>JGI12420J12819_1000058_pt1 | contig 85781 bp, 70 predicted proteins | sample Passage237A_FD_12819 | JGI IMG/M metagenome (IMG submission 12819) | reverse complement strand
CGTATCGGCCGGCCGGCCCACCGCCGTTATATACCATTCTATCAATCCCCCCGCCTGTAATGGTACACCCATAGGCGGGAATGTAACGGGCAATGCCAATGTGTGCTCGGGGGCTGACTTCACGATGTTTCTCTTAAATCCTTCCGCGGGGCCGGGTATTACTTATCAATGGCAAAGTTCGCCGGTTAATCCCGTGTCATGGAGTAATATTTCCGGCGCGACAAACGCAAGCTATACTGCTAACATAACCACGCCAACCATTTACAGGGTGAATGTTACTTGTACCAATTCAAACATCACTACGCCGTCCTCCACATTTAGCGTATATCCCGCAACCTTTCAGATAGATTCCATCTCAAAAAGTATCAATACTAACAATGTAACTTTCACGCCCAATACCAACCTGCCTATCAGCAATCCGAACTATGCGGTGTGGCATTTTGGCAATGGCGATACCGCAGTAGGCTACCCGGTCACTTATCACTACACCACCGATGGTACTTACACCGTACAATTAGTGGCTGCGGGCGATTGCGGCTATGACACTGCTTATACCACAGTGACCATTGGCTGCACAGGCTCGCCTTCATTTCAAAACGTCATCAGCGCCAATGACAATCAGATTTGTCCCGGGCAAAGCGTAACGCTGAGCATGAATAACAACCCGCCAGCTAATTACAGCCTGCAATGGCAATACATGGGCAGCTTCGGCGTCTTTTATCCAATAACAGGCGCAACAGGTACAACGGTAAATGTATCGCCGGCAGGCAACACCATCTATCGCAACAAAGCTACCTGCAATATCAGCGGTAATTTTAAGCTATCGAATGAAGACACTGTTTATGTAACGCCTGCACCGGTGGTGACCGGCATACAGGCTATCAATACCTCCGGTAACAACTGGCAGTTCAACGCTACAGGCGTACAGAATGCTCAGACCTATCTCTGGGACTTTGGCGACGGCAATACTTCCAATGCAGTGAGTCCTTCGCATCATTATCCCAATGCAGGCAATTACACGGTGACGCTTATTGTAACGAATACGACCAACGGCTGCACGGATACCGTGACTGCAACAGTGAATGTGGTTACGGGTATTGATGAAACGGAAAAAACCACAGGTTTAAGAATTTACCCGAATCCTGCATCTTCAACCATAACGGTAGCATATCAGGAACCGGGAAGGCTCGAAATCATGGATGTAACAGGCAGGGTGCAGCAAATCATCATACTGCCCGCAGGACAAAAAACAGTTTCCGCAGATGTAAGTGCGCTTGCGCCGGGTATTTATACTTACAAGCTTCTCGTAGGGCAGCAAATGCAAGGCATTGGAAAGTTCTCAATTATTAGATAGCTGTTTCAAAACTGTACTGGTATCATAACGTAGCGTCCTTAATCAGCCGCCTGTATTTCATCCGGGTTTCGCAATAATTGGAATCACCACGGGTAGCATCATTCAATCCCTATGGAAATAGGTGGAATCATAGGTTAATTCCGTTATCCTTTTCCTCCGGCCCACCAGTGACCCTATTCGTATCATACCTCGGATCGCAGGCAGGTTTCAATTCAGCTTTATCAAATGCCTTCGCATCATTGATTAACTGTTTGAGAATTTCGTCCGGGTTTTCACCCAATGATTTTACCGCGCTGTGCCAGCTGCTAAATCCATTGCGTACCAATTCAGACAAAGCCTTTACCTCTTTAGATGGGTCTATCATTTCACGGCGCGGAGCAGTCCAGTTTACCTCGATCATTACGCCGGTCTTTGCATACCCGGCTAACGCAGCCGCTTCCACAAACCACTCCCACGCCTTGTCGCAAAAAGTAGGTATCAGCATCATCCATTGCCAATCGTCAATGTTGCGCTGAAACTCAATCCATCCCATACGCCCGGAACTAAAATTTACGTTCGATAAATCGCCGGTCAATGCTTCATAGCTTACACCCATACCGGCGGCGATACCCTGTAATACCTGCTTGGAATAAGCGTCGTAACCTTCCGCCGGTGGGGGTGCGGCAAAGCTCACGGTCTTACCCGGCGGTAAATGCTCGATAATACCTGGTTCTACACGCTCTAACGGCTCATATTCGCCGCCGTCAGGCATAGGGTTGAGGTTATCATTCTCGGTAATGAAAACGGAAAAACAAGCCGCTATTTTTTGCCGCATCAACTGCGCAGCTTTCACCGCCCCGACACAAAACAGGGAAAAACAAACCGCCGGTACACTAAAGGCTGTTACGCCTTTTCCTTCGCACTATTCCCCGGCGGGTTTGTTTGTAGTGAATATTTAGCGTAATGCTTGCCCTGCTCTCCCTTCACTATCTCCGTCACAACGGGCAAGCCATGTTTACGCCTCAAATCCCAGATACGTGCGCCGAGGCGCAGGCATCCGAACAAGCGAAGTGCCTCCAACGGCGTAATAGATTTGCCACTCACTAAATGCTCCTTCACCTTTTCATTCTGACTTTCTCTTACGCCAGCACTTCCTTTTCCTTTCATCATCCTTTCGTCTTTATCCTCATCGCAAACTCCCTCTCAAACTTTGGACTGAAAACGCGCTTTTGTTTGTGCGCGGCACTAATCGCCTGTTTCCTACTAATCCCCAAAAAGTCCTGCGCCTTTCTGATACTTGGAAATTCCTTTTTGTTTTTCTTTCGCTCCTCCAGCGGGAGGCTACAATCATAGAGCAGCACCGGGATGCGGTTGCTTATTTCTGTAAACATCACGCTTGTTATTTTTGGGTTTAAAATTCATTCTGTTTTTGCCCGTAGCTTATCCATTAGGACGGGGAAACGGTCGCCGTTTTTTTTCTCCACTATCACCACATTATCACTCCTTGAAATAAGCCTGACCGTTTCCCCTATCACCGCATATACTATTGGCTTATTCTTTTTCCTGTAAACGGATAGTATGTCCTCCAGCACTATGTAATACATTAAAATGGCAAGTCGTCCGGGTTTTGGTTTTCTGCAAACTGGCGGCGTTGCTGGTCATGATGCCAAGCCGCATACATTTCATTGGTCGCCTGTACTTCGCTCGTGGTATTTCCGGTGGATTGTACAGCCGCTACGTTTTCCCTGCTGATGCCCACCTTCGCCGGTGTAAGTACCGGGCGTATTTCGGTATTGAGCATATTCATGAGGAACGCCATTTGCCTGGTATTGTCCCAACCGTCCACCAGTTTCCCGGTCTTCGGGTCTTTCATTTTGCACGGCTCCAATTCCGGCAGACCGTTCGGGTTATTACGGGTGTAGTACCATTTAAGAGCTGTACCGTTTTGCATGACGATCATACCCGCCTGCTGGCTTTCCTCCGTTTCCTTGTACATTGGAATAATGGTCATAAGCTCGGCAAGTGCAGCATTTTTAACCACACGCAGAAAGGCGCGGGCATATCCGCTTTCCAGCCTCATTTGAAGCACATATAAACCTGACCGTCACGGATGACCAGATGAAGTTCCCGCCCGAATTTGCCGTCCTCTTTTATATAAGCGTCTGTCAGATAGCCGGTAATATGATCATAGTAATCTGTAGTATTGTCACCCTTGCGGTGGGCAACCTTTCCTTCCTTAATGCCCAAATAGGTCTTTGATGAGGCTGTTGTTTCCTAATCCCATTTTATAATTTTCATTTAATAGTTTCCTTAATTGGCTTTTCCACGACAAAAATGGGGACAAGATTAGGTACTATTTAGTCCAAGTTTTGTACTACCTTTGTCCGCAATTTTCATACGTTCCATTAGATAAAATGATATACAAAAAGGCGTTAGGCGAAAGATTAAAAGAACTGGAAAAGGAGGAAAAGCTGTCAGGAAGGCAAATTGCGCTCAGAATAGGGGCGGATGTAAGCTATTACAACCGAGCGCGGAACGGCAACGGGCTAAGTTTAGACTATATGTATAAATTAGTCCAAGAGTTCGGATTGACAAGAAGCTGGTTAGCTCTTGGGGAGGGAAATATGTACGCCAATGGAAGACCGAGAAAAGAAGGGTATAAAATCCCGCTTTGGGACGTAGGGGCTGCCGGGGGCAGGCAGATAGTGGCTAATATGGACGGCGTAACGGAGCCGGTAGAATGGATTGATGCAGGGCAATACAAGGACGCTACGGGGGCGATGTATGTGTACAATGATAGTATGGCTCCAAAATATAAAAACAGGGACAAAATAGCATATAAGGACGTTGCCGACCGTGACCTGATTTTATACGGCGAGGATTATGTCATTCAAACATCGGAGTACCAGGTTATAAAGAATATCCAAAAGTCAGGTAACGGTCTTATTATGGCTTGTTCCTACAATACGGAAACATGGGAAATGGGGGCAATGAAGGGACGGCTAATACACGAGCCTTTTGAGATACCGTTGGAAAAGATAACCGGGCTTTGTTTGGTTTTGGGTACGATTTAATGAAGAATATTATTGCAACAGTTATAAGCTAAAAGCCCCGATTGACGGGGCTTTTAGCTTATTTTTAGTAGGTGGTCAATGTGGCTAACCGTTTCAAATCTTCGATAAATTGGTTCGAGATTTGTCCCGACAGGGGCACTAAAGGGATTTACTCCCAATTTTTTTAAGGGTTGTTCTATAATGAGCAACCCTTTTTTAATTACTTTGAGCATATAGATAGTCGTTGTTTTTTTGTATTCCCTATCAGTTCAGTCTCTTTTTTATTATAGTCTTTGTGGGTATGGATCATTTTTATTTATGAAAATCTTCTGCGCGTTGCGGTTTTTGTCTTCTACATGTTTCTGATTGATTACATCTGTTGGCATCTTATCTATTGTAAAAAATCTATAGTAGGTGCAGTGGGAAAATACAATTTATATCCCTTGATGTGACTATCGATTAATGCATTATGCTCAAGCAAACAATTTCGTGGTAGCTGTGGCCTGAAATATAATAGGCTCATTGAAAAACCGTTGTCCAGTACCTCTTTATCTAACTCCTTGCGGTAGGATAGGTGGGATGTGTTTTGTCGTAAGTAGCTCTACATCCATATATGGGTTGGTATACCAAGCCCTAAAGGAAGCATGCGAATTATTTTTTCTTGAAAATACCCAGAACCTTAAGTAAGTCTCCCTCCAGAGTTTTAGGTTGTATGTCCAATATTTCCTCCAGATGATTCAAAGTCGCCTAATAGCCCTTTGGTGTCTTTTGAGGGTGAGGATGGCCATTGCAAATACTTGTTTTAATATAAGTTGTTGCGTCTCTCTTTTTCATGCAGTGCATGGGGCCTACTACGAGTCTAAACCTACAGCAACTGATAATATTGCGCTATCTTTACAACTACTTAATCTGAATTCATGAAAAAATTATTGTTGACTCCGATTATTTTATTTTCTCTTATGGCTGCAAAAGGACAAGAGGCAGACAAATCATATCCACCCACTAGGCAAGACAACACAATAGACGATTATTTTGGTGTGAAAGTACCAGATCCTTATCGCTGGCTAGAAGATGACCGCAGTGCCGAAACAGCCAAATGGGTGAAAAGCCAACAAGAATTTACCAACAATTATCTGGAGAAAATTCCTATGCGGGAGCACTGGAAAAAACGCCTGACAGAACTATGGAACTATGAAAAATACTCCCTCCCATCCAGAGAAGGAGCATATCTGTATTATTTTAAAAATGATGGATTACAACCTCAGTCTGTTTTGTACAGACAGGCGCCTAACGGACAAGAAGAGATTTTCCTAGACCCTAATAAGTTTTCTCAAGATGGAACAACTTCACTGGCTGGCATCAGCTTCTCTCAGGATGGAGCTTATTGTGCCTACCAAATCTCAGAAGGTGGCTCGGACTGGAGAAAAGTGATTATCCTTTCTACTAAAGACAAGAAAAAAATAGATGACACACTGAGAAATGTAAAATTCAGCTCTATCGCTTGGAAAGGAAACGATGGGTTTTACTACAGTAGCTACGATAAGCCCAAAGATGGTAGCATGCTCTCGGGAAAAACACAGGCACATAAACTTTACTATCATAAACTGGGTACTTCTCAGAAAAATGATGCATTGATTTTTGGAGATGAGGAAACACCCCGCAGATATGTAAGCGCCGAGGTTACAGAAGATGGTAATTTCCTGATTATCTATGCTGCCAATACTACGCACGGAAATGAATTGTATATACAAAATCTAACGATGCAGCGTGCACCACTCATTCAGGTAATCAATGACTTTGAGCACGAACATCATGTGGTATGTAATGAGGGTGAACAATTGTACATCCTTACCAGTCTTGGAGCTGCCAATAAACGTTTAGTAAGAACTACACCAGACAGGCCTCAGCCAGAAAACTGGGTTGAGGTTATTCGGGAAACTGAATTTCCGCTAAGCGTAACTACTGTAGGAGGCCGACTGTTTGCTCATTATATCAAAGATGCTGTGGCTGAAGTATATGAATACGATTTTAACGGCAACATGCTCAGAAAAGTGGACCTTCCTGGCTTGGGCTCTGTATCTGGTTTTAGTGGAAAGAGAAGTGATGAGGAAATCTATTACGCATTTACTTCGTATATCTATCCCACAACCATCTTTAAATATAAGCCCCATGAAGGAGCTTCTGAAGTTTATAAAAAGCCAAACTTGAAGTTTAATACTAGCCAGTTTGAAAGCAAACAGCTTTTCTATGAAAGTAAGGATGGCACCAGAATTCCCATGATGATTACCTATAAAAAAGGAATGGATAGAAATGGGACAAACCCCACCTTGTTATATGGTTATGGTGGATTTAATATCAGCCTGACACCTGCTTTTAGTGTGAGCAATATAGCCTTTATGGAAGCGGGTGGTATATATGCAGTGGCTAATATCAGAGGGGGTGGAGAATACGGTTTTGAATGGCATGTAAATGGTACGAAAATGAAGAAGCAAAATGTGTTTGATGATTTTATTTATGCAGCTCAGTTTCTGATAGATCAACAATACACTTCGCCTGAGTACCTGGCTATTGCTGGAGGTTCTAATGGAGGGCTTCTTGTAGGGGCTTGTATGACGCAAAGACCCGAATTATTCCGTGTATGCTTCCCGGCTGTAGGTGTTTTAGATATGCTGCGTTATCACAAGTTTACAGCAGGTGCTGGATGGGCATTTGATTATGGTACTTCAGATGATAGTAAAGAAATGTTTGAATATCTGTATAGTTACTCTCCAGTACATAATGTGAAAAAAGGTACTTGTTATCCCCCTACTATGATTTTTACAGCTGACCATGACGACAGGGTAGTGCCTGCACATTCTTTTAAATTTGCAGCTGCTCTACAAAACATACAAGAATGTGGCAATCCTATTTTGATTCGTATTGATAATAAAGCCGGACATGGAGCTGGTAAGCCTACCGAAATGATTATTGCAGAACATGCAGATAAATGGGCATTTATGTTTCATCAAATGGGATTAGATTATAGTGCTATACTTGAAAACATTATTGCTGAAGGAGATGTACCTAGGGCAGAACCTTCTGGGGAAAAGAAAATGACTGAAAAAATGGATGGGGAACTGAGGAATGAGGAAATAAAAGCTATGGAAGAACAGAGAGAAATTCAAAAAGCTATAGAAGCTGAACGAAAAGCTACAGAAAGTAATAAGCGGAGAAGACGTTAATCCCATCTGGGAGATGATATATCTCAATAATTAAACCTCTCGATCACAACCTCTGTATCGGGAGGTTTTTCTTTTGTATTTGTTAATACAAATTAAAACATTTGTTAACGACAATGATTTCTTTTTATCTCTATGGTTTACACAGCAATTTTGTGACTGTTGCTAAAGGAATAGTTTCACAAACCTTAAAATAATTGCTATGAAAAAAGCCAGATTATTATCTCATGTGATCTTCCCGTTTACTATGTCTTTACTTAGTATTCCACTTTTCCTGTTTTTGATTTTGAAGCTGATGAATATGATTGCAGCAGGATAATTACACACTGAAAAACAAACTAGTGTCAAGTATAAACCATTTACCTCTATTGAGATAAGCTGTACACAAGCTATTCAATTTTTATAAGAAAGTCTTCAGGGAAACTTACATCAAAGCCGCTTTTCCATTTTATGTGCTGCCATTGGGTAGTGGGATGGATCAGGGCATTTTCTTTTGCTCCCCCTTTAATAGCAATAGGCAGACTAAACCCTTCCACGGCATGTTTGAAACGATAAAATAACTTTTTGTCTTTTACATACCATTCTAAAACCGGGATTTGGGTAGTGTGTAAGTACTGCTCGAAAAATTTTTCAAATGGGTAGCCCGTGTGTTGTATGATATAAGCCTCTAAGCTATCGCTGCTAATGATGCGATGACGGAAATGCTGGTTTAGTTCTTGCAATAAAGAGCGAAATCTAGAATCATCATTCAGGATAATCCGAATCATGTGTACAATTGCTGCGCCTTTGTCGTATTGATCTACACTTCCCCCCTGATGGATGCCTGCTATTCCTCGCACAGGCTTGTCGTTCCTAATATTTCTTCGGGTACCTAGACTGTAGGTATAGGCATTTTCTTTTCCGGAAATACATTCAATATACAGTACTTCACTATAGCTGGTAAATCCTTCATGTATCCAGTTGTCAGCCATGTCGTGGGCGGTAATGCTATTTCCAAACCATTCATGCCCGCTTTCATGTACGATCAGATGATCAAACAGCATTCCTACGCCTGTAGCACTTCGATCTGTACCTTTATACCCTTGCTGGTAATTATTACCATAAGCTACTGCACTCTGATGTTCCATGCCCAAGTATGGAGCTTCTACCAAGCTGTAACCATCTTCATAAAAAGGGTAGGGACCCAGCCAGCTTTCAAAACAGTGGAGCATTTGCGGTACCATTTGGAAGTGTTTGCGTGCTTTAGCTTCATTATAGCGTAGCGCATAATACCGAATGGGTAACCGTCCATTGAGTCCTTCCAGATTTTCTTCCCAATGCACATAATCGCCGATGTAAAAACTGACGTTGTAATTATTAATGGGATTTTTCACCTTATAGGAATATTCTGTGCCGTCAGCTTGATGAAGAAAATTATGCACATGTTTGCCGGGAGGATGTATTCCTGTGAGTTGTCCATTACTTACACAATACAACCCTTCAGGTATATAAAAATGTAGATCTACACCTAAGTCTGGCTCATCACCCTGGTAATCTTTACATGGCCACCAGAGGCTGGCTCCTGTACCTTGGCAGGCAACAGCTATCCAAGGATTGTGGAGACTATCGGTTGTCCATATAAAGCCACCATCCCAAGGGGGCATAGCAGCTGTTTTAGGTTTACCGTGGTAATAAGCAGTAAGGGTAAATATCGTAGAGTCTGGCATCTCACTAAAGGGATGAATTACCCACCATACATTGCCCTCTTTGACAATGTGGAGTTTAGTGTTGTGCATGCACACACTGTCTAAAAACATAAGTTCTTTTAGGTCGAGCTGCAAACTGTCGTGAGGTGATGAGATAATCTTAGCAGTGATTTGGTTTGCGCCCTGAATGCTTTGTGTCTGAATATCAAAAGATACACTGAGTTCATAGTGCAACACATCCCACCATTTTCGGCCATTGCCGTTTCCACCGCGCAGGGTGTCTTGTCTGCTAAAAGCAAAAGTGGTACATGTCAGCAACATGTACCACCCGAAATAAAACAGTTTTCTATTCATGCTTATGGGTTATGTAGAAGCAAACATGAAGAGTTTAGCAGACCATAAGATCTGGAAAACTTATTCAGCAGCTATTAGTTCTACATCAAAAACCAGAATGGAGTGAGCTGGAATTTTTGGAGAAGGACTTTGCGCGCCATAAGCCATATGAGAAGGGATATACAATGTAGCTTTTGCACCAGGGTTTAACAGCGCAATACCTTCATCCCATCCTTTAATCACACGACCTTGTCCTAATGGGAATTTAAATGGTTCCACATGGTTGAACTGTGGGTCCAGATTGGAGTCAAATACTTCTCCGTTTAATAACTTTCCAGTATAGTTTACAGTTACCGTATTACCAGGTTTTGCATTTTCTCCTTTACCTGGAGAAGTGATTACGTAATACAGGCCTGATGCAGTCTTTTGCGGAGTGATTTTATTTTGTTTAAAATATTCCTGCAGCAGCGATTCGTCAGTTTTTATCTGCTGAGCTGCTTTTTCCTGTTGTTCTTTTTCAACTTCCTGAGCAGTTTTTACGGATACCATCTGCACATTGTATTGCATATAGCCTCCATCTTTCATGAAAGGTAAAAGTTGCATGCCTGCCTTTTTCATAGAATCTACGCGCACTCTGAAGAAAGCGCTATCACCAGCGGTGAGCAGAGCAAAACCTTCCATCAGGTCTCCATTGAAACTGGGAGCACCAATAGGCATGCTAAGAGGTTCTCCATTATTCATTAATCTGGAGTTGAACATCAGACTGTCGGTTACATCATCTTTATATGTGGTTATAATATGTAGGCTGATGTAATCACCAACTGCAGGTGTTTTATTTCCAGGGGCATCTTTTATGATTTGGTATTCGAAGCCACCTGGGGTTGTTTTATAAGTTGTCTGATCTTTTTGCTGGGCAGTAGCAGTCAGAGAAAAAAGCAGACAAGGAAGGATAAGTGATTTGCAATGCATTTTACCAGTTGTATTTTAAATTAAATGAAAAAAATGGTTTTAACTAACGGAAATCAGAAGCGCCATCTTCGATTTTGAGCACTTCCACTTCAAACATTAGGATTGCGTTTTCCGGAATTTGGGGTTTTCTTCCCATGGGTCCGTAGGCTAAAGAGGAAGGAATAAACAATTTAGCTTTTCCTCCTTTTTTCAGCAGGGCAACGCCTTCATCCCATCCTGGAATTACTTCGCCGCGACCTAAAGTAAAGGTAAAAGGTTCTACATGGCCTTTAGAAGGATCTGTGTTAGAATCAAACATATTACCATCTAATGTCCAGCCAGAGTAGTTTACAGTTACTCTTTGTCCGGGTTCAGCAGTTTTCCCGCTGCCTTCTTTCATCATAATGTAATATACACCAGAGCTAGTTTTAGCAGGAGTGAGGTTGTTTGTTTGGAAATATTCCTGCATCAGTTTGTCATCGATCTCATTTTGTGCTTCCGCAAGTTTGTCCTGTTCTTCTTGAAATTCTTGCTGACTCTTCACAGAAACCAGCACGATTTCGTATGTAAGAGTCTTTTTGTTTTCCATAAATGGAGGTAACATTTGACCTTGCAGGGAATTTTTCAGGGAATCTACAGACATGCGAAATACAGCGCTATCACCTTCTGTCAGATAAGGCAAGCCATTTGTCCAGTCACCTTTGATAGGAGAGGGCTGCAGCATGATTTGTACAGGCTGGTTGTTGTTATCAGCGCGAGAATCTGCTAATAAGCTGTCATCCACTTTGAATTTAATATGCATTTCCAGGATGTCACCAATAGCAGGTTTTTTATCACCGGGGGCATCCTTTACAATTTTGTATTCTAACCCGGAATCAAGTTTTTTAAATTCTCCGTCTCCAGATTTACAAGCATTGAGGTTCACCAGAGCAGCGCTCAGGAGCGCAAAAGGAACAAGTTTTTTTATCATGTTATAAAATTAATCAGTTTGCAAAGTTATTGAGCCCGGGTGAATATCAGGCAAAATTTTCTTAAAATATGCAATTGTTTTTTCAAAACTTTCTGAAGATCGACCACCTGCTGCATTGAAGTGACCTCCTCCTTGAAAATAGGTTCTAGCAATATGACTTACGTCAAAATTGCCTTTACTGCGGAAAGATAGTTTAATTTCATCAGTTTGTTCCGTTATGAGTACAGAAAACTTAATATTCTGAATGCTCAGTGGATAATTTACCAGGCCTTCCATATCTCCTGTATTTACCTGAAACTGTTTCATGTCTTTTTTGCTTATACATATAATTCCAGTATGCATATCTGGGTATAACTCCATTTTTTCCAGAAGTATATAGCCTAAAAAGCGCATTCTAGCTGGGGACCAAGAGTCGTAAATGGCTTCGTGAATCGGACTGTGAATGAGCCCTTTTTGTTGAAGGTCAGCAACCATCAGATGGCTAGAAGCCGTAGTGGCCGGAAACCGAAATGACCCGGTATCTGTCATTAGACCAGTATATAGGCATGCAGCAATATCTGTATCAATCTGTGCATTTCCTCCGTGTAAGTTGATAAAATCATAAACCATTTCACAGGTGCTGCTTTTATTAGGATCGCTAACGCCATATTCCCATACAGGTGCTGGCTCCAGGTGGTGATCAATTAAAACTTTAATTCCCTTAGCTGTTGCAAGTGCTTTGTCTAAGTGTTTGGTACGGTGAAAAGCATTAAAATCGAGCCCAAAAATTAAATCAGCTTCTTGCAGCAGCGCCAATACTTTGGAAGATTCAGCTTCGTAGTTATATACAGTGCTTATTTCGGGCAACCATCCTAAAAAATCTGGGATGTCGCAAGGTGAAACTGTAGTAACGGTATGTCCCAATTTTCTCAGGTAGAGCGAAAGGGCGAGTATGCTCCCTATGGCATCTCCATCTGGTTTATAATGGGTAGTGATCCATATTTTCTTTGGGGTTTGCAGTAAAGGGAAAATATCCTGTATGGATTTCATGATTGTGTGTTTCAATATTGTTTAGTAGTACAAATGTAACCTTAGTCGTGGATACTTAAAGGATTGGGTGTAATATTACGCACTACCCAGTTAGGAGAAGGATTCCATAGATATGGTTTGTGTGCAGAATCCATATTCCTGAGGATCATTAGATGCAACCAGTACCAATCTGTTGGCGGTATGCGCTGAAATCCAGGATTGGTATTGGGTTATGCCATGATGATCTAGGTTGGTACAGGGTTCGTCGAGCAATAATATAGGAGAATCCGCAAAAATGGCTTGGAGGAGTTTCACACGTTGTTTCATGCCTGAGGAATAATCTCCCAAGAGCACATGGGCATGTGGGGAAAGTCCGGATATTTCAATGATATCTTGAATGCTGAGGTTGTTGGCTATTTTTTTAAAGCTGAAGTGAAATTGCAGAAATTCAATTAGAGACATTTCTTCTATCAATTCCATTCCCGGTGCACAAAAAGAAACCCATTGAAATATTTCGTTAGGATTTAGTTTTTGCTGGAGATATTCATAATGCACCTTCCCTTGGGAGGGAGATTGCATGCCTGCAATAATTCGTAACAGTGTGCTTTTCCCACTTCCGTTACGACCTAGTATAGCATATGTGCCTGGTCCTTCAAAATCCAGGGTAATATCCCGGAATACCCAGTGTTTTAAAAACTTTTTGCTGATATGCTCAAGAGATATCTTCATTGAGGCGACGGGAATATCCTTTCATGATACCACGACCTGTTTCGCGGATAAATGTAATTATTTCGTCTCGCTCATCCGAAACAGGGATTTCTGTTTCGATAATACTCAAGGCTTTGGATACATTATAGCCTCTTACGAAGAGGATACGGTAAATATCCAGGATATGGTTGATTTTATCTAGGCTAAATCCTCTTCTTTTTAGTCCTACCGAATTTACCCCCACATAAGAAAGCGGTTCTCTGGCAGCTTTCACATATGGTGGCACATCTTTTCGAACCAGTGAACCACCTGTAACAAATGCATGAGAGCCTATGCGCACGAATTGTTGTACGGCCGTTAAGCCTGCCAGTACCACATTGTCGCCCACTGTTATATGGCCTGCAAGTGTAGTATTGTTAGAAAAAATACAATTATTGCCAATAATACAATCATGTGCAATATGTGAATAGGCCATGATGAGGCAGTTGTTGCCTATTTGTGTTTTATGTCTGTCGGCTGTACCTCTATTGATAGTTACACATTCGCGGATGGTGGTATTATCACCAATAATGGTAAGCGTTTCCTCGCCTTTGAACTTTAAGTCTTGAGGGATAGCAGAGATAACAGAGCTTGGGAAGACTCTACAGTTTTTCCCGATTCTGGCACCTTCCATAATGGTAACATTAGAGGCAATCCAGGTGCCTTCTCCAATTTCTACATTTCTATGGATAGTAGTAAACGGGTCTATTTTTACGTTAGGCCCGATTTTAGCATCCGGATGAATATACGTGAGTGGGTGGATCATTGTTTGTCTTTTCGTATTATTTGAGCCACCAGTTCTGCTTCAGTTGCTAGTTTGTTACCAACATAAGCAGTTCCTTTCATTTCGCAAATACCGCGGCGGATGGGGCTAAGTAACTCTAATTTAAGAATGAGTGTATCACCGGGCACCACTTTTTGTTTAAAGCGTGCTTTGTCTATTTTAATAAAGTAGGTATCATAGTTTTCTGGATCGGAATAATTGTTGAGTGCTAGAATGCCGCCTGCCTGAGCTAGAGCTTCTATTTGTAACACACCAGGCATTACACGGTTACCAGGAAAATGGCCTTGGAAAAAGTATTCATTAAAGGTAACATTCTTAATGCCTACCACGTGAGAATCGCTCAGTTCAATAATGCGATCTACCAATAAGAATGGATATTTATGAGGCAGTGATTTTTCAATATGTGCTATTTCATAAACTGCTTCCTGAGTAGGATCATATTGTGGTATATCAGACAGGTGTTTATTTTTACGTATGTATTGTTTGATTTTTTTGGCAAACTCTACATTGGAAGAGTGGCCGGGTCGGCTTGCGATAATATGCGCATTAATAGAATGCCCCACTAAGGCTAAATCACCTACAACGTCTAAAAGTTTATGTCTTGCTGGCTCGTTAGGGAAGTGGAGTTGAATGTTGTTCAGGATTCCTTCCTGCTTTACTTCAATTTTATTTTTGTTGAAGATTTTAGCTAATCTTTCCAGTTCTTCCGCGCCAATAACTTTATCCACAACCACTATAGCATTGCTCACATCTCCCCCTTTGATGAGGTTATTATCCAGCAGGTATTCCAGCTCATGTAAGAAACAGAAAGTGCGGCAGGGTGCGATTTCTGTTTTAAATTCAGAAATATCTTTTAAAGTAGCATGTTGTGTTCCCAGTACAGGAGAGTTAAAATCAATCAGAGTAGTGATTTGATAGTTGCTGGAAGGTACGGCCAGCATATCCACATTTTTTACAGGGTCGTAATAATGGATATTCTGGTCGATAGAGTAAACAATACGTTTAGCTTCCTGTTCTTGAATGCCTACAGATTCAATAGCTTCAATAATTTCTTTAGCACTGCCATCCATAATAGGCACTTCAGGGCCATTGAGTTCAATCAATACATTATCGATACCCATGCCTACTAGGGCAGAAAGTGTATGTTCGATGGTACTCACTCTGGCACCATTATGTTCAATAGTGGTACCACGTGAAGTGTCCACCACATAGTCAGCGTCTGCTTTTACAATTGGCTTTTCAGGTAAGTCAGTACGTTGGAAACGAATTCCGTAACCAGGAATTGCGGGGTTAAGTACCATTTCTACTTCTTTACCTGTGTGAAGGCCGACCCCGGAAAGCCTCACGGAACCTTTAAGTGTCTGTTGGTTTTGGGTAGCGTTTGTGTGCTGCAAGATAAATCTGTTTAGATTCCATTTCCAGATCCTTATGCATCAGCATCCGAAAATGGGGTATTTAAAAATTCGTTTAACTTAGATATATGTTCTTCCAGTTTTTGAATACGTTGGTGTAATTCAGGCAAATTTCTAAAAATTGCCTGACTTTTCAGCGAACTTTTAAAATCAAATGCAGGAGACCCTGTGAGAGCCATATTGGGCGTGGTTATAGACTTCGACAATCCACTTTGGGCATTGATACGAGTGCCGTCGGCGATATGAATATGCCCTACAATACCTACTTGCCCACCAATAATACAGTTTTTTCCCACCTTAGTACTTCCGGAAATACCCGTTTGTGCGGCAATCACCGTATTTTCTCCAATTTCTACATTATGTGCTATTTGGATCAGGTTGTCGAGTTTAACACCTTTTCTAATAATGGTAGAACCCATAGTCGCTCTGTCTATCGTAGTGTTTGCTCCAATTTCCACATCATCCTCTACTACTACATTGCCAATTTGTGGTACTTTTCGGTAAGACCCATCCTTTTGCGGTGCAAAACCAAATCCATCTCCACCTATTACTGTCCCCGAATGGATAACAACTTTTACACCTACTAAACAACCATCATATATTTTTACTCCTGCAAAGATTTTGGTATCATTTCCAATAACCACATTATCTCCAATGTAACAGCCAGGATAAATTTTGACGCGATCTCCAATTTTTACATTTTCACCGATATAGGTAAATGCACCAATATACACATCCTTGCCAATAGCAGCCGTAGAGGAAATGTAGCTTGGCTCTTCAATACCCTGTTTGCCAGCCTGAGCCATCATGCTATTGTACTTCTCCAGTAAAAAGGTAAAACCCGTATAGGCATCTTTTACCCTAATCAGCGTAGATTGTATAGGATGCTTAAGTTCCAGCGTTTCATTTACGATAATAATAGAAGCTCTGGAGTTATAGAGATAATCCTCGTATTTAGGATTGGCAATAAAGCAAAGAGAACCCTCTGTAGCTTCTTCAATCTTGGCTACATTACTGACTTTAGCTTCCGGATCCCCTTCCACTATTCCGTTAATCAGTGTGGCTATTTGTAAAGCGGTAAACTGCATGTAATTATTTAATGTGATTGTTGTTTTTAGGGTGAGGTATAACACCAGCAATAAGGCATCTATTCGTTAAAAACCACTTAAAGCACGTATAGGTGAAAATGAAATCCGGACAATTTGTCGGAAACTGTATAGGCCCATTTTCTTGTCTCATGATTTCTTATATTATTATTTTTGTTATGTTTATTTTCTATATAATATGCTTTATATATAGATGGTTTTTCGTGATAAATATGCCTCAGTTATATACCTCAAAAGCTTGTCGAAGTTTCAAACAGAGGTATAGCAAATATAATTTTTCTGTACTGGTTTTGCAAGTGCCTGATTGACTAATGCGTTTTCTACTTCTGATATATCACATTTGGTGCCATTTTTTAAAAGAATCGTAATTCGCTCATCTTCCATGTTATACGTATCTGAAGTTGTAATACCTGTGAAGACAAAATAACTTAACTCATCGTCAGTAAGCTGCCATTTTTTACGTAAGCGTTCTGTATGTTCCCAGGCTAGGTTATCGAGTGATTTGGAGCTAAGTATGGTTTTATACAGTTGGCGTTGCATAAGCATACGGCAAAGTGTGGACAGCACAAAATCGGAATGTTGTTGCCATACTTTGATGCTTGCTAGTACATCACTATCATCTAAGGCACAGAAATATTCTAGATGTTCAGGGTGCTCGTGAAAATTATGGGGGGTTATTTCGTTATATAAAAAATGATGAAGCGCAGGTGTAGCAAAGAGTTTTTCACCAGCCATTGCCAGCTCCCGACCTCTGGTAAGTATGCGAACCAGGAGCTGTTCTGCGCTCAACACTGTTTTGTGCAGATAAACCTGCCAGTACATCAATCGTCGGGCGATGATGAATTTTTCTACAGAATGCACTCCTTTTTCTTCTACCATGAGTGTTCCGTCTTGCACGGTAAGCATGTGCAAAATACGGTCGTAGCCAATTACTCCTTCTGACACACCGGTGAAAAAACTATCTCTGTTTAAGTAATCCATTCTATCCATGTCGAGCTGACTAGAGACTAACTGGTGTAAGTAGGCTGGACTATCTTTTTGTTCGAAAATGCGAATGGTATCATCGAGCATTCCGTTAGACTGGACATTGATATGTTGAATGATAGTGTGGGAGAGCGATTCATGAGATATACCTGGAACCAGCGTGTGTTCCAGAGCATGAGAAAATGGGCCATGACCAATATCATGCAAAAGCATGGCCATCCGAGCAGTAAGATGTTCTTTTTCAGAAATATCAATGCCTTTTCTTCTGAGTTCATCTAATGCTTTTCCAATCAAATGGGCTGCTCCTAAGGAGTGATGTAAACGCGTATGCACGGCACCGGGATATACCAGATGTGCCATTGCCATTTGTCGTATATGTCTTAGTCTTTGAAACCAAGGGTGTGATATAAGATACAATAACTCCTTTTCGCGAAAATGGAGGAATCCATATACCGGGTCATTGATGATTTTGCCTTTATTGCCAGATAGCATAAGTGTGACTAATTGTTCTTCAGGATCATTTTTCAATTTATCGTCCGCCTCCCCATTCTTCCTCAGGAATCATAGGAGCCTGTTCAATTTCTTCACTGTCATTACGGGCATTTTGTGAGTAGCGAGAAAGAGTGGAAGCCCTTTCCAAGCTAGTTGGATCATAAAAAGCACAATCCTGGTATCCTTCAGGCATGGTGAATTTTTGTTCGATATCCATTCCTGTAGATTTGTCTGCATACACCTTTTTCATAAAATACGCCCATATCGGCAATGCTGCAGCTGCCCCTTGTCCTAAGGCTTCACTTCTGAATCTCAAAGAACGATCATCACAACCCACCCATGCCCCTGCTAATAGTTGTGGGGTGAATCCGATAAACCAGGCATCTGCCTGGCGGTTGGTAGTACCTGTTTTACCAGCCATATCACCTTCCAGATTATAGCGATAACGCAATCTTCTACCAGTACCATTATCTACTACTCCTTTTAGCATTTTTACCATGGTATAGGCCGTTTTGCTGTCTATAATCTCTTTTTGCTGAGGAACAAAATTTTTAATCAGATTGCCGTGTTTATCCTCTATGCGCGTTATAAAAATTGGCTTGGTATTAATACCTAATGAGGGGAACATAGTATATGCCCAAAGCATTTCATAAAGAGAGATATCAGATACACCCAAAGCTGCGGCTGGCACTTTATCTAGATTAGAAGCAATTCCACAACGGTGTGCAAAATCCACAAAGGCATTTATCCCAACCTGATTAATGAGGTAGAGTGCAGCATTATTAACTGATTTTGCCAATGCTGTACTCATGGGAAGTTCTACAAATTTAGAACCACCGGCATCATATAAATCGGGTTTGAAGCCTGGGAAATGCTGGGGTACCGTAGGGATATTCCCACAGGCAGAAAATCCATTATAGACTGCAAAGGTATATAAGAGTGGTTTTATGGTAGAACCTACTTGTCGGCCACTGTTGATATTTACATGGTCGTATTGGAAATAGGTATGGTCTATGCCACCCACCCATGCTTTTACATCGCCCGTATAGGGATCCATTGCCATGAACCCTGCTTGTAAAAACATTTTCATGTATTTGATGGAGTCTAAAGGACTCATTACAGTGTCTATTTCTTTTTTGCCTTTCCAGGTAAACACCTTCATTTTTACAGGTGTTTCGAAAATTTTATTGATTTCCTCTTCTGAAAGACCTGCCTCGATAAGGCTTTTATACCGTGGCGATTGCTTTACGGCTCTGGCTAAATTGACTTTAAGGTCTTTTTTCCATATGCTGCCATCGTGATAGCCCGACTGGCCACGGAAAAGTGCCTGCAGCTCTGTGAGATGTTCTTCTACAGACTGTTCGGCATAACGTTGCATTTTTACATTTAGCGTTGTATATATTTTCAGTCCGTCTTTATAAATATTATAAGGCTCCTGACTGCCTGGTTTTTTGATGTTTTTGAGAATGGCTTTCACCTCCTTTTCTACTTCTTGTCGGAAGTAGGGGGCAATGCCTTCATGGTAATCAAGTTTATGATAGTCAAGTACAATGGGCTCTTTCTTGAGTTGCTCAGCCTCTTTGCTGTCTAGGAAATTATATTTTACCATTTGGGAAAGTACCGTGTTTCGGCGTGCCAGTGCTCTTTCAGGGTTTCGGCGCGGGTTGTAGAGAGTATTACCTTTTAGCATACCGATTAAAACTGCTGCTTCATTGATAGATACCTCTGAGGGTAATTTGTTAAAAAAAGTGAGCGAGGCATTTTTAATACCATACACATTATCTCCAAAAGGGACGGTATTGAGATAAAGTGTGATGATTTCATTTTTAGTGAGGTTTTTTTCCAGCTTTACGGCCAAAACCCATTCTTTCAATTTAATGAAAGGCATATTAAAGAAATTGGGGTTTCTGCGTGGAAAAAGGTTTTTCGCAAGTTGCTGGGTAATGGTACTACCACCCCCTTCTTTCCCTAGGAAAAAAACAGCTCTTAAAACAGCTATACCATCTATACCGGAATGTTCGTAGAAACGATAATCTTCGGTAGCCAAGAGTGCATTGAGTACATTTTTAGAAATATCTTCATAGCGGCTATTGGAGCGATCCTGTACATAATACCTCCCGATGATGGTTTTTCCGTCATCTGCAAATACTTCAGTGGATAAGGCACTACTGGGGTTTTCCAATTCTTTCATGGATGGCATATACCCTAGCATGCCCATATTAATCAGGAGGATACTAAGGGCAAAACCAAGAATCCCCAATATGAAAATTCGCCACAGAAGTTTGATGGCAAATTTTGATAAACGATTTTCTGGCTGTTTCTTTTTGGTTGTAGGCATAGCTTGTTGCAAATCTATAAAAATTAGTTGCCTCTTTGTTTCTACTGCTTAAAATTTCACAGATATAAAACTGTAAATGGATACAATGTTTTTTTTCGATATAGGTATAGAATGCTCCAAAAATTGTTAAATCTTTTTGTAGCATTGGTGCGTAAACCTATTTTTCTATTTTTGTTGCTGTCTTTAAAAAGGAGTAACATTTTTCACACTACTTGTTTCCAAACAGGGAGTTTCACTTAGCAAAGTTTTATTCAATGAATTATCGTAAAGTTAATAACATCGCAGGCTGGATTACAGGCGCTTTCGCTACTTTGGTTTACCTGATGACCATGGAACCTACTGTTAGTTTCTGGGATTGTGGAGAATTCTTGTCTTGTGGTTATAAACTAGAGGTGGGTCACTCCCCAGGTGCTCCTTTTTTTATGTTGCTTCAGCGTATGTTTGCCATCCCTGCAGGTTCTAATGGAGCATTGGCAGTGGTTTTTATGAATGCTTGGTCTGCTATAGCAAGCGGTCTGACTATCCTGTTTTTATTCTGGACTATCACCCATTTTGCTAAAAGATTAGCAGCTCCTGGAGAGGAAGAACCTAACTCCTTGCAAAAATTGCTGATTATAGGATCGGGCTTGGTGGGTGCCTTGGCCTATACATTTTCTGATACATTCTGGTTTTCAGCTGTGGAAGCAGAAGTATATGCTACCTCTTCCTTGTTTACGGCACTGGTATTCTGGGCTGCCTTAAAATGGGAACATATAGCAGATAAACCTCAGGCTGATAGGTGGCTGGTATTTATTTTCTTTATGATGGGTTTATCTATTGCTACTCACTTATTAAACCTACTTACTATACCTGCTGTAGCATTGCTATACTATTTTAAAAGGTATAAAACAACCACTTCAGGATCTATTGCAGCCTTTTTAATCGGTTGTGCTATTCTTGCATTTATTCAATTTGGTCTAATTCAGGGATTGCCTTTTCTGGCATTTGAATTTGATTTGATTTTCGTAAACTCATTTGGCTTACCCTTTGATAGTGGTGTAATTACCTTTCTAGTATTATATGTAGCCCTGTTGATTGGTTTACTTATCTATGCTAGAAAGAAAGGGAATTATTTATTCCACTTAGGTATGTTGTGTTTGATATTTGTATCCATAGGGTATTCAACTTATTTGATACCAGTTCTTCGTTCTCGTGCCGATGTACCTATTGATATGACCAATCCGGATAATGCTCATACGTTCTTATCTTATGTAAACCGCGAGCAGTTTGGTCAGCAACCACTACTTTTTGGTCCGGATTTCGATAGCCCAGTAGAGAATGTTAAAACAACTGGATATTGGTATAACCAGACTACCCGTAATGGCAAGCCAGTATATGAAAAGGTAGGGGAAAAACTGGAATATGAATATGGCAAGCAACGTTTCTTCCCAAGAATTTGGGGTGGAAATGATCCCAGTCATGTTAACTTCTACCGTGAATTTTTGAATTTAGGCCCCAATGAATCGCCTACCTCTGCTGATAATTTTAATTATTTCTTCAATTATCAGATCAACTGGATGTGGTGGCGATATTTTATGTGGAATTATGCTGGCAGACAAAATGATTTCCAGGGTCACAGAGGACCGAAAGATGGTAACTGGATTTCAGGTATTAAGCCTATCGACAAAATGATGGGTCGTGGGGATATAGATTTGTTACCCGATGGGTATAGAAACAACAAAGCACGTAACGAGCTTTACTTTTTACCTTTCTTACTAGGACTTGCAGGACTGGTATATCAGTTTAATAGAAACAAGAAAGATGGTATTATCACATTTATGCTGTTTTTCTTTACCGGTATAGCAATTGCCATTTACCTCAATATGACACCTCTGCAGCCACGTGAAAGGGATTATGCATTTGCAGGCTCTACATATGCATATGCGATTTGGATAGGATTAGGTGTATTAATGGTGCATGAATGGCTGAGGAAATATGTGAAAGGTGCCTCTGGAGCCTATCTGGCCATTGTATTGTGCCTCGTGGCAGTACCGGCACTTATGGCTAAAGAAGAATGGGACGATCATGATCGTTCGAAGAAAACCCTAGCACTGGCAACAGCTAAAAATACGCTTAACTCATGTGCACCCAATGCCATACTATTTACTTTCGGAGATAATGATACGTATCCACTTTGGTACGCTCAGGAAGTGGAAGGTATTCGTACGGATGTGCGTATTGTAAATACAAGTCTTTTAGGGATTTCATGGTATATAGATCAATTAAATTATCAGATCAATGATGCTCCGCCAGTACCAATGTTGTGGAAGCAAGAAGATTATGTGGGTTCCAGAAGAAACTATTTACGTTATTTTGATAACCCTCAAATCCCCAAGGACAGATATTTCAACTTGATGGAAGTATGTCAGTTTATTACAAGCAATGATCCGGTGAATAAGCTTAGAACTAGCTCAGGAGAAACTGAAAACTATTTACCATCCAAGAATTTATTTGTTCCGGGTTTAAGTGTAGATGAGCTTATTAAGTTAGGTATGTTGAATCCTCAGGATAGCAACAACATAGTAAATGATATGCGTTTTTCGCTGCCTAAAGATGTAATTTATAAGGACGATATTGCTATTCTTCAGATTGTAGCTGCAGTAGCTAAAGATGGCTGGAAGCGTCCTATTTATTTTGGTTCGGGAGGAAGATCTGCCGATTATCAGGGTATGCAGGATTATTTGAAAGCAGAAGGTACTGCATTGAGGCTAGTTCCCTATAAGAAAGCACCTACACAGCGTATTATACCCAATGAAATTGGCTTTGTAGATGTGGATAGGAGTTACGATCTGTTTATGAATCATTATACTTTCGGAGGTGCAGAAAGAAACGATGTGTATTTTGATGAGAAAAACCGCCAGATGTTAATTTCCTATAGAGTTGCAGCAAGCAGACTAGCAGACGAACTAACTGTTTTAGGTCGTCAAAAAGAGGCTATTGAGGTGTTGGATAAGGTAGTTAATGGTATTTCAGAAGCTTCTTATGCATATGATGCGCCTACTTATTTGTTAGTAACCTCATATTATAGAGCAGGGGCTAAAGATAAAGGTGCTACATTGGCGGCTAAACTGTGTCGTAACCTAGAAGATAATATCAATTATATATTAAGTTTGAATAATCCTAATGTAATTGAGAGCTTCAGCTTTGATGTACAACAAGGTATCAGTATTATGAATCTGATCAGCACCGTGGCTGCTGAAGCTTCTGATACCGCTACCGCTAATACACTTAGTGATAAAGTGCAGAAAATTATTGCCAGAGCATCTGGTAAGGTTACATTTAGGTAAGCTTTTATCTTAATTTGGAGGTTGATGTATCCCGCTTTGTCTTGTATAAAGCGGGATATTTTTTTGCAGAAAAGAGTAACATGGTATAAAAGGAGAATTATTTACTTCAAGCATGTAGAATGAGATATTGTAAGAATGATAGCATTGATTTTTCTTGTTATTGTTATTTATATTTTGGTAACGCAAATGTATGTTGGGATTTAATGTTTTTCTTTCTGTTTCTCTTGTTTGGATTATGTGTATGCTAGATGGATGCTCCTTATGTGTACAAAGGGGCATATATGTGCGGTAAAGCAGGTCTAGAATTTATGGACGTGAGTTTAAGTTGTAGTGGGGTGTATGTATATACTTATCGTACAGCAAGTGGAGAGAGACCGGCTAGTTGGTAGTGGTGAGATAATAGTAACGACAGACCTATGGAAGTAAATATCCAGTGCTTCTTCAACAGTGTAATAAGGTGAGGATATAAGAGGAATACCGTTAGGGCTCTGGTTTAGGAAAATAATTGTTGAATTGCCTTGCCCAGTCCTGAAATCATATGAGGTACGGTGTAGTGTGCTTCTATATGTTTTCTGGCCAACTTTATCTTCTCATTAACCTCAATACCTTGTTTGATTTTGGTAAACTCCTCGATAAAATCCTGTTCATCTTCATAAGCATGTAACCAGCCATATTTTCCGTTTTGTAAAATTTCCCGTGTTCCATCTCTGTCAGTACCAATTACTGGTACTCCCGAGGCCATAGCTTCGATAGTTACCATGCCATAAGTTTCACCATGAGAGGGAATAGCAAATACATTAATAGCTTGATAAAAGGCATATGGATCGGGCTGGTGAGCTCTAAAGTGGATAAAGTCTTTAATTTCAGGGTCCTCTGCCAGCTTTTTTACTTTTTGCACATAGGCATCACCCTCGTGTAATGTGGCATTGCCCATAATTAAAAGGTGCACATCGGGATAAATATGACGAATAGATTTTAGTATCTTAACCAAAAAGTCTTGACCTTTCTGGGGGTCTAACCTTCCTAATACACCTATTATAAATGCATTGTTAGGAAGATTTAATACAGCACGAGCTTCCGTTTTGTGTATAGGAGGGTGGGTAAAATTTTCAACTTCAATGGATAGAGGTACAACAGCAATTTTGTTTTCTGGAACGCGGGTAAGTTGCAGTGTTTCTTGTTTAAGATAATGCAAAGGACTTATCCAAAGGTCTATCATTGCATACCTAAACGTATGTATCCAGTCCTTTTTCTTAATCCCAACTTTCATATGTTGTTGGTAAATAAGTTTGATTTTACGGTTGTAGCATCGTTTGTACCAAGAGGCAATTGCCAAGTCTTTGTTATAAACGACCAGTAATACTTCAATACTCTGTTCTGTAACCCATTGATGCAAGGTTTTAGCTCTTAGCTTAGTATGTCCGTATTCGCTAATGGTATTGGGAATTACGGTAAAATCATGAGCATTTGCATACATGCTGCTTTTTTCAGAAAGTAACAGAGATACCGACCAGCCTGCTTGAGTTAACCATTGGCAAAGTCTTAAGGTGTTTATCTCCAATCCGCCGTAACTATGAGAGTTACAAAGGATACCTATTTTCGGAAGCAGCATGTTTTGATATGGTTCTTAAATTTTTTGTCTGGAAAGCTAAAGTTACACGATATCCAAGATGAATGTTAGTTTTTTTGTCATTTAACAGTCATATGTTCTGGCAGAAAAGAATACCAGTCTATGTTTGTATAGATGTCAGATAAAGAGAGGATAAAATAAAAAATGGTCGTCTCAGTAATTTGAAACGACCATTTTTGTCAGAATTTTTTAGGCTGTATTTATTTCAGAATCGTACGGCTGATTACAATTTTTTGAACTTCAGTAGTGCCTTCATAGATCTGAGTAATCTTAGCATCTCTCATCAGACGTTCTACATGGAATTCTTTTACGTAGCCATATCCTCCATGAATTTGCACAGCTTCACTGGTTACCCATTGTGCAATTTCAGAAGCATACAATTTGGCCATAGAAGCTGGAAGTGTATAATCTTGATGTTGGTCTTTTGTCCATGCTGCTTTCAGGCACATAAGTCTGGCAGCTTCTACAGCAGTAGCCATATCAGCTAACTTAAAGGCAATAGCCTGATGGTTCATAATTTCAGTACCAAAAGCTTTTCTTTCTTTAGCGTATTTAGTAGCTAATTCCAGAGCACCGCTAGCAATGCCGAGTGCTTGAGAAGCAATACCGATTCGGCCTCCAGCAAGGGTTTTCATTGCGAAGGTAAATCCAAATCCATCGTCTCCAATGCGGTTTTCTTTGGGAACTACCACATCCTGAAACATGATGCTGTGGGTATCGCTACCACGAATTCCCATTTTATTTTCTTTAGCACCTACGGTTACACCTGGCCAGTCTTTTTCAACAATAAAAGCATTGATGCCTTTGTGTTTTTTCTCAGGATAAGTTTGCGCTATTACCAGATAATAAGAAGCAGAACTACCATTTGTAATCCAGTTTTTCGTACCATTGAGAATGTAATGATCTCCTTTATCTTCTGCGGTAGTACGCTGAGAAGTAGCGTCTGAGCCAGCTTCTGGTTCGCTCAGCAGAAATGCACCCAGCTTTTCACCAGTGGCTAGCTTAGTTAAATATTTTTGCTTCTGGTCTTCGTTGCCAAATGTTTCGAGTCCCCAGCAAACTAAAGAGTTGTTTACACTCATACACACAGAAGCAGATGCATCTACTTTAGAAATTTCTTCCATGGCCAGCACATAGGAAACAGTATCCATACCAGATCCTCCATATTTAGGATCTACCATCATCCCTAAAAAGCCCAATTCGCCCAGCTTTTTCATTTGTTCCTTCGGGAAAATTGCATGTTCGTCTCTTTCAATAACGCCGGGTAGTAGTTCATTGCGGGCAAATTCCCTAGCTGCTTGTTGTACGGCTAATTGTTCTTCTGTGAGTTGAAAATTCATAAGATAAAATATGATTTAACCTTTTTTAACCCTGCAAACGTACAATTTATCGTCCAAAACTCCATGATATACTACCCAATAAAAACAAATATTCTTTTATTTTTTAAGGTGAAATATTGTATTTGAGAAATGTGAAATAAAAAAAGATTGGCTTTACCCATCGGTTGCATGGCAAATGAGATCCAGCAGTTTGGAGGAAGTATACAGAAAAAGGATATAATAAAAATATTATGTGTCCTTGCCAGATTTCATTACTGATAATATCTGTTTTCCAAAATATACGCGGCTACTGGGTCGGGAATAAGGTAACGGATCGACTTTTTTTCTTTGATCTGCCTGCGGATATAGGATGAGGATATATCTAATAAAGGTGCTTCCAGAATAGTAGGCGAAGTGCCGTAAGTATCTATGATGGGAAATCCTGGACGTTTATATATGATGAAATGGTAGTCGGCTAAAAGTCGTTCATGGTTTTTCCACTTCCTGATATTTTGAAAACTGTCAGAACCTACAATAACTGAAAATTGTTCTAATGGAAATTTTTCTGACAAATAGGTAAGCGTATCGATAGTATAGGAGGGTCGGGGAAGTTGAAATTCTATATTGCTGGCTCTGAATTTTGGGTTATCCTGAATAGCCATTTTTACTAAATGAAGCCTGTCGTATTCATTGAGTAGAGAAGAAGATTCTTTGTGCGGATTCTGAGGGGAGAGCACAAACCATAGCTTATCTACAGAAGTATGTTCAGTAACATGATTTGCTATAATCAGATGACCCGTATGAATAGGATTAAAACTGCCAAAGTACAGCCCAATATGCATAGCACAAAAGTACAACAGTTTACCATGTCTGAAAATTTACTTTTGAATGATACTCAGCGGGCACCCATTGTTATTTTTTCCCAACTCGATATGTTAAGGGTGAATAGTTATTGCTGACACCCCCAACATAAGTTTTCTCCTGCCCACTGATGCAGCACATGGATTAGTTTTCCTATCTTCGCAAGCTAAAATTAACATTATGTCACAAGATCAAGAGCAACAATTAAACATTGAACTTCCGGAAAATATATCAGATGGAACTTATGCTAATCTGGCCATCATTACGCACTCTTTTGCTGAATTTGTGTTAGATTTTGTAAACGTGATGCCAAACGTTCCTAAAGCAAGAGTGAAAGCTCGAATTGTGATGACTCCCCAGCATACCAAGAGATTGATGCGTGCATTGGTAGAAAATGTAAAACGCTTTGAAGCGCAATACGGCCCTATAAAAGACATGGAAGCTACTACCATGCCTTTTAATTTAGGTGCTCCTACGGCACAGGCATAATAGGTCAGATATTTACTTTCTCATTTTTGGTATTGGCGTTTACCTATGAATCATAAAATCCTCATACTCGACTTTGGATCTCAATATACGCAGCTCATTGCTCGTTGTATTCGTGAGCTCAATGTATATTGTGAAATACAACCTTGTACAAAACCTGTTCAGGATGACCCTGCCTTAAAAGGTATCATTCTTTCAGGAAGTCCCTTTTCTGTAAATGATGCACAGGCTCCTAAACCTGATGTAAAAGCATTAGCCATGCGATATCCTGTTTTGGGTGTGTGCTATGGTGCGCAGCTCATTGCACAGCAATCGGGTGGAGAAGTAGGAAAATCTACACATCGAGAATATGGGAGAGCTCATCTTACCTCACATCAAAATGACATACTCTTTGATGCGGTACCGTCGGGATCACAGGTGTGGATGAGTCATAGTGATACAATAAAGTCGTTACCAGAGTCGTTTCAGGTAATTGCTACTACAGAAAGTATACCCGTGGCTGCTTATAAAGCCGACCCCAAATTTGCTGCTCATCCTGTGTATGGTATTCAATTTCATCCAGAGGTGACACACAGCACACATGGTAAACAACTGCTAAAAAACTTTGTTACTGGTATTTGTGGATGCCAGCAGGATTGGACACCCGCAGCATTTATTCAGGAAACTGTAGAGCGCATTCGTCATGAGGCTCCCCATGGAAAAATTGTAATGGCTTTAAGTGGTGGTGTAGATTCTACGGTAGCAGCCACACTGATTCATCAGGCTGTGGGCGATCGTCTCTATTGTATTTTTGTAGATAATGGATTGCTCAGAAAAAATGAATTCTCACAAGTATTAGAAGGATATAAAGAATTAGGACTCAATACCCTTGGAATAGACGCTCGTAAACGCTTTTATGATGCGCTGGCAGGTATTACAGATCCGGAGCAGAAGAGGAAAACTATTGGTAGATTGTTTATTGATATTTTTCAAGAAGAAGCTGCTAAAATTGAAGGTGTTCACTATCTGGGTCAGGGTACCATTTATCCGGATGTCATTGAGTCTGTTTCCGTGCACGGACCATCTGCTACCATCAAATCACATCACAATGTAGGAGGTCTGCCAGATACCATGCATTTAACCCTGATAGAACCGCTTCGCTTTTTATTCAAGGATGAAGTACGAAGAGTAGGGAAAGAACTGGGTATCCAATCATCATTCTTAGAAAGACATCCTTTCCCTGGACCGGGTTTAGGTATTCGTATTCTGGGTGCAATCTCAGAAGAAAAAGTCCTCATGTTACAAGAAGCAGATGCGATTTATATTCAATTGCTAAAGGATTATAACCTCTATAATGCTGTATGGCAGGCAGGCACTATTCTTTTACCGGTTCAGAGTGTGGGAGTAATGGGCGACGAACGTACTTATGAATATACCGTAGCACTCAGAGCGGTAACTTCTGTAGATGGTATGACCGCCGACTGGGCTCATCTCCCTTATGAATTCCTGGCACGAGTTTCTAATGAAATTATCAACAGAGTAAAAGGTATCAACAGGGTGGTGTACGATATTAGCTCTAAACCTCCTGCTACCATTGAATGGGAATAAGCTAATTTATTTCATATGCCTATTGGGGCACAGATCAACTATGAATCAAAGTTTTACCAGAAAAGCCGGCATATTGCTGCTGCTCATCTTTTGGCTGTCTGCTCAGCCGGCAGATGCTCAGTTTTTCAGGAAGCTGTTTAAAAAGGATAAAAACAAACAAACAGAACAACAAACGGAGACTCATACAGAACATCCTGAACCCAGAAAGTCTGAAAAAAAGCCGGTAGATCTACCCCCTACAATACAAAAAGAAAGATATAGAATAGATGTATTGCTACCACTATACCTAGACGAATTAGTGGTCGATGGTAGTCCTGTGTCTCCTGAAAGAATTCCAGATAAAGCGGCCCCCGCGCTCAATTTTTATGAGGGTATCAAATTGGCAGCTGATTCTTTATCTCGGCTGGGCTATAAACTGGACATATATATTCATGATGTTACCGCTGAAGGTATTACTCCGGAGTCTCTGGTAGTAAATAAAACCCTGGAACATACAGATTTGATTTTGGGATTGCTTCAATCGGCGCAATTACCTAAAATTGCTGCCTATGCACAAGCTAAACAGGTGAATTTTGTGTCTGCATTCACACCCTCGGATGCAGAGATTAGTAACAATCCGTTTTTTATCATGTTGCAACCCACCTTGCAAACGCACTGTAAGACACTAGCACAAACAGTTTTCTCCAAATATCCGAAGGGGCAAATTCTCTTGTGCTATCGATTACAAAATTCAGTAGATGCTGCCGCTTATCAGTTTTTTATGGATGAGGATACCAGCAGGTATGTAAAGGTGTCGTGCGACAAACCATTGTCAAAAGAAATGCTAGCTCCCCTTCTGAATGCTCAGACAACGAATGTGCTTATCATGCCAATTGTGGATCCATTACAGGCAGAAGGTATTTTGCTGGAGCTCGATGAATGGTTTCCCAATTATCGATTTGAAATATATGGAATGCCTTCCTGGAGAGCCATTCCCACTTTGAGACAACCAGATTATTATCCTAATATAATTACTTGTTTTTCTGCAGCCTATCACTTTGATAATACTTTACCCATTGCTCAGACTATTGCCACGCAATATAAAAAAGAGTTTAAGGGAAAAATTAGTGAGATGGTTTTTCTGGGCTACGAGCTCTTATTTTATTATGCTCAGTTGTTACAACAATATGGGACAATTTTTAATGCTCGCCAAAGTATTGAAAGGCCTGCTTTGTTTAATTCCTTTAAGGTGCTTCCCACTTACGACAAAAACAACAAATTCCTGTACTATGAAAACAATGGCATTCGTCTGTTTCGTTATCAGGAAGGATCGTATATGGTCGAAAAATAGCCTGCTTGAATGCTAGAAAATCGTATCGCTTTTTTTTGAGGATGTTTCGGTAAATTATTTTATGTTCGTGACTAATTATTATGTATAAAAAGATACAAACCCCTGTGGTCATCATAGGTGCTGGTCCTGCGGGAATGGGTGCCTCTATATTTTTATCGAAAGCTGGTATCTCCCATGTAATTCTGGAAAAAGAGGTATTTCCCAGAGATAAGATTTGCGGCGATGCTTGTAGTGGAAAGACTGCCTATGTACTGCGTAAAGCAAATCCTGAATGGATGCAAGAAATCTTTCGGGATGATACAAAGTTTACGCCCAGTCAGGGTATCATTTTTACCGCCCCAAACGGGAAATCTTTATCAGTGCCTTTTGGTCAGCCAGCCAATACTGAAGAGTTGGCACCTGGTTTTACATCCCCCCGATTAGTTTTTGATCATTATTTATTTCAAAAAGCAGATACGCGTTATGCGACTATTTTTCAAGGAGTATCTGTGGAAACCATGCAATGTGACGCACAAAAGGCTACTGTTGTATTTAAACAAGAGCAAACTACTTATGAGCTAGAAGCCAATTTAATTATTGGTGCTGATGGAGATAAGGGGGTATCCAGGAAAATACTGATGGATGCGTCGGTAGCCACTAAATCATTGTGTGTGGGGTTAAGAGCATATTACAAAGGAGTAACAGGACTGAATACAGATAATTTCATAGAACTATTGTTTTTGAAAGATTTGCTGCCAGGATATTTTTGGATTTTCCCTATGCCCGGAGGCATAGCCAATGTAGGTGTAGGGTTGCTCTCAGAGGTAATTAGAAGAAAGAAAATTAACCTGAGAGAGCTGATGTTGCAAATTATTGCTGAAAACCCTGTGGTTAAAGATAGATTTACTCATGCTACACTCATGGGGAAGATACAAGGGTGGGGTTTGCCGATGGGTGTAGAGCAATTGCCGGTTTCCGGAAATCGTTTTATGTTGACTGGCGATGCTGCCAGTTTAATTGATCCTTTTAGTGGTGAGGGTATTGGTAATGCTTTATATAGCGGTATGCTTGCCGCAGAAGCTGCTACAGAAGCCATAGAAAAACAACAATGGGATGCGGCGTTCTTAAAACAAGCTTACGATAAGGTGCTGTATCAACGTTTAGGCGAAGAACTAGCCTTGAGCACTACGCTGCAATATCTCTGTCGCTTCCCCTGGTTGTTTAATTTTGTAGTTAATAAAGCAGCTAAAAGTCCCTCACTGAGCCAAACTATAAGCAGTATGTTTACAGACCTAAGCGTACGTGAACAACTCCGGAAGCCATCATTTTATCTGAAAATTCTATTTAATAAATAGTATCTTATTCTTTTGAATTTGTTTTGTGTAAGCGAGGTATGTTTTTTTAAAATTTATCGGTGCATAAGGGTATAAAAAAAAGTCATATTTCAGATGAGTTTGGCTTGTTATAGACAGTATTATGAATATCAATTATTACCTTTGCGCCCAAAAACCAAAATCATAAATTATGAGTTTCATTTCCAGTATCCATGCACGTCAGATATTAGATTCTCGCGGGAATCCTACCGTAGAAGCAGAAGTCCTTACTACCGATGGCTTTATGGGTAGAGCAGCTGTCCCTTCCGGCGCTTCTACCGGAAAATATGAAGCTGTTGAACTTCGTGACGGTAACAAAAAACAATATTTAGGTAAAGGAGTTTTAAAAGCAGTAAAAAATGTAAATGATACCATTGCGAAAGCATTGGTGGGCTGGGACGTTACAGATCAACGTGGTATTGATGCTGCAATGCTGGAACTGGATGGTACTGAAAATAAATCTAAACTCGGAGCTAATGCAATCCTTGCTGTAAGTCTGGCCGTAGCGAAAGCTGCAGCAGAAACTACTGGTTTGCCTTTGTACCGTTATGTAGGGGGGGCTAACGCATGCACATTGCCTGTGCCCATGATGAATATTTTAAATGGTGGCGCACACGCAGATAATAAAATCGATTTTCAAGAATTTATGATTATGCCTGTAGGCGCACCTAACTTTAGTGAAGGCCTTAGATGGGGGGTGGAAATTTTCCATCAGTTAAAGAGTGTCTTAAAGGGTAAAGGTTATTCTACCAATGTGGGTGATGAAGGTGGATTTGCTCCTGATATTCAAAGCAATGAAGAAGCTATTGAAACTGTATTAAAAGCTATTGAAAAAGCTGGATATAAACCCGGAGATCAGGTTTGCATTGCTATGGATGCTGCCATCAGTGAACTGTACGATGCTAAGTCTAAAAAATATCATTTCCATAAATCTAACGGTGCCAAACTGAGCAGTGAAGAAATGGTAGAGTACTGGGTAAAATGGTGCAAAAAATACCCAATTGTAAGTATTGAAGATGGTATGAATGAAGATGATTGGAAAGGATGGAAATTGCTTACAGAAGCTATTGGCCATAAAGTTCAATTAGTTGGTGACGACCTTTTTGTAACCAATGTAAAGAAACTCGAAAAAGGTATTGCTGAATCTGTAGCCAATGGATTACTGGTAAAAGTAAACCAAATTGGATCTCTTACAGAAACTATTGACGCAGTTACGCTTGCTCAAAGAAACTGTTACAATACCATTATGAGCCATCGTTCCGGTGAAACAGAAGATGCTACTATCGCTGATCTGGCTGTTGCCCTGAATTGCGGTCAAATCAAAACAGGTTCCGCTTCTCGTTCGGATAGAATGGCTAAGTATAATCAGTTACTCCGAATCGAAGAAGCTTTGGGTGATATGGCATATTATCCCGGTAAAGCACTTAAATTTGGTAAGTAATTAAATTCAATATCCGTGTGCTAGCATTGTTTGTTGGCACACGGAAACTAACCATTCGCATATGAAAAAATGGATAGCTGTACTCTATAACAAGTTCTTTCTTACTGGTCTGTTTTTCCTAGTATGGATGCTCTTCTTCGACCAAAATGACTGGCAGGCACAACAAGAAAGGAAGAAAGAACTTAAAGAAGTAGAAAGCCATATCAGCTATCTAGAAAATGAAATTAAACGGATGGAGGAGGATCATCAGGCTCTTATTTCTGACCCTAAACGACTAGAACAATATGCCCGGGAACAGTTTTACATGAAACGTGACAACGAAGATGTGTACGTATTGGAAACAGCCCGAAAATAAAATCTCCTCTCTTTCTCATTTGTATGGCCTGCTGTAATATCGCCCATGCCAAGCAGTAGCCAAATTTAAAAGCATAAAGGAACAAAACATGGAATCTTACCAATACGATATGGTTGTGATCGGTGGAGGGTGTGTAGGGCTAGCCACTGCATGGAAAATAAATAATCGTTTCCCGAATCTGAAAATTGCAGTGCTAGAAAAGGAACATCGAGTGGCTGCTCATCAGACAGGAAGAAATTCGGGGGTAATCCATTCCGGAATCTATTATAAGCCGGGTTCTTATAAGGCTAAAAATTGTGTGGATGGCCGCAGACAATTAGTTGAATTTGCTAAGGAATATGGCGTAAAACACGATGTGTGCGGAAAGATAATTGTAGCCACTAGGGAGTCTGAACTATCGCATATGCATAAGGTCTTTCAAAACGGTCTGGCAAATGGTGTGGAGGATATACGACTTATTTCCAGCAAGGAGATCAAAGAAATTGAACCTTGGTGCGAAGGTATTTCAGGTATTTGGGTGGGATGCACGGGTATTATCGATTATGTTGGCTTCTGTAAAACTATGGCTGATTTATTGGAACAACGTTTCCCCGGCAGTAGAGTGTTTTTAAGCACTGAAGCAAAAGAGTTTTTCCATATAGGAGACGAAATACGTATTCGTACCAATCGTCAGGATTTTACAGCACGCTATATGGTAGCCTGTGCTGGTTTACAAAGTGACCGTATCGCTAAAAAAGAAGGTACAGGTACGCAAAATACTATTGTGGGATTTCGCGGTGATTATTATGATCTGAGTGAGCAAGGAAGAGAAAAGGTAAGAAACCTGATCTATCCTGTGCCAAACCCTCAATTCCCATTCCTAGGTGTGCATTTTACCAGAATGGTAGATGGATCGGTAGAATGTGGTCCTAATGCAGTGTTTGTTTTTAAAAGAGAAGGATACGGTAAAACAGACTTTAACATAAAAGACACCGCCGATGCGTTTTCTTTTGGGGGCACTTGGAAGTTTTTTGCTAAACACTGGCGTTTTGGCCTAGATGAATACCGAGGCGCATTTTCTAAAATGTATTTCCTGAAACGACTGCAACAACTTATTCCTACGCTAGGGCCAGATGATATTGTTCCGGGACGCTCTGGAGTAAGAGCAATGGCCTTGTCGCCCGAAGGAAATATGATTGACGATTTTAGCATAGAAGCCCGAAAAAATGTGATCCATGTATTAAATGCTCCATCTCCGGCTGCCACAGCCGCCCTGGCTATCGGCGATGCCATACGTGATATGGCTGAAAAACATTTTAACCTTAACTAATTTCTCTAACTCTTCTACCCCAGGGGCATAAGGAACTACTGTTGCTATCACACTGGCATAAAGATTGTACTATATAATAGTTTGTATATACGCTACACAGTTACCATTTGGGTTTCAGTCTGGCCTACAATGAATTCCTCAATAATAAAGCTTCTTCTAATGCTTTGAGTACAGAGGAGGGAGTAATAGATTGCATACAAATACATCCAGAAGGCTTTTTTCGACATTGCTCACAGGGTGCTGACGCTACGAAATAACGAGCATGTTGCCCTATCGGAGCCCATCTGCCTGGATGCATGGGTCTTATGGGTGGATAAATACCCAAAGCCTGTTTCCCTAATGCCGCTGCAATATGCAATGGCCCGGTACTATTTGCTACCAATCCATCGATGTGAGCAATGAATGCGATTAGTTGATCCAGTGACATTTTTCCGGTAAGATCAGTAACCAGATTGCCTACCGTATCAAATAATTCTTGTAACCCTTCTCTTTCTTTGGCTGTGCCAGTAATGAAAAACTGAAACTTCTCAGGGTCTGCTTGTTGTATGAGCTGTATGAAATTGGTAATCCCCCATTCTCGAGCACTTCCCTGTGATCTGGGATGTAAAACCACATGAAACTTATGGGGATGCAGGAGTTCAAAAAAAGTGGGATCCAAGTTGGGGATTTTGGTAAAATGGTATAGATCAGGAATTTCTTGTAAGGAGTATTCATGAGTCAAACCCAGAGATCGGAGTAGCTTAAGGTTAAGTTGTGATTCATGTAGTTCAGAGTTTTTACGGCTTAATTGGGTGAGTTGATTGCAATAGAACCAATGGTATAATCTATTGGTAGTGCCAATTCTTAAGGGTATGCCTAATGCTTTAGCGCGTTGAGCGATTTCTTTCACGGGAAAAACATGGAGAATAGCTTCTGGACGTTGTCCTGCTATTCGAACATCCTGACTGAGAAATTCGTTTTTATCTATAAAAACATCCACAGAAGCACAGCAAGAGACTACCGATTTTGTATAGGAACTTCCCAGAAAGCCGATAGTAATTCCTGGAAACATTTTTTTTAATGCGGTAGCTACTGGAAGTGTTAACACTACATCGCCAATACTGTCTGTACGGCTTATAAGGATGTTTTGTAAAGACTTTTTGGGTATCGACATGAATCTCTGATAAAAGTTGCTTTGTCGGGTTAAAGATAGGATTTCCCGGCGTACCGACTGAATCGTATGAAGGCATTTACATAAATCTGTAATTAGCAGCCATGATTATCATCTTTCGTAGTATTTTTAGCCTGAAAAATATAATAAAATTATGGACGGTTATGTACGCTACGAAGTAGCAGATGATATTGCTACCATCGAATTTTTTCATCCTGCAAGCAATTCATTGCCAGGAGCAATTCTTAGAAAATTAGCAGAAACCATTACAGAGGCTGGTAAAGATGATCGTGCTAAAGTGATTATTTTAAGAAGCGGTGGAGATTCTGCATTTTGTGCTGGTGCCTCTTTTGATGAGCTAGTAGCTATTCAAACAGAAGAACAGGGATTGCAGTTTTTTAGCGGATTTGCTTGGGTTATTAATGCAATGCGGGAATGCCCGAAATTTATCATTGGAAGAATACATGGAAAAGCTGTGGGTGGAGGCGTTGGGTTGGCTTCAGCTGTTGACTATGCAGTGGCTACAGAAGGCGCTTATGTAAAACTCAGCGAATTAGCTATAGGTATCGGTCCATTTGTAGTAGGTCCTGCTGTGGAAAGGAAAATGGGAACTTCTGCTTTCTCACAATTAGCTATTGATGCTACAGAATGGAGATCTGCAGAATGGGCTCAGCAGCACGGATTGTATGCAGAAGTACATCATACTACTGCTGAAATGGATAAAGGCGTAATGCATATCGCGGAAAGACTAGCGAAAAGCAGTCCTGAAGCTATGGCAGAATTGAAAAAAATATGCTGGACAGGCACTGAACATTGGAGCAAACTCTTATTTGAACGTGCCGCCATCAGCGGAAGGTTAGTCTTGAGTGAATTTACCATAAATGCAATAAATCGTTTTAAAAACCGTAAGAAAAACTAACTTAGAGTATAGTTTTTTAAAATAAATGGCTTCCTATGGCATACCTGATCGCAGCAACTGATTTTACGGATGTGGCAAACAATGCAGTGCATTATGCCTGCCAACTAGCACAAGACTTGCATGCTTCTGTGCAGTTGGTGCATTCATTTATGGTTCCGGTAAGTTTTGGGGATAACCCCATGCCGGTTATCCCTGTTGATGAAGGACGAGAAATTGCAGAAGAAAGAATGAATCAACATTTAGCAGAACTCAGGGCGCAATATCCTGGCCTGTCTATTTCTGGACAAATCAGTTTTGGGGATATCGTGGATAGTCTGGATGACCTTACGGAAGATACTAAACCTCTGATGATTATTATTGGTAATAGTGGTACTGATGATAGCTTTTTATGGATGGGCAGTAATGTATTGAGTGTAATGAGACACTTACGACTGCCTGTCCTTGCTATACCACTGGGATTCCAGTATAAACAACCTCGTCGCATTTGTTATGCTACAGATTATAAAAAAATAGACAAACAGCTGCTGGAAGATCTGGTTCAGTTTATACGAACTACACAGGCAAAACTGCATATATTACATGTGAGTGCTGAAGCTAATGGCAATATCCCTGAAACCCCAGATGCCCATTTGCTGCAACATACCTTACAGCCTGTAGCACCTGAATATCATTATTTGCATAGTGAAAAAGCAGAAGATGGTATTCATGAATTTATTAACACACATGCTATAGACATACTTATCGTAGTACCCCATAAACAATCGTTTTGGGAAAGCCTATTTCATAAAAGTTTAACTAAGGCAATGGTGAAAAGCTGCCATATACCTGTAGCCGCTTTCCATGAATCCTGATTTATTTGCCCATAAACTATGGTAATTCCTACCTATTAAGAAGATAAGGTGCGGGCTGTTTTTTGTTTGTAGGCATTTACTACATCTTCATATAGCTTTTCGTACAAAGGTATGATGCCTGATTTCTCAAACTTTTGAGCCTGTTTTAAGGCTTCTTCCTTAAACTGAGCCAATATGGCATCGTCTGAAAGAATATAGACTGCGTTTTGGGCCATGTCATCAATATGACCAATTTCGCTGAGGAAGCCAGTTTTTCCCTGAATATTAATTTCAGGCAATCCTCCTGCATTGGTAGAAATCACCGGTACGCCACATGCCATTGCTTCTAAGGCAGACAGCCCAAAACTTTCATATTGTGAAGGGAGGATAAACAAATCAGTAATGCTGAGAATTTCATCCATTTGCTCCTGTTTTCCCAGGAAACGAATGTCTGAACAAATGTTCAGGCTTCTGCAAAGCTCTTCAGCAGCAGGACGCTCAGGACCATCCCCGATCATAAGAAGTTTGGAAGGTATCTTTTTCCTGACTTGTTCAAATACACGAATTACATCATCCACTCGTTTAACCTTTCGGAAATTAGACACATGGGCTAAAATACGTTCTCCCTGAGGAGCTAACATTTTTTTGAAATGCTCTTTATTTGTCTGATAAAACCGAGAGGTATCTACAAAGTTGGGAATAACTTGAATTTCTTTTTCGATAGGAAAATTTCGGAACGTCTCTTCTTTTAAGTTTTGTGACACGGCGGTAATGGCATCCGCCTGATTAATAGAAAATGCAACTACTGGGGCATAGGTCTGGTCACGCCCCACAAGGGTAATGTCTGTGCCATGAAGTGTGGTAATGTAAGGAATATCGCGGCCTGATTTTCTCAGAATCTCTCGTGCAAAATAAGCTGCCGAAGCGTGCGGAATAGCATAATGCACATGTAATAAATCGAGGTTATTGTTGGTAATCACATGGGCTAGCGTACTTGCTAAAGCCGTTTCATAAGGAGGAAAGTCAAATAAAGGGTAATGCTGCACCGTAACTTCATGATAAAAGATATTGGGATGGAAGCTTAGTCTTACCGGGGGCTGATAAGAAATAAAATGAATTTCATGACCTTTTAAAGAAAGAGCCATACCCAGTTCTGTTGCCAGTACACCACTTCCTCCAAATGTGGGATAACAAACGATACCTATTTTCATAATGCTGATTGTGAAGTTGACATTGCCTTGCAAATATCAGTTATTCCTAGTTTTAATCGCTGATATCGCTATAAGTATAATTGATACATACATAGCCAACTTATATTAAATAACAAAAGTATCCTGATAAGCCGCTGTGTATGACTTTGCTCTTATGCATTACATATGTGAAAAGAGGAAAATCACTTTAAATAGAGATTGGAATATTCAGATTCAAAAAAGGTTGCCTGTAGGTGGATGTGCATGGATATATATGTGTTGAAGATGGTTAACCAAACAGTGCACTATATTTCACCAACAACCACCTGCATATTTTTTAGGAAAACACATCTGGGCAACTATGAATAGGTGATCTCATAATCAATGTTGTAGGCCTAAGCTGGGCATGATCCATTTATCGAGAAACATAAATGTTTCTATCTGATGCCATGGAAGTGGAGCCGGAGGAAGATAACGCTGACTTATAAACTCCCCTCAACGGATTTGGGAGAATATATAGGATCTGACTGCCTTGGCTTGGGTTTCATCTAACTTAGATAGTCGAAGCATTTTAGGAAGTACCGCTTCCCATTTTTCCTTAGGACGAGATTCCGGAGGGTATAATTTATGGCAGGAGATACATTTGGTCTCCCATAGCGTTTTACCTTGTGCCAGCATGGACTCATCTATATTGTTTGTAGATGTAGGGACTGTGGGAGTGGTATGGGTGATTGATTTTTTACTAGGACTACAATTTATTGCTAACAAGACAGAGAGGCCTATGGTAGCCACAAGACTAATTTTTTTCACGATTATGCTACATTGTTTTTTGCAAAAATAAGGTAAGGATGGAATTATATGTAGCTACCTGCAAAAATTCGCTCAAGAGCCCATGCTTTGAGACGCATTTCTTCCCATTCACCCATCGGATCGCTGTCATAAGTGATGGCGCCGCCAGTCCAATAGGAAAGAGTAGCTGTTTCTGTATGATAAAAAAGAGAGCGAATAACCACATTAAAATCAAAATCAGCTCCTGGAGAGATATATCCGATAGAACCCGCATATAAGCCACGTTTTCTTTTTTCGTATTGCTCTGTAAGCTGCATCACTTTTATCTTAGGTGCTCCTGTCATGCTTCCGGCTGGGAAAGTATAGCGAATTACTTCTGTAAAAGGGGTTTCAGGTCGTAATTTTCCCTCTACAGTAGAAATCATTTGATGTACCTGGGGGAAGGTGTATATGCCAAATAATTCAGCCACTTCGATACTTCCTGGTGTACAACTTGCCGCAAGGTCGTTCCTTACCAAATCTGTGATCATTACATTTTCTGCCTTATCTTTTATACTGTTGCGCAGTTCTGTAATTAATTGCTGATCTTGTTCTGTGGTATTCCCTCTTCTTCTTGTGCCCTTAATGGGTTGCGAGCGTATAATGTTCTTATCTTTCTGTATAAATCTTTCAGGACTTGCGCCGAGCATCCATTGTTCATGGATTCTGTAGCAACCACCAAATGGGGCAGGTGAAAGCAATGATAGATGTCGGTATAAGTGTATTGGATCTATATGTGGAGCAATGACGGAGCTTTCGCAACAATAATTGATTTCGTAGCAGTCACCATTCCGAATATGTTCCTTGAGCGAAGCAATGTTTTGTAAATATTGTGAGGCTTCTACAGATAAATTAAATGAAAGCTTGGGTAATGGGGGTATATTTTCCTGAATGTGGATTTGAAGAATGCTTTGATAAATCATTTCAGGGTCTTCTCCCAAAGTTTCTATGGTGATGCTTTTTTTATCTGTGGGGATACTGCATACTATCTTGGGGCAGAAAAAGAAAATATCGGGAAAGTGTTGTGTGGCGGGCAGATTGGAGGATAAGGAGGGTTCTAAATGGTTTTTAAAATCATAGCTGAGATGTCCGAAAATCCAATCTTTATGTTTGGCATGCCATTGGTAGATTGCTTCTAATGGGATGGTGTCATTATCTGGAACACGACGGTGGATGTCGGCTCCCAATAAACATTCATAGCGCCCATAAGGAGTAGTATAGGCATGGCTATCTAGGAAAAGAAAAATGCTGAATTGTTGTGCCCAACTCAGCATTTTTTCTTTCATTAAGCGGAATTCATCACCGCATAAAGGGAAAGTTTTCTTTTTTCTTTGCAAGCAAAAAGGATTTAGAAATCGTCATCATCATCATCAAAATCATCTCCTTCATTAAAGAATCCAAGGTCTTTGAAATCTTCATCTATATCAAACTCATCATCTCCACCTTTTTTCTTTCCTGCAGATTTAGATTTTGGGATATCAAATTCTTCAAAATCTTCGTCAATTTCATCTAAATCAAAATCATCATCATCATCAAAATCGATGTCATCATCGTCATCATCTTCATCCTCATCGTATTCTTCCTCTTTAGCTTTTTTCTTAGCAGCATTGTAAGGAAAAGCTGTGAGTTTTTTACGTGTTCTGGATTGTGATGGTTGAAGAATTTCTTCAGTTACTTCTTCTAATAATAAATCATCCTCTTCTTCCACGGCGTTAGATGTTGTTACTTGCAGGGAAGCCTTCACCACGGAAGGATTGAGGGATGCTGCACATTTTCGTTTGGCAGTGTTTTTGAGGGTAGCGTTAGACTTCATATACTCGTGCAATTGTGGCGTAAATTTTTAACTGTTTGGGGAATTTCCCAAATTTTTTTTTTCAATTTTTTTCTAAGAGTTGATCACGGCCTGTACCATTGGAAATAAAATGTATGGGTACCTTCAAATATTGCTCTATATACTTGCAAAATTCTTGAAATTCTACAGGCAGTTCAGCAAAAGTTTTTGCAGTACTTACGGGTTGTTTCCAGCCTTTAAATTCTTTATATACAGGAGTGATATTTTCATGACAGGGGTCATAAGGAAATTCACGTGTTTCTTTCCCATTTATAGAGTATGCGATCGCACACTGAATTGGATCAAAATTATCGAGTACATCTGCTTTAGTCAGAATCAAACGAGTTACTCCGCTTAACATAACGGCATATCGCAGGGCCACCAGATCAATCCATCCGCAACGACGGGGTCTTCCGGTAGTGGCACCAAATTCAGCACCAGCTTTTCTTAAAGCATCTCCTGTATCATCATTAAGTTCTGTAGGGAAGGGGCCGCTTCCTACACGGGTACAATAAGTTTTGCTTATACCATATACTTCTTTAATACTGGAAGGTGGTACGCCAAGTCCGTGGCATACACCAGAGGTAATAGTATTGCTGGAGGTTACAAAGGGGTATGTACCAAAGTCAATATCTAGCATACTACCTTGTGCTCCTTCTGCAAGAATTTTTTTCCCATTACGAAGATGTTCATCCAACCAGTATTCAGCTTGTACAATGTTTAATTTACGGAGTTGTGTTACCGCATCAAAAAATGGTTGCTCCCATTCTTCCCAGCTAATCGGAGTGTCGTATTGCGCAAGTAAAGCAAGATGTTTGGTTCTTAGTTGATAATATTTGTCTTCAAAATCAGGCATGAGAATATCGCCGATGCGAAGTCCGTTTCTCCCTGTTTTATCCATGTATGCAGGTCCGATACCTTTAAGCGTAGAGCCAATTTTTTGATGCCCTTTAGCTGCTTCTGAAGCAGCGTCTAATGCTCTATGGGTAGGTATAATAAGATGTGCACGTTTAGAAATAAACAGTCGATCCAGAATGTCTGGTTGCTGAGGCAAGATGGCTTCTATTTCCCGATGCAATGTAACGGGATCAATAACAACACCATTTCCAATTAAGTTCAGACAATGTGGTTGAAACACACCGGATGGAATAGTGTGTAACACAATCTTTTTCCCCTGAACATATAAGGTGTGTCCAGCATTAGGACCACCTTGGAAGCGGGCAATAATATCATATTGAGAGGCAAGGTAATCTACGATTTTTCCTTTTCCTTCGTCGCCCCATTGCAGGCCGAGCAATACATCTATCATCAGGGTTAATTTTAAAAACAGCGTAAAAATAAGGTCAATTTCGGATTGTACAGCCATATTTTTCCATGGATAATTTTCTGCACTAATAATATCCAGTTTTTGTTGTTGTTTTGATAAACTTACCAGACTTTTACAGGGTTAAATCAAAGTCCTATGTCTCCCAAACTGACACTGGATACAGCCGCGATGCAGGATGATTTCTTTGCTGACAGCTTTTTGCTGGGCATAGGCAGCGCTTTGCCGGGGTATCGGTTTTGCCAAGCACTCAATCTGGCATTTGATATTTCCCTCGCTAGAGAAATAGATATGGATATTGAAGTGGTTGGAAAAAATAAGAATGAAAATGTTTTTTTTCCTGTATATCGGTATGTAGCGCCGATATATGGACACACGCATTTGCTATATAAAATTAAAAATCAGACAGAAGTACTTTTCCCTGAAATCAGACAACTTGATTATCTATGGTTAATTCGTGAGGTAAATGCCAATCTCGATCCAGCTATCTACGTGGAATATGTAAAAAAAATCCCTTCTGTTCAATTGGTTGTACCCTTGATATATACACAATTAAAACACCCAGAACTATTGTTGTTGTAAGCAAACGAAATATTACTACTCGATAAAGTTCAAATAGTAGAGTGAGACAATAGGCCGAGCAAACAGTATGTGTTTTTTCTGCCATTTTTCACTGCTCACTGTTTCCAGTGTCTGCTAATAACAAGTTATTCCTCGATAAAGTTTAAATCTCTGCCGAAGGTTTCCTCTGTGAAGACTGCTGATATAACGGAAACTGCCATAACCACTATGCCTGTCCATGCAGCAGCTTGCACATAACTCATAAAGCCCTGCAGATATATAAATAGCATGCTGATAAGTGGTAATGATCCACGGACCATATTGGGAACGGTTGTGGCTGCTGTTGCTCTTAGATTAGTACCAAATTGTTCAGCTGCCATGGTGACAAAGATGGCCCAAAAGCCGGTAGCAATTCCTAAATAGAAGGATATCAAATACATGCCTGTGGCAGTACCGTTGTACTGCTGAAAATAGAGGAAGATGCCGATGGCTGTAAGTACATAAAAGATGTATAAGGCTTTTTTACGACTACGAAGCCACTGGCTTAATAAACCTGCTGCCACATCACCTAAGGCAATACCCGTATAAGTAAACATTACGGCTTTCCCGGGATTAATTGGATCCATCATGCCAAACTCTTTTCCAAACTCTTTGGAAAATGATATTAGAATACCTACTACATACCATGTTGGAAGACCAATCAGTATGCTGAGCAGATATTTTTTAAAACGGCTAGCTTTCGTAAAAAACATTATGAAATTTCCCTTAGAAACATTTTTGTCTTTTAATTTATGGAACATGCCAGATTCAAACACCCGCACTCTCAATAATAAAAGACATAAGCCTAAACCACCTCCAATAAAATAACAGGTACGCCAATCAAACCATTGGGCAATAAAATAAGCCATTACTGCACCAAATAATCCTATGCCAGCCACAAGCGAGGTAGCCACCCCTCTTTTTTCACGGGAAAGTAATTCACTTACCAAAGTAATACCGGCACCTAATTCTCCGGCCAACCCAATGCCAGCAATAAAACGAGTCCAGCTGTATTGGGTTACATTCGTTACAAAGCCATTGGCAATATTGGCTAAAGAATATAATAAAATAGAACCAAATAGTACACTTAACCTGCCTTTCTTATCACCCATCATCCCCCATAAAATACCTCCAATCATTAACCCTGTCATCTGATGCCCTATGATGTCCATGCCTTCGTCTCTGATGAGTACATCTGAAAGTCCAAGGCTTTGAAGACTTTCTACACGCACGATGCTAAATAAAAGTAGGTCGTATATATCAACAAAATAACCTAACGCTGCTACAAGTACTGGAAAACTGAATAAGGATAATTCTTTTCCTTGTTGCGATTGCGTCATAAGCTGTCTGTTTTGTCTTGTGGTGAGATGAAATAAAAATTTGAAGGGTGAAAATATAAATTAGTTTCCATTTCAGGTAACCTTACGTAAAATGTACCTGAAATGGAATAAGATGGGTTGGCTGTATGAAAAGTGAAATGCTTATTGTTCAGGATTGGTACTTACAGGTTTTTTCTTCCCAAAGAACATTTTAAATAATACAGGACCTGTAGTTACCACAATCAATCCGATAATGATTTTTTCAAGATTATCTTTTACCCATGGGTTTTCTCCGAGCAGATAGCCAGCTAGCATCATACTCACTACCCAAATCAGAGATCCTATTATATTGTAAAAGGAGAATTTTTTAAAGTCCATACCTACAATGCCAGCTACAATGGGCGCAAAGGTGCGAACAATAGGCAGGAAGCGTGCAAGTATAATGGCAATACCTCCCTTTTTCTCATAAAATTCTTTAGCCTGAATCAAATGATGACGCTTAAATAACCAAGTGTCTTTTCGCTCAAAAAGTATGGGGCCTGATTTTTTCCCAAACCAGTATCCTACAAAATTCCCGATGACACCACAGAGACTAATCATCAGTATCCAGAAAGTAAGATCTACAGGGCCAGCCATAAGAGGTGCAGCCTGTGTACTATTGGCAAGAATTAGCCCGGAAACAAAAAGCAGTGAATCTCCAGGAAGGAAGAACCCAACAAACAGACCGGTTTCTGCAAAAACAATAAAAGCTACAAGGTACAAACCACCATGGCGCATGATCCAATCTGCGTCCATTAAATTCTGGAGAAATTCAATTATATCATTCATGATTTCAGTAAAGAAAGCGCGAATATAGAAAAAATAACCGCTCGAAATTCATTCACTGCGAGGAAAGACAAGAAATCTGAAAAACTATTTACACACATTTGAATTAACCCACACGAAAACATCGAAGTCTCACAGCAATCGGATAAAAATCTAAAGAGAAAATGCCTACTTTTAACGTATGATTTACAAGATGCGACCCACATCTCTTCTCTTTATTCTGGCATGCATATGGATGAGTGTAATGTTTTTTTCCTGTGGTTCATCAAAAGAAACTACATCACGCAATGCTCATTCTCAGAAAACAGTTAAACCCAAACTCACCAGCAAAAAAGACATCCAGAGAAAATATGCTGCTATGATGGATGTGAACCCCAAAAGCATAAAAAATATTCGCTTGTATGCTTTTGTAGAAAACTGGTATGGTGTACCCTATAAATATGGAGGAAGTGGACAATCGGGTGTAGACTGCTCAGGACTGGTACAACAACTGTATAGAAATGTATATGGAAAACATATTCCGAGAAGTTCTTTAGAACAATACAATGAAAGCAAGAGTTTCCGAAGGGTAAAAAAACTTAGAGAAGGGGACCTTGTATTTTTCAAAACTTCTGGAAAGAAAATATCACATGTTGGAGTCTATCTGCAAAATGGATATTTCGTACACGCTTCCGATCAGGGAGTAAGACTCAATCATATTAAGGAAAGTTATTGGAAACAATGTTATAAAGCTGGTGGAAGGGTATATTAACCCTCATGGTTTGCTGCATAAAATATTGATATGAGTAAAACTTAATTTAGCTGATATGCAGATAGTGAGAAAAACTCAAAAAATAGCCCCTAGATTTTTCAGTTTCTCTTAAGAAATATTTAAAAAAATAAATTTCCTCTCGCGCATATAGTTATAAATACCAATGAATCAACCATAATGAGCCAATTATAAAAGAAAAATTAGGGCTCTTTTATTTTGTTTATACTTTTTAGTATAAATCATCCCTATCTTTGCGGCGCAAAGTAATTGTTAGGTTACCAAAGTGAGCAATTTAATATGAACGACGACCGCAGGCAATTGGAAGAAACTGTTCTCAGTGAATATAAATATGGCTTTGTTACGCATATTGAGACTGACAGAGCCCCGAAAGGACTTACTGAAGACACGATTCGGTTTATTTCCGCTAAAAAAAATGAACCCGAATGGTTATTGGAATGGAGGTTAAAAGCTTTTCGCTTATGGCTGACCATGGAAGAGCCAGATTGGGCAAACATTCAATATGAAAAAGTTGATTATCAGGATATAACCTATTATGCAGCTCCTAAGCAAAAGACGAAGCCTAAAAGCCTAGATGAAATTGATCCGGAGTTAAGACGCACTTTTGAAAAATTAGGAATTTCTCTTGATGAACAAAAGCGCCTTACAGGTGTAGCTGTGGATGCAGTAATTGATAGTGTATCTATTGCTACAACTTTTAAAGAACAACTGGCGGCAGAAGGAATTATATTTTGCTCTATCAGTGAAGCAGTACAAGAGCATCCCCAACTAGTTCAAAAATACTTGGGTTCTGTAGTACCTGCTTCTGATAATTACTTTGCTGCATTAAACGCAGCCGTATTCAGTGATGGCTCTTTTTGTTATATCCCTAAGGGAGTTCGCTGCCCGATGGAATTGTCCACTTACTTCCGCATTAATGCAGAAAATACTGGTCAGTTTGAACGCACACTTATTGTGGCAGAACCGGGTAGCTATGTGAGTTATTTAGAAGGTTGTACCGCACCCATGCGTGATGAAAATCAATTGCACGCTGCCGTGGTGGAACTTATCGCAATGGATCATGCAGAAATAAAATATTCTACTGTACAAAACTGGTATCCTGGAGATAAAGAAGGAAAAGGCGGAATCTATAATTTCGTAACAAAAAGAGGTATCTGCCACGAACATGCAAAAATCTCTTGGACACAGGTAGAAACAGGTTCTGCGGTTACCTGGAAATATCCTAGCGTAATTCTGAAAGGCGACTATTCTATAGGTGAATTTTATTCTGTAGCAGTTACAAACAACCATCAGCAGGCAGATACCGGAACCAAAATGCACCATCTGGGTCGTCATACAAGAAGTCGTATCGTATCAAAAGGTATTTCTGCTGGATTCAGCAACAATAGTTACAGAGGTTTAGTACATGTAGGTAAAAAAGCAGTAAATGCGCGTAATTATTCTCAATGCGATTCTTTGTTGTTGGGCGATAAATGCGGTGCGCATACTTTCCCCTATATCGAAGTAAGAAATAAAACCGCTACTGTAGAACACGAAGCCACTACTTCAAAAGTGGGTGAAGACCAGATTTTTTATTGCAATCAACGCGGTATTGATACAGAAACAGCCGTTGCATTGATTGTAAATGGTTTTGCAAAAGAAGTTATGAATCAGCTTCCTATGGAATTTGCCGTAGAAGCACAAAAATTACTTGCCATTAGCCTCGAAGGCAGTGTCGGGTAACCATATTAAACCAATATTATGTTACATATTGAAAATTTAAAGGCAGGAATCGAAGGTAATGAGATCCTCAAAGGGATTAACCTAGAAGTAAAACCGGGTGAAGTTCATGCAATCATGGGCCCCAACGGCTCCGGAAAAAGTACACTGGCTTCTGTACTCACTGGCCGTCCTGAATACGAAGTGTTAGGAGGTAAGGTAGAGTATATGGGTAAAGATCTACTGGAGCTCTCTCCTGAAGAAAGAGCGGCAGAAGGTATCTTTCTTAGTTTCCAGTATCCAGTGGAAATACCTGGATTGAGCACGACTAATTTTATGAAAACAGCCGTGAACGAAATCCGTAAGTATCGCGGCCAGGAACCTCTGGATGCAGTGGCATTTCTGAAGCTGATGAAAGAAAAAATGGCCTTGATGGAAATGAATCAGGCTATGCTAAGCCGTTCTTTAAATGAAGGGTTTTCGGGCGGAGAAAAGAAAAGAAATGAAATCTTCCAAATGGCTATGCTCGATCCTAAGCTGGCGATTCTGGACGAAACAGACTCGGGTCTGGATATTGATGCGATTCGCGTAGTTGCCAATGGTGTGAACAAACTCCGCACAAAAAATAATGCAGTAATTGTGATTACTCACTACCAACGCCTGCTGGATTATTTAGTGCCTGATTTTGTACATGTACTTTATAAAGGTAGAATCGTGAAATCGGGTACAAAAGAATTAGCTCTAGAGCTCGAAGAAAAAGGATACGATTTTATTAAAAGTGAATTTTACCAGGAACAGGCTTCCTAATCGATATATTTTATGATGCAAAATGATGTAGCCTTTCTGAAACAATCTTTTGAACATCTGCAACAAACGGATGCTGAAAGTCCGTTTGCCCTGCTGAGAAAAGAGGCTTTTCAGGATTTTGATACAATGGGTCTGCCCACTTCTCGACACGAAGAGTGGAAATATACACGGGTTAGCCCATTATTCCGCAATGCTTATCAGGTAAACGGGAATGCCTATAAAGAAACTCTTTCGGATGCTGAAATTCAGCAGGCTTTATTACCTGATCATGATAAAACCTATAACCTCTTTTTTATTAATGGGCGTTATGCGGCAGATAAAAGCCATATCCCTGCAGAAGCTATTGCTATAGTTCCCTTAGAAGCAGCAGCAGTATCTGTTCACTATAAGGAAATTATTTCTACTCATCTCAATCATAGCAGGGAGTACGTAAAAGATGGAATCAATGCACTGAATACGGCTTTTCTAAAAGGAGGCGTTCTCATTTATATGAAACCTGGTCAGAAGCTGGATCGCCCTCTGCATATTTACCATCTATTAGATACACGTCAAACACCTGTTTTAGCCCTTCCTCGTAGTCTTGTGTACCTTGCTAAAGGAGCAGAACTCAATATCGCAGAGGTATACAAAACTATAGGACAGGAAACGAGCCTTACTAATCAGGTGGCAGAAATCGTTTTGGAAGAAGCTTCAGTGATGAATTATTGGAAAATCCAGCACGATGTTTCTCATGCCCATCTGATTAATACAACTCATTTCAGACAACTGGGCAAAAGCCTGTTGAATATTGTTACTATTTCACTGAGTGGTGGAACCATACGGAACAATTTACATACCGTGATGGAAGCTTCCCATGCAGAATCGCATATGTATGGGCTGTATTATCTAAAAGGAAAAACACATGTAGATAACCATACGGTGGTGGATAATACCGTTCCAGACTGTCTCAGCAATGAATTATATAAAGGAGTGCTGGATGAAGAGTCTGTAGCTGCTTTTAACGGGAAAATATTTGTGAGAAAAGATGCGCAGCATACTAATGCATTCCAGTCTAATAAAAATATTCTGCTTTCTGATGACGCTTCTGTAAATACAAAGCCCCAACTAGAAATATTTGCAGATGATGTGAAGTGTTCGCATGGTTGTACCGTAGGATGCCTTGATGAAGAAGCTTTGTTTTATTTACAATCTCGTGGGGTTTCAAGAGAAAAGGCAGTATCACTGTTGTTGCACAGCTTTGCTTCTGATGTGATTGAAAAAATCGCTGACGATAATTTAAAGGCTTATGTAGAGCAGATAATTGAAAAACATTTAACAAAATAAGGATGGTACATCATAATTTACGGGAAGCTACAGCTTTAACTGAACGCATGGACGCAATCCGTGCCCAGTTCCCTGTTTTGAACCGTAAAGTGAAATCAAAGCCTCTGGTATATTTTGATAATGCTGCTACTGCACAAAAACCAATTACTGTAATCCAGGAACTGACTCGGTATTACGAACAATATAACGCCAACATACACAGAGGCATTCACACCTTGGCTGAAGAAGCTACAGAAGCATTTGAAGCAACGCGGGATGCTATAAAGGATTTTATACATGCTGGTGCACGAGAAGAAATTATCTTTACTCATGGTACCACGGAAGCCATTAATCTGGTAGCTAGAACTTGGGGCCGTGAGCATATACAGGAAGGAGACGAAATACTTATATCTGCAGTAGAACATCATGCCAATATTGTTCCGTGGCAGATTGTATGTGAGGAAAAAAAAGCGAACTTAAAGATTATTCCAGTACTAGAAAATGGTGCGCTGGATATAGAGGCATTACCTACTTTACTTTCCACTCGTACCAAACTGGTTGCAGTATCTCAAGCATCTAATGCCTTAGGAACTATTAATCCGGTGGCTCAGATCATAGAGATGGCGCATGAGGTAGGTGCCGTAGTGTTGATCGACGGAGCGCAATCTGTGGTGCATCTTGATATAGATGTACAGGCATTAAACTGTGACTTCTTTGTGTTTTCTGCCCATAAATTATATGGACCTACAGGAGTAGGTGTACTCTATGGAAAGCAGGAGATCCTGGAATCTATGCCTGTATTCTTAGGAGGAGGGGAGATGATTAAGGAAGTGAGTTTTGAAAAAACTACCTACAACGAACTACCTTATAAATTCGAAGCAGGGACACCCAACATAGCCAATGTTATTGCATTTAAGCACGCATTAACTTTTGTACATGATCTTGGCAGAGATGCCATTCGCCAGCACGAACATTGCTTATTAGCATATGCCACGGATTTACTCAGTCAAATCCCCAGCTTGAGAATTTTAGGCAATACACCAGAGAAACTGAGTTTGATATCTTTTGTAATAGATAATATTCATCCTCAGGATCTGGGCATTTTATTAGATAATCAAGGTATCGCTGTTCGTACCGGACACCATTGTGCACAACCTCTCATGCATCGCTATAATATTAGTGGTACTGTACGAGCATCCTTTGCTTTATACAACACCTACGACGAAATTGATGTATTTGTGGAAGGCTTAAAAAAAGCTGTACGCATGCTATCGTAATATTGATTTTGAATACAATGAGCCTAAGTTCAGACATAGCAATTATAGAAGCAGAAATCATAGATGAGTTTTCCTTGTTTGATTCCTGGGAAGATAAATATGAGTATATCATCGACCTAGGGAAAAAATTACCACCCTTGGCTGCAGCGCATAAAACAGATGATAACAAGGTAAGAGGATGTCAGTCGACGGTATGGCTGATAGCACGTTACGAGCAGGGTAAGATTTATTTTGAAGCAGATAGTGATGCCCTGATTGTAAAAGGTTTGGTAAGTATGTTAATCCGTGTATTATCTGGACGTACCCCTGATGAAATTTTGACGGCTGAATTAGGCTTTATAGACGCTATAGGGATGCACAGTCATCTTGCTCAAACCCGTTCCAATGGTCTACGAGCGATGATCAAACAGATGAAGCACTATGCATTGGCATTTAAAAATATAAACCCAAATCAGGAGTAAGCATATGGAAAGAGAAGCATTGAAACAGCAAGTGGTGAATTGCCTTCAAACCATTTACGATCCGGAAATTCCGGTAAGTATTTATGAGCTTGGGCTAATCTATGAAGTAGAAGTAAAAGAAGATAATACCGTACACATCACTATGACACTTACTACTCCTAATTGTCCTGCTGCGCAGTCGCTTCCTATGGAAGTAGATGAAAAAATCAGGGCTATCGAGGGAGTGAAAGATGTGTATGTAAATGTTACTTGGAATCCACCATGGGATAGATCCATGATGTCAGAAGCGGCACAGTTAGAATTGGGTATGTTGTAAAAGCAAGAAGCTTATGAAAATCACTTCACAGGAAGAATATGGGTTAAGAATTCTGATTCGGATCGCAGGATGTCATTCTGAAGAGGGTTTAAGCATACCACAGCTTAGCGAAGCCGAAGGGCTGTCGAGTCATTACGTAGCCAAACTGGCTCGTATTCTTCGTTTGAAAGGGTTTATCAACAGCACGCCGGGTAATAAGGGTGGATATGTGTTAGCTCGACCGGCACAAGAAATAATTATTAATGATGTGTTGCGTGCCTTAGGAGGTAATTTGTTTGATGAATCTTTCTGTCAGTTTCATGTAGGAAGGATGAAATTTTGTACCAATTCAGTGGATTGTTCAGCACGGTCGCTGTGGCAAATGATACAATTCACTATGGATAATTTATTGAATAAAATTACGTTGCATCATTTAGTGAGTCATGATAAAGGAGCGGAGCATCATCTGAAGAAAATTCTTATGCAAGCTGAATCCACCATTTCAGGAGTGAATAGCTAGGTTCCCGGAAAAAACCGATTAGAACGCATTAAATACTCAAATTTTTATTTACCTTTGCACCCTTTAAAAGGACTTTCCATGCCAAAGATTAAAATCACACAGGTTAAAAGCGGGATCGATCGCCCGGAACGTCAGAAGCGTACTTTACAAGCTTTAGGCTTAAGAAAGCTGAATGCCTCTGTTGAAGTAGAAGCTACTCCCCAAATTTTGGGTATGGTTCGTGCGGTGCATCACCTCGTGAAAACCGAAGAAGTAAAATCCTAAGTTTTAACCAATTTGCGAGCGGTTTTATACATTCCGCGCAAGTTCAAAAATCGTAAAGATCATGCAATTACACAATTTAAAGCCTGCAGAAGGCTCTGTAAAAAAGAGAAAACGTGTTGGCCGTGGTGAAGGTAGTGGTGGATCTACTGCCGGAAGAGGTAACAAAGGACAACAATCCCGTACCGGTTATCAATCTAAAATAGGCCATGAAGGTGGTCAGATGCCGATTCAGCGCCGTATGCCTAAGCGCGGATTTAAAAACATTAACCGCGTAGAATACAAGGTGTTTAACCTCGGGCAGCTTGATTTCCTGATGGAAAAATATGGCATTACCGAATTTACACCTGAAAATTTGTATATAAATGGCCTCATTAACCGCACAGACCTAGTTAAAGTGCTGGGTAACGGTGAGATGAAGACTAAAATGAATTTTAAAGTGAATGCCATTAGCGCCAAAGCCAAAGCAGCCATTGAGGCCTTAGGAGGAACTGTGGAGTTGGTATAACCACTTTAGTAAAAGACGCATTTGGTAAAATGCGTCTTTTATTGTTTATTCGCAATTCATTTTTTGATATTTTTGATTAACAACAGTTCAAGTGAAGAAACTTATTGAAACGCTGAAGAATATATGGAGCATTGAGGAACTCCGTAAGCGTATCCTTTTTACTCTCCTGCTTATATTGGTGTATCGTGTAGGCTGTTACATCACTCTGCCCGGAATTGACCCTAATATGCTTCTCCTCGAAGGAAGTAAGGAAGGGTTACTTGGTATACTGAATATGTTTGCGGGAGGTGCCTTTAGCCGGGCTTCTATTTTTGCATTAGGGGTAATGCCGTACATCTCGGCTTCTATCTTTATGCAGCTTGCAGGTATTGTGGTACCTCAAATTGCTAAACTGCAAAAAGAAGAAAGCGGCCGCCGCAAAATCAACCAATACACACGCTACCTTACTGTGTTGGTTACCGCCTTCCAGGCAAGTGCTTATGTGGCCTATTTACGTACCCAGACAGGCGGAGCTATCGTTCCTGATTTCAGCCCCTTCATGTTCTGGTTCTCTACCGTAGTAGTGCTCACCGGAGGTACTCTTTTCGTAATGTGGCTGGGTGAAAAAATTACAGATAAAGGAATTGGTAATGGTGTTTCCTTACTGATCATGATCGGTATCATAGCCAACCTGCCTCATTCTTTATTGCAAGAATTTGATGCGAAAAATATCGGTGGCGCCGGTGGCCTTCTGATCTTCATGATCGAAATCATCGCTCTGGTAGCTATTATCGTAGGACTGATTATGCTCACCCAAGGTGTTCGTAAAATTCCTCTGAACTACGCGCGCCGTATCATTGGTAATACCAGTGCCTCTAAAGGGGTTACCGGTGGTTCTCGTGATTTTATTCCACTGAAAGTAAACTCAGCAGGGGTAATGCCTATCATCTTTGCCCAGGCTATTATGTTTATCCCGGCCACCGTAGCAGGATTTACAGAAAATGAAAATGCCGCAAGCTTTGTGAGAGCTATGTCTGATTATACCTCTCTATGGTATAACGTCATTTACGCTGTACTCGTGATCGCATTTACCTATTTTTATACTGCCCTTATCTTTAATCCCACAGAAATGGCAGATAACCTGAAAAGAAATAATAGCTTTATTCCTGGCGTAAAACCCGGAGAACCTACGGCAGATTATATCGCTACAATCATGGATCGCATTACGCTACCCGGCGCTATTTTCCTGGCTGTGGCTGGTGTGTTGCCAGGTGTGGCTGCCCTTTTAGGTGTAACCAGCGGTTTTGCTACTTTCTACGGAGGTACTTCTATGCTGATCGGTGTAGGGGTAATCCTCGATACCTTACAGCAAATCGAAAGCCACTTGCTAATGCGCCAGTATGACGGTCTGATGAAAACAGGTCGTATCGCAGGCCGCCAACCGGCAGCAACAAATGTATAATTACCTTGATAATCGAAATATGGAAAAGCCGGGATGTTGATAAAAACAACCGGCTTTTCTGCTTCTATGCCCTTTTATTTGGATTATATGATACACATAAGAAACAGACAGGAAATAGAAATTATACGCAGAAATGCTTTAATGGTAACAGCTACACTCACAGAAGTAGCGAAAGCCATTCGACCGGGGATTACCACAAAAGCCCTGGATACACTAGCTGAAACTTTTATCAGAGACCACGGCGGAATCCCCTCCTTTAAAGGCTACGGCCCACCGCATTCTCCCTTCCCAGCATCGCTGTGTATTTCTGTAAATGAACAAGTAGTGCACGGGTTCCCAGGAAATTATGAAATTAAAGACGGAGATATCGTTTCTGTAGATTGTGGCTTCTATAAAGATGGTTATCACGGAGACCATGCCTATACTTTTGCAGTGGGAAATGTAAGCCCCGAAATTTTACAGTTAATGCGCATCACCAAAGAATCACTTATGCTGGGAATTGTCCAAGCTAAAGAAAAAAATAGAGTAGGTGATATCTCTTACGCGATAGAATACCACACTGCTAAACTACACGGTTATGGGGTTGTACGAGAACTAGTAGGACATGGTGTGGGTAAAAATCTGCATGAAGATCCACAGGTGCCCAATTATGGAAGAAGAGGAGAAGGAAAACGCCTGAAAGAAGGTATGGTATTGGCAATAGAACCCATGATTAATCTCGGTACCCATAGAGTCTATACATTAGAAGATGGTTGGACAATTGTAACAGCCGATGGTAAGCCCTCTGTACATTATGAACATACCACACTCGTTGGTAAGCTAAGAGGAGAGGCCCTGTCTAGTTTTGACCCAATTGAAGCTGCAGAACGCCAAAACCCCGAACTTAATACCGGACATCTTATTTCTGCTGCCCCGACTGCAAATAATGCTTAGAAGGTGATCATACCCTTAAAAAGCTAATCTGCTTGCTCATAATACGGGTTTAACATTCTGTTGCAATCTACACAAAGAAACTTTTGTTACTTTGTTCCTTATGAAGATATTATTAATTGAAGATGATAAGATACTAAATGATAATATCGCACAAGCATTGCAGGCAGAAGGTTATACAGTTTTTGCTCTATTCGATGGTACACTCATGGAGCGAAAAACCAAAAAGGAAAAATTTGACTGTGTAATATTGGATGTTAATCTACCGGGAATAAATGGATTTGAACTGTGTAAACAACTTCGTACCTATGACCTCGTCACGCCAGTGATTATGCTCACTGCTTTCTCTGAGCTAGAAGATAAAATCAATGGCTTCAATGCTGGTGCAGATGATTACCTCTCTAAACCCTTTTTTATGAGGGAATTGATACTTCGAGTAAGAAACCTGATTAAACGATCTACACAATCAGGTCAGACAAGTACCCAGCAAAACCTTTATTTCGATGATATAGTACTCAATACCGCACAAAAAAAAGTTTTCCGAAACCAAATCGAAATAGAACTTACCCCCAGAGAGTTTAATATTTTATACCACCTGATGCAAAAACCACATGAGGTGATTTCTAAGAAAGAACTGGTAAGTTTGATTTGGGGACAAGCAGTCGATTTTAATACCAATACCATAGAAGTGTATATTAATTTCCTGAGAAATAAGCTAGATAAACCATTTGGAAAAAATACCATTAAAACCAAAATAGGTTACGGCTATTATCTGGCATGAAATGACCATACGCAATAAAATACTGCTATACTTTTCCGTTAGTACCAGTCTATTGACTGGAGTGACTTTATGTATTATATACTGGCTTTTTGCAGCGTATAGAGAAGAAGAATTTCAACAGCAGCAAAATGCAAAAATTCATGCTACAATTAAGTTGCTAGATAGATACCAAAAAGAATCTGAAGAAATTTCGCATCTAATGGATGCACAAACTATCCATGATTTTTATGACGAAAAACTATTGATATATGATAATAACAAACAGCTGATATTTTCCAGTCTTGATGATCTAGATATCAATAAAAGAAAGGCTATTCTTAATGAGCTTTCTGTCTCTAATCAATGGATAGAAACTAAAGAGGGGGAATATGACCTTGTAGGTGTGTATCTGGAAGATGGAAAGAAAAGTTATTATGCCATTAGTAAAGCGTATGATGCCTTAGGATATAGTAAGTTGGCTTACTTGAAAAAGGTATTAATCATTCTATTTGTTATTATTCTGTTTTGTGTATTACTTGTATCTATTTATATAGCTAATAACTTATCCCGCCCTATTAATAAATTAACATCATTATTGAAAGGCTATAATGTAAATGATGTACATGCCAAACCTCTGATCAATGAAACCTCCACCAAAGAACTCCAATATCTTACGCAGCATTTTAATGAATTGCTGCATAGAACAAGGGAAGTATTTACGTTTCAGAAAAATATCATTCACCATATTTCTCATCAGTTAAAAACACCTATTGCTGTTCTCGTTTCAGAACTTGAAAAGATTGAATGTAAAGAAACGAATGCAATGCTGAAGAAGGAGTTAGACATTCAAATCCAACGTGCTAAATCCTTAGGTGATATCATTGCTACCCTGCTGGAAATTTCCAAGATGGAGTCAGATAAAAAAATGCCCCTATTGCCAGTACGAGTTGATGAATTATTATTTGACCTGATTGAACAATTTAAAATTATTGATCCGGGATTTTCCTTTCAGATAAATTTTGACCCTGACATTTTTTTCGAAAAACAACTGGAAGTTAAAGGACACAAACTTTTACTCCAGCAGGCATTTGAAAATTTGTTTCATAACTGTTTATTATACAGTAGCCATCAGCAGGCTAACATCACAATAAATACACGAGAGTCTGGTAAATTAATCCTTACATTAACTAATAAAGGTGATACCATACAAGCTGATGAATACGGATTGTTGTTTCAATATTTTTTTAGAGGTAAAAATAGCAGAGGTAAATCTGGTAATGGTCTTGGGCTGATTCTGGTACAAAAAATTATTCAACTTCATGGTGGCACAATCACTTATTCCAGTAAGCATCAGGAAAATACTTTTGAAATAATTCTTCCTCTTTAAGCAAAATTTTAATGTCTTTAAGCTGATTTTAAGGCTATATGGGAAAGCTTTGCACGCCTTAATACAATGGCATGTGTAGAAGATTATTTTTAGTGTTTTTGCTCATTATACCTTGTAGTGCAATATTTTGTCAAGATACACTACATATCAGGAGAAAGGCATGTGAAAGTATTTTTTTAAAGGAAAATCTTCAACTCATTGCTGAAAGGCTGAATATACCTATTGCAAGAGCTAATCTTATACAAACTAAGTTATGGCCTAATCCTACCCTGACTATCGATCAGGTAAATTTTTGGGCTAAACCATACCAGACCGGAGGCAATGAGGCCGTTCCCCCTATGGGGAATGGCTTCGGTCGTAATCAACAATTTGCTTTTGAACTAGAACAAATTATCCAAACAGCCGGCAAAAGAAGAAAACTGATAGCATTATCTGAAATCTCAGTACATCAAGCGGAGCTGTATTTTCAAGAATTACTCCGCAATATGAAATTTGTTTTCCGTACTCAGTTGAATGAACTCTATTACATACAAAGAGTAGAAAAAAGTATTAGTGAACATCTTCAGTCCTTTTCACAGTTAGTTAGCTTATATGAAAAGCAATCCATTGCAGGTAACATTGCTCAGAATTATTGGCATAGATTAAAAACTCAAGAATTCTCACTTCAGCAAGAATTGAATTTCCTAAAGATGCAAAATCAGGAACTGCAAGCCAGTCTTAAAGCACTTATGAATTTACCTTCAGAAATAGAACTGTGCTTGGAAGCGGATAGTACTGAGTATGTAGAATCTCAATACAAGAACATAACCTGGGAAAAGATATTCACTACCACAAAAACCCAAAGACCAGATTATTTACTGGCGCAATCAGAACTGCTATATGAGGAAAAAAAGTATCAGCTGGAAAAATCAAAACGCATTCCTGATCTCTATCTGAAAGGAGGATATGATCGCAATGGGAATGCTATGCTGGATTTTGTAGGCTTTGGCATTACTACTGATCTTCCATTTTTTAATCGTAATCAAGGAAATATTAGAGCCGCATCATTGGCTAAAGAACAGGCAGACTGGCAATTGAAATACAAAGAAAGAGTTTTGGAAAGTGAACTCATGAAATCTTATCGAAACTTTTTACTAGCCCAGCAAACATATCAGCAAACTCAGTCTGACTTTGATCATTCTCTTGAAAGTATGCTGGATGCTTATACCCGAAATTTTCAACGACAACATATTTCCATGTTAGAGTACTTAGATTTTACAGATGCCTATTTAAACTATAAGAAAAATTATTGGAATACAGTGAAAACATATCACAATAGCATAGAAGAATTGAACTATAACGTCGGTATTGATATCGTAAATGACTCACAATAATTATTGGAACAAAACACTATGAGCAATTTTTGGAAATATACTTTCTTGTTCTTGTGCTGCCATGCGTGTGCTCCCCAAACGGAAGAGGGTGGGGAGCAGGCAGCGCCTACTAACCCCAATAATTTTAAGTCAGAATTGGTACTTAGTGAAGTGAGTTTGGAACCTGTAGTAGAGAGCATTCATTTGATGGGTAGTGTACAAACCCATCCTGATAAAGTATGGGAATATGTAAGTCTTGTGAAAGGAGTAGTTACAGAGGTCCATTTTTCTTTGGGTGATGCGGTGCAGAAAGGTCAGGTGCTTGCTGAAGTAAAAAGTGTAGAGTTAAGCCATTTGCAATCGCAATTGGAAACCATAGAAGCCTCTATTCGGGCTGCTAAACGAAATCTGGAAGCCGTAATGTCTATGCATGGAGATAAGCTTGCCTCTGATAAAGACTTGGCGGAAGCTCAAAGTAGCCTGGCTGCTTTTACAGCAGAAAAACATAGGATTGAAAAGGACCTTTCCATGTATGGAGCGCACGTAGGCAAAGGAGTATTTCAAATTAAGTCGCCTGCTACAGGCATTATTACTTCTAAATCCATTAATGCAGGTATGCAATTATCAGATGAGTCTGGCGTGTTGTTTACAGTAGCTAACTTAGATAAGCTTTGGGTAATGGCCAATGTATATGCTAGCAATATCCCTTCAATTAGAGAAGGCATGAAAGTAGCTATAACTACTTTATCTTATCCCGGAGAAGTCTTTTATGGAGCGATTACAGCTATAGCACCGGTGATGGATGAATATGAAAAGGTCCTTAAAGCCAGAATAGAATTAGATAATATCAACCATAAGCTGAAACCCGGTATGGTGGTGGATGTGAATGCTTTTAAAGATTATAATGACACATTAGCCACTATTCCTGTTAGATCTATCATTTTCTCAGATCATAAGAATTATGTATTGGTTAGTAAAGGTCAGGATATAGAATTAAGAAAAGTAGTGATAGCAGCTCAAAATGATAGTAATTGTTATATAGCACAAGGAGTAAGTCCTGGAGAAAAAGTGATTATAAAAAATCAGTTGCTCATATTCGAACAGTTGAAAAACCATGAAAACTAAATAAGCCACATGACCCGATTGATCCGGAATTTGGTAGCATATTCACTTAGGAACCATATTCTTGTACTTTTTTTTACTTGCTTATTAGTTATAGCTGGTGTTGTTTGTTATATACATACCCCTATTGAAGCCTATCCTGATGTGACTAATACCAGAGCCAGGATCATTACCCAATGGCCAGGAAGAGGTGCTGAAGAAGTTGAAAAGTTTGTAGCACTTCCCCTGATGAAGGTAATGAATACAATACCTAAAAAATCTCAGGTACGCTCCATTTCACTATTTGGCCTATGTGTGGTCACGGTATTATTTGAAGATGGTGTAGATGATTTCTACGCACAACAATATGCATTTAACAGATTGCAGTCTGCGAGTTTGCCGGAAGGTACCGTAACTGAAATTGAACCTCCTTCGGGTGCAACGGGTGAGATATTTAGATACGTGGTAAAAAGTAAACGACCCATTAAAGAAATTACTGCTATTCAGGACTGGGTAATAGAAAGAGAACTCGTTTCAGTACCAGGAGTCTCTAATGTAGTAAGCTTTGGTGGGGAAGAAAAGATATACGAAATAAAAATTAACCCCACACAACTGGCTAACTATGATTTGTCTCCTTTAGATGTGTTTGAAGCAGTATCTAAAAGTAATGTAAACGTGGGAGGCGATGTAATTGAAAGAGGAGAGCAAGCTTATGTAGTGAGAGGTATCGGACTTTTAACGAAGCTTGAGGATATTGAAAATATACTAATTGACGTTAAAGGGAAAACCCCGGTACTTGTAAAAAATGTTGCCAAAGTTGAAATTTCTGCAAAGCCAAGATTGGGCCAAGTAGGTTTGCAGAATGATTCTGATCTGGTTCAGGGTATTGTGATGATGCTGCGTGGTGAAAACCCCAGTGAAGTTATTCCCCGACTCAAAGATAAAATTGAAGAGTTAAACAATTCTATTCTTCCCAGTGATGTAAAGATTGTTCCCTTTATTGATCGAACAGAATTGGTAAATGCTACCGTTAGCACGGTTACTAAAAACCTGTTAGAGGGAATCATATTTGTATCCTTGGTGGTGTTTATTTTTCTGTTTAACTGGAGAACAACTTTAATTGTTGCATCTGTTATTCCGCTTTCATTTTTATTCGCCATTATCATGCTGCGCATTCAGGGGCTGCCTGCTAACCTGATATCTATGGGTGCTATTGATTTCGGATTATTACTGGAGGGTACTTTGGTCATAGTAGAAACCGTTTTTGTATCGATGGAAAAACGTGCTCATGAAATGGGTATGGAACGCTTTAATCTGATGAATAAAGCCGGTTTGATTAAACGAAGTGCTTCCAGTGTTGCCGGATATATTGTCTTTGCCCAGCTTATTCTGATTATTGCTTTAATCCCCATTTTTTCGTTTCAAAAAGTAGAAGGGAAAATGTTTTCACCCTTGGCATATACACTGGGTTATGCGCTGTTGGGCTCGTTATTGCTTAGTATTACTTACGTACCTGTGATGTGTAAGCTACTCATGACAAAAAATATTCGAGAACGAGAAAACTTTATTTCTGTTTTCTTTAAGAAAATCATGTTTCAGCTTTTTTTATGGAGTGTGAAAAGAAGAAAATGGGTAGTTTATGGCTTTGTCATCATTCTGGTTTTGTGTGGTATCCGCTTTATGTATTATGGCTCTGAATTTATTCCTAAACTCAATGAAGGGGCATTGTATGTGCGTGCTACATTACCCAATAGTGTCAATCTCGGAGAAGCGGTAAGGCTTGCTGAAGAAATGAAAGACAAAATTAGAGCATTTGAAGAGGTCAAATTTGTGTTGAATCAGGTAGGAAGACCTAATAATGGAACTGACCCTACAGGATTTTTTAACATCGAGTTTCATATTCAGTTATATCCGGAAAAAGAATGGAAAAGAAAAATTTCTAAAGATGTACTGGTACATGAAATGAGACAACGTCTGGAAGATTACCCAGGTATTGTATTCGGATTTAGTCAACCTATTCAGGATAATGTAGAGGAGTACGTAGCAGGGGTGAAAAGTTCTCTAGTGGTAAAAATTTTTGGCGATGATTTATTCCAACTTGAAAATTATGCTACCCAGGTTGCTCAGACATTAAAATCCGTAGAAGGTATTAAAGATCTCAATGTGTACAGAAATATTGGACTGCCCGAACTCCGTATTCAATTACATGATCATAAAATGGCTAGATATGGTGTAGATATCGCAGATGCTCAGGCTGTAATTGAAATGGCGATTGGAGGAAGTGCTGCTACTACATTTTATGACAACGATAGAAAATTTGATGTGCGCATCCGTTTTGAAAAACAATATCGGGATAATGAAGTAAAAATTGGAGAGCTAATGATTCCTGCCGAAGATGGTAAGAAAATCCCTTTAAAAGAAATTGCCACTGTTAGTTATGTAACCGGACCTACATTTATTTATCGTGAAGGTAGTAGTAGATATATAGCGGTAGGGTTTAGTATTTCTGATAGAGATTTAGGTAGTACGATTGCAGAAGCCAAAAATAAAGTAGCTAAAGAGGTGAAACTTCCGCCTGATCATAAGATTGTATGGGCTGGAGAATTTGAAAGTAAAGAGCGAGCTACAAAACAATTGGCTGTAATTGTTCCCGCAGTACTGATCTTGATTTTATGTTTGTTATATTTCAATTTTGGTACACTCAAAGATACACTTATTGCTGCCAGTACAATTCCTTATGCTTTTGTAGGAGGATTTATTTCTCTTTGGATTACAGGAACTATATTTGGCATATCTGCAGGCATCGGATTCATTATCCTGTTTGGTGTAAATACGATTAATAGCATCATCTTAATCGCGGTAATGAAAGAAAATATGCGTACAATGAGTTTGCGGGAAGCGGTTTCTCAGGGTGTGTATAGTCGTATTAGACCCATTGTCATGATCGCCTTAATGGGTTCAATGGGGTTATTGCCCGCTGCTTTATCTACCGGTATGGGGTCTGAAATTCAAAAACCTTTGGCTATTATGATCGTAGGTGGGTTATTAATTTGTATGGTATTGTCGCTAACTGTATTACCCCAGATTTTTTATAGAGCCTATAAAAACAATTGACCTTATTTGCTTTTGTTTATTGATGTATTTCTATTCTCTGCAATGGTAGTTGGGATTGTTAGAGCTGTCTAAAACCGTTATCTTCACCATGTAATTAGGTGAGTCATAGATTCACCCTACGTTATGAAATAACACATTTTGATACATGTCGCACGCTCATCAACCCAACGAAGCAATTTTTCTCGAACGATATGCATTATTAAATCCTGCTCAGCGAGAAGCTGTAGATGCGATTTATGGTCCTGTGATGGTAATTGCCGGCCCTGGAACAGGGAAAACAGAAGTGCTGGCCATGCGCATTGCAGCTTTGTTACGCAGCGATGCACAAATCAATCCTTATGAAATTCTATGCTTGACATTTACAGAAGAAGCAACTGTGGCTATGCGTCGCAGGTTACTTCAAATCATAGGAGAAGATGCTCATAAAATTCATATCTACACCTTCCATGCTTTTTGTAATCAAATTATACAAACCAATCTGGAATACTTTGGTATCAGAGACCTCAAGCCAATTTCAGATTTAGAGCGCATGGAAATACTCTATGATATTATTGAAAAACTACCGGAAGATAATGCCCTTCGTCGTTTAAAAGGTAATCTGTACTATGACGCCCGTTATTTGAAATCGCTGTTTGATCTTATGAAGACAGAAGCCTGGACACCTGATAGGATTAATGAAGCCATTGATTTTTATCTCCAGGATATTCGTGAAAGAGATGAGTTTAAATATAAACGCGGAAATACTAAAAAAGGCATAAAACCAGGAGACCTGAAAGAGGAGCAGATAAAGAAGGAAGAGGAAAAAATGAAAAGAACTCGTGCTGCTGCTGCTATTTATTATATCTATCAGCAACGACTGAATGAGCTGGGACGATATGATTTTAATGATATGATTTTATGGGTTCTGAAAGCATTTAAAGAACACCCTGATTTTTTAAGAAGACAACAGGAAAGGTTTCAGTTTCTTTTAGTAGATGAGTTTCAGGATACCAGTGGAGCGCAAAGTGAACTTTTATACCTGCTTGCCGACTATTGGGATGAGCCTAATTTGTTTGTAGTAGGGGATGATGATCAGGCTATATTTGAGTTTCAGGGAGCAAGAATAAAAAATATCACTGAGTTTTATGAGAAGCATAAGCAAGCAATCAAAGTAATTGTACTCAAAGAAAATTATCGTTCTTCTCAAAACGTTTTGAATCCTGCTATGGATTTAATTAGGCACAACGAAGAGCGTCTTATCCGCAGATTGTCTGAATTAAATCTTGATAAAAACTTAGTTGCGGCCAATCCGCGTTTTCAGCAAGAACAACTTCCTGCAGTAGAAGTCAGATCTTATTATAATCAGATTCATGAAGATGTGGGGATAGTACTGGAAATAGAAAAATTGCAGGCACAAGGTGTTCCTCTATCTCAAATAGCTGTATTATATGCACAGCATAAGCAGTCAGAAAATATTATATCCCTACTAGAGAAAAAGGGTATTCCCTATTACGTAAAGCGTCCTGTTAATATTCTCGAACTTCCGCTTATTACTCAGGTTTTAGACATTTTACAATATTTAGTAACAGAGCTTAAACGCCCGTTTAGTGGAGAATATATTTTATTTAGAATACTGAATGCTCCTTTTACGCATATTGATCCCTTGGATGTTGCAGCCCTATATTTAGAAATCCAGAAGAAAGATTGTAAGCATAAACATTGGCGTTATTTGATGCAGGACTCTTTATGGTTGGAAACACTTGGCTTGAAAAAACCTACGCCTATCCATCGTTTAGGTACCCTGCTAGAAAACTTGCTCAGGCAAATGCAGGCACTTACCCTTCCCATGCTCTTAGAACATATTTTTTATGAAGGGGGTATTGCTGCTTATATTTTGGAATCGGATAACCAGATTTGGAATATGCAGGTACTTTACACCTTCTTTAGTTTTGTAAAAGAAGAGACAGAGAAACAGCCTCGTATGAGTGTGAGTACCTTTTTAGAGATGATTGATAAAATGAATGCGGAAAATATTCCAGTTCCTATTCAAAAAATTTCAGGCACAGAACAAGGCGTACGTTTTTATACAGCATTTGCGGCAAAAGGACATGAATTTGAATACGTCTTTATTATTGGTGCCAATAAAAATTTTTGGGAAGGAAAAACTGGTGGCCATCGAGGATTTTCACTACCTGATACGCTTACGCAGGAAAAATATGAAGAGGAAAAAAGTCCTCAGGAAGAAGTTTCCAGAAGGTTGTTTTATGTGGCCATGACCCGCGCTAAAAAATACTTGTATATTTCCTATGCAGAAAACGATAATAAAGGGAAACCCTTAGAACCATCTGTGTATGTAGATGAAATTTCTCATGAGCAGGATCGCAAAGCTTGTATAGTGCCTCCCGAACAGCTTACAGAGAATATCATTCGTTCGCTTTTGCCAGATCCTCCTGTATCTATAGCATTAGCGCGTGAAGAATTGCTGAAGAGAAGGTTAGAAAGCTATGTGCTCAGTGTTTCAGCAATGAATTTATACATAAAATGTCAGCTTTCTTTTTACTATGAAAAAATATTAGGAGTTCCTCAAGCGAAATCAGATGCATTGGGTTTTGGAACAGCTATACACTATGCATTAGAACAATACTATAAAAAAATGATTGATTCTCCGGAACGAACTTTCCCGGGTTTAGATTTTTTGCTGCTAATGTTTAAGAAATCCATGCAAAGGGAAGAGAGTTCGTTTACTCAGTTGCAATATGAAAGACGAATGGAATTAGGCATCAAACTTCTTACGGAGTACCACGCCAGTCAGATGGCAGATTTGCGTACGGATGTAAAAATAGAAGCAGAGTATAAAATTTATAAAGTAATCGTAGAAGGGGTTCCTTTGCTAGGTAACATAGATAAGATCGAAATCAATGGTACAAAGTGTAAAGTAGTGGATTATAAAACAGGAAGCCCTGATAGGGCTTTAACTAAAGAATTAAGTCCACCTTCAGATGATAACCCTTATGGAGGAAATTATTGGCGGCAAATGGTGTTTTATTATTTACTTATTAGTCATTATCCGCAAACTAAAGGATATACCATGACAGAGGGAGTATTTGAGTTTATTGAAAAAAATCGGGAGGATAAGTATGTTAAATTTACCGTTCCCATTTTGGAGCAGGATATTTATTTATTGAAGCGACAGATTAAAGAAGTCTATGCCCGGATTATGAATTTCGAATTTGACAAAGGTTGTGGAAAAGAAGATTGCTATTGGTGTAATTTTTCCAAAAGATATTCTTTGTCAAAACCATTTTCCCTTATTCCACAAGAAGACGAGGAACGTTAAAAGTTATATAAAACTCCTGTTTTTCCCGGATATACGGTTTCATCTGTAGAAAATCCGTTTTCATCAGAATCGATATATACAGCAATCCTGGGATGCCTTACTTTCGTAAGACTTAAGGCAAGGAGTATTTCCATAGGTAAACGGTAATGGAAGCGGGTTGTTTAGCCCGCTTTTTGTTTTTTAAGCTTTTGATGGCATGATTTTTCTCCTCTTATTTATTCTAAATATTTAATGTTGACCAAAACCAATTTTTATGAAAAAGAAATTTTTTTATTCCGTACTACCGCTTTCGCTGGTCTTTGCCCTAATGGTATTATCCTGTGGTAATGAGCAAAATACTGATAGTAAGGATATTGCAGAAGACGTAAACGAACAACGCTTTGAAGATACCCATATGAAAGATGATGCTCAATTTGCTGTAGATGTGGCCAACGAAGAGATAGGCAAGCTCAATGTGTCTAATGTAGCCTTGAAGCAGGCTAGTTCACCTCAGGTGAAGCAAATTGCTCAGGATATCTTGAATAGACATAATGTTATTCTGGAAGAGTTAAAATCAATAGTATCTGGAAAAGGTATAGCCTTACCCGCAGAACCAGATGATGATAATAGAGAAAAGTTGAATAAGTTGTCTTCTAAAAGTGGTATGGATTTTGATAAAGCATACCTCGATTATTTAATCGACAACCATAAAGATGAGATTGAAGCGTTTGAAGAGCAGGCTGCACAAGGAAGAGACAGCAGTTTACGTGTTTGGGCTTCTGAAAAATTATCGTTGTTGAGAGAACAACTTCAGCTTGCCGAACTCACACGTGAGACAATTCGCTAGCGCAAGCGGGCACTATGGAAACTACCGTTACTTGTTTGCACAACAAGTAACGGTTTTTTTTATCTATAAATGAAATGAGAAAAAAATATGTAGTTTGGCAATGGTATTGTAAAGAGACTAAATAGTCATGATTTCCTTTTCCTTGTCTTTACAATGCTGATCAACCAGCGCAATGAATTTATCAGTTAGCCCTTGCACCCGTGCCTCACCACCTTTTGCAATATCTTCACTTAAACCCTCTTTTTGCTCCTTTTTAATTTGCTCAATAGCATCTCTTCTGATATTCCGAATAGATACTTTTGCATGTTCCCCTTCTTGATTGACTCTTTTTACCAGTTCTTTTCTCCTTTCTTCTGTTAAAGGGGGTAGGAATAACCGAATAATATTTCCATCATTTTGTGGATTAAGACCAATATTGGAAGCTATAATGGCTCTTTCGATGGCTGCAAGCATTTGTTTTTCCCATGGCTGGATGGAAAGAGTTCTTGCATCTGCTACGGTAATATTAGCGACTTGATTTAACTGAGTAGGAGCACCGTAATAGTCAACCATAATCCCATCGAGAATAACAGGATTAGCCTTTCCAGCTCTAATTTTAGTTAGTTCGATTTCTAAGTGCTGAATTGCCTTTTTCATCAGGCCGTTAGTATCGTTGATAATATTATCTATGAGTTCACTCATCGGTCGAGTTTTTTGGGAGACAAACTTACAAGAAAAAGATGATTTTAAGGGGAATATCAGTCAATGAATTTCTTTTCCCCTGAAAAATTGATAATTATTATCCTTGAGTAAGCAAGAAGACAGCTATAAAATAGCTGCTTTTCGGTACATCATGCTAATAATTTTTACCACTTGAGCAGCCTCTTCGGCGCTGGTCATCACGGGTTGCCCATGGCGCAGCACATCCACTACATTCGCGATTACTTTGTCGTGATTACTCATTGAACCTTGATATAACCCATAATCGTTTGCTTTTGCAGTAATATTTATGGAGGGAAGTGTAACGTCCTGAATTTGCTGATATTCTATGGTATTCAGGTATTGTCCTCCTATCTTCACTGTGCCTTTTTCTGCAATGATGGTAATAGAACCCTCCATATTCCTTCCATATGCACAGGTAGTAAAATTAAAACTGACAATAGCTTGGTTACGAGCTTTTAATACAAAACTGCCGCTGTCTTCTATATTAGTATTGTGTTGATGAGCATAGTTGTGAATCCATCCAGAAGCATCTATGATGTCACCATTTAAATAGTATAGAATATCTACAAAATGGCTGAATTGAGTATATAAACAGCCTCCGTCTTTAGATTTTTTACCCTTCCAATTGCTATTAGCATAATAGGCATCCCCGCGATTCCAAAAGCAATTGACCTGTATCATAAATATTTTTCCCAAAGACTGATTGTCTATCAATTTTTTAACTTCTTGCACCGGCTCATTATATCGGTTTTGTTTTACCGCAAAAATGATCTTTCCCTTTTCTTTTGCTTTTCGAATCATACGATTGCAGGAATCTACATGGATAGCCATAGGTTTTTCTACTACCACGTGCGACCCTTTTTCCAAGCCCAGCAGTGTATGTACTTCATGTAGGTGATTGGGAGTGCAAACCGATAATACTTCTACGGTTTCTTGCTCGAGCATGGTAGAAAGATCTTGATAAAAAGCAACCCCTTCAGGCACACGTTCTGCCACCGTGGGGTCTATATCACAAATAGCTACGAGTTTAGATTCTTTATTGTGTAAAATATGCTCTGCATGCCGAATACCGATATTGCCGAAGCCAACAAGTGCAAAACTTACAGGAGAAGTCATTGAGTTAATGAATACTTGTTAATATTTATAAAAAGGGTTTACAAAGCCATCCGGTATGAGTACAACGAATACCAGCCTCTCTATATAATCCCAATGTGGTTAATAACGTTGTAATAATACGTTTGCGGTGGCTACTACTCCTTCTTCACGACCAATAAAGCTTAAATGTTCTGTGGTAGTAGCTTTTATGGATACATCTTCTACGCCCAGGTGTACAATTCTGGCAATGGTTTCCTGCATCTGGCGCACATAGGGCTGTATTTTAGGTGCTTGCAGCAATAGGGTAGAATCAATGTTTACCAGCCAGTAGCCTTTTTCTCGTACCATATTGTAACAACGTCTTAAAAGCACTTTACTGTCAATATTTTTATAAGCAGGATCTGTATCCGGAAAATGATGTCCGATATCGCCTAAGCTTAATGCACCAAGTAAAGCATCACAAATAGCATGTAATAATACATCAGCATCTGAATGTCCAATGCAGCCTTTTTCATGAGGTATTTTTACACCTCCCAGCCACAAATCTTTTCCTGATACAAGCTGATGGAAATCTATTCCTTGTCCGATTCTGTATGACATATTTTATGAGTTACAGGTCAAAAAAACGAAATCTAATTTTACACCTGTTATTTTTTTGCTTAAAGCTTTTTATAAACACAGGTGATTTTATGCCTACGTTTTAAATATTTAATCCGGCTTTTTGTGCAGTCTGGGTTGCCTCTTCATAGCCGGCATCGTGGTGGCGAATTACCCCCATAGCCGGGTCATTATGTAATACCCTGCGGAGTCTGTGGGCTGCATCTTCTGTTCCGTCGGCTACTATTACCATGCCTGCATGGAGAGAATAACCCATACCTACACCACCTCCATGATGGAAAGAAACCCAGCTTGCCCCACCTGCTGTATTGATAAGTGCGTTTAAGATAGGCCAGTCTGCAACAGCATCTGAACCGTCTTTCATGGCCTCTGTTTCACGATTAGGAGAAGCTACAGAACCGGTATCTAAATGGTCTCTTCCAATAACGATAGGAGCTTTCACTTTCCCAGTTTTTACCAGTTCATTAAATAATAGTCCGGCTTTTTCTCTTTCTCCCATTCCCAGCCAGCAAATACGTGCGGGGAGCCCTTGGAATGCAATTTTTTCCTTAGCCATCGTCAGCCAGCGTTTTAATCCTGCATTTTCAGGAAATAATTCCATCAGGGCTTTATCTGTAGTATAAATATCTTCCGGATCGCCACTAAGTGCAACCCATCTAAATGGACCTTTCCCTTCACAAAATAAAGGCCGAATATATGCAGGAACAAAGCCAGGGAAGTTGAAAGCGTTTTTTACACCTCTCTTATCGTATGCTTGTCCTCGCAAATTATTTCCATAATCAAACGTAATAGCTCCACGCTGTTGGAGCGTCAGCATTTGCCGCACATGACGAGCCATGGTATCCAAGGAACGCTGGCAATATGCTTCAGGATCTTTTTCACGGAGCTCTGCGGCTTCTTCCACAGATAATCCCTCTGGGAAATATCCAATCAACTCATCATGAGCAGAAGTCTGATCTGTAAGGGTATCAGGAGTAATGTTTCTGTCGATCAGCCTTTGTAAGAGATCCACCACATTGCAAACAACACCTATAGAAATAGCTTTTTCCTCTTTTTTTGCTTCTAAAGCTTTATCGATTGCCTCATCAATATCGTGATACATATAATCGATGTATCGGGTATCTAACCGTTTTTGAATTCTCCAAGCTTCCATTTCAGCAGCAAGACACACCCCTTCATTCATCGTGATGGCTAATGGCTGAGCGCCACCCATGCCGCCAAGTCCTGCAGTTACATTCAATTTGCCTTTTAATGTGCCATTGAAATGCCGATTGGCTAAAGACAGATATGTTTCGTAGGTGCCCTGCACAATTCCCTGGGAGCCAATGTATATCCAGCTACCTGCAGTCATTTGACCATACATCATCAGTCCTTTAGCTTCTAATTCCCGGAAATGCTCCCAGTTTGCCCATTTCCCTACCAGATTAGAGTTGGCAATAAGTACACGAGGTGCGTCTTTATGGGATCGTAAAATGCCGACAGGTTTTCCGGATTGTACCATAAGCGTTTGATCTTCTTCTAACGTCTTTAGGCACTCTAATATTTTCTCAAAGCTTTCCCAGTTTCTCGCTGCTTTTCCTAGACCTCCATAAACAATAAGGTCTTGTGGACGTTCAGCTACGTCTGGATCTAGGTTGTTTTGAATCATACGGTAAGCTGCTTCTGCAATCCAGTTTTTACAGGTTAGCTGATTGCCTTTGGGAGCGCGAACGATTCTAGGAGAAAATTTATTTTCCATTGATTGGGGTTGAGTATATATGGTTGTGAAATATTTTTCTAAGATTATTTTATCCTTTGGATAAGATGTCGTTTACTACAGCAGTCAGCCTTTCTTCCATAGATGTGGCTGAAATAGGTTCAGGCTGAAATTTTTTGCCGGTAACCTGTTCATATAATTCAATATAACGCATCGAAATGCTTTGCACTACTTCGTCAGTCATTTCAGGAATAGTTTGTCCTTCTTTGCCCTGAAATCCATTTTCCATCAGCCATTCGCGTACAAATTCTTTAGATAATTGTTTTTGCGCCTCTCCTTTGCTCAATCTATCTTGAAATCCGTCTATGTAGAAATAGCGTGAAGAATCTGGTGTATGAATTTCATCAATCAGATAAATCGTATCGCCAATTTTTCCGAACTCATATTTTGTATCTACGAGAATTAATCCTCTTTTTCTAGCAATTTCTTTTCCTCTTTCAAAAAGCGCTCGTGTGTAATTTTCAAGTTGTTCATATTCATGTGCCGAAACTAGCCCACTTTTAATGATTTCCTCTCTAGAGATGTCTTCATCATGTCCTTCCATCGCTTTGGTAGTTGGAGTGATAATAGGTTCTTTAAAAAACTCATTTTCTTTCATTCCCTCGGGAAGCGGTACACCACAAAGTGTTCTGGCTCCACTTTTATAGGTTCTCCATGCGTGTCCTGTAAGATTTCCACGAATAACCATTTCTACCGGGAATGTTTCGCATTTATAGCCCAATGTAACATTAGGTAAAGGAGTATTTATCTTCCAGTTGGGAACAATGTCAGAAGTAGCATCTAAAAATTCTGCGGCAATTTGGTTTAATACCTGACCTTTATAGGGGATGGGTTTAGGCAAAACAACATCAAAAGCAGAAATCCGATCACTTACTAACATAATAAGATATTTATCTGCAATGGTATATACGTCTCTAACTTTCCCTTTGTAGAAAGCAGTTTGTTGTGGAAGATGCATCATAAAAGCTGTGTATGTTTTGTCAACAAAAGTACTCTGTTCCGTGCAAACTTTTTGAGATAACCAGAAAAACATTAGGAGTAGCTCCTTAGTACCCATTGTAAATTTATGTAAACCATGAAATATCAGGGGAATTATTAACTTTGTCGATTGACTATAATTATTGGCTTCTCAGTAAGCATACTTTTTTAAAAAGTTTTATGTGTGTGAAGTGATGAGAAAAGTGGTGTAGAGGAGATGTGAAATTATGCTTACTGTTAATATAAATTTATAATATGGGATGTGGAAATTGTGGGACAGGTTCCGGTAGTAAACCGGCCGGATGCAAAAGCAATGGGAATTGTGGTACAAGTGGTTGCAACCGGTTTAATGTTTTCGACTGGCTGGGGAACCTTCCTCTTCATGATAGCGCGAAACCTTATAATGTAATTGAGGTTTCTTTTAATAAAGGCAGTAGAAAAGATTTTTTCCGAAATAGCTTATCCATCCTTCCTGAAAAGGGAGAAATGATAGCTGTAGAAGGAACTAATGGTTTTGATGTGGGCACGGTAAGCCTTACAGGTGAATTGGTTAAACTCCAAATGAAAAAATATGGAGTAAAGGACGACGAGGCAGCTATGCGTAAGGTACTTAGAATGGCTACGGAAGAAGATCTCTCTATATATCACCAAACTAAAGAAAGAGAACAGGAGGTCATGATTAAGAGCCGAGCGATAGCTAGACAGCTTAATCTGGAAATGAAGATTTGCGAGGTAGAAATTCAGGCCGACGGCAAAAAAGCTACGTTCTTTTATACCGCAGATGGTCGTGTGGATTTCCGTGAGCTAATTAAAATCTATGCTTCGGAATTTAAAATGAAGATTGAAATGCGCCAAATTGGTGCAAGACAGGAAAGCGGTAAAGTTGGTGGAATAGGTGCCTGCGGTAGAGAGCTATGCTGTAGTACTTGGCTTACCGATTTTAAATCCGTAAATACTTCTGCTGCTAGATACCAAAATCTTTCAATCAACCAAACCAAGCTTTCTGGACAATGCGGCCGTCTTAAATGCTGCCTGAATTACGAACTGGATACATATATGGATGCATTAAAGGCATTTCCGGAACAGGCAGAAAGCATTGAAACAGCAAAAGGGACTGCATATCTGCAGAAAAGAGATATTTTCAGAAACCTGATGTGGTATAGCTTTAAAGATAGCAATAAGCAATATCCACTTACTATTACTCAGGTGAAGGAGATACTCGAGTTGAATAAAAAAGGTATGAAACCCGAAGCATTAGAAGTGGCAGAGGTTGAAACACGTACTCATAAAGCTCCGGCTGATTCGGATGTAGGATTTGTAAATGATGTAGGTCAGCTTTCTCTAAAATCTCTGGAACGATCTAAGCAACGTAAAAAAACTGGACCACCCAAAAATCAGCAACAAGGTGGGAACAAAGGTTTTGCACACGCTGATTCCAAAACCAAAAACCCAAATGGATCTGGTGGACAAAAAAATACGGGAAGACAAAAATCTCCATCGGGAGGGAATGCACCTAAACCACCACGTAAACAACAATCACCCCAACCTCCTAGATCTGACCGGAGGAAGGGATGATGATTGATATGGCAGAGAGTTTTGGTTGTGTCGATTTCCTGATTAGGATTTACCAGAAGAAATGAGGACAAACGGTACGGCTTTTTTGCCAACGTGGGTCCTTAAATAATCCTGTTTTTACTAAAGAAAGCTCCATACCTCCTCTGAAATTGGAGGCTGTACTTAAGTTAGAAACATTGATATCGTAGCTGATCCCGAAAGAATAGCGTTTATAATCGAGTTTTACTACTGGTATTACCGCGTCGGCATTACGATAAAAAGCACCTAGATAAAATACATATAGAGGACTATCCTCGTCATTTTGTGGAGGATTTTTCCAGCTTATTAAGCCTCCACCAATTATTTCTGTGCTTTTCCCCTGCATGGTATAACTTGCTTGAGCTATTATACCCCAATTATCATTGATACGATAATTAAGCCCAGCACTTACATTCCATCGAGTTTCAAGGCGCACCAGATCACTATTGTAGAAACTGGCTTTCGGTTTGATGAGATGATAGCCAGCTACCCCCACAAAATAAGTGAATGCATTGTTTTCGCCTCCTCCACTACTAAAATTGATACCTCCTCCAATGTCCCAGTAGTTTAGTTTGGGTGTGGCTCCTTCTTCTCCTGTAGGGAGGGAAGGATTGTACATGCCTTGCTGATATTGACTATTGGTGGTCATTTTTGATGGATCAAAGCTACGTTGGATATACCCAGCCGTAAAGCCTGCTGTGATAAAGGAGTTGTATGCATCACCAAGGCTTTTGCTGAAGTTTATAGCAGGATAGATGGACATGGTTTTCATGTTGATACTTCCCGCTTTATCATACATGGCAAGTAAGCCAGCACTAAAAAAATCATTGCTTTCATTGTTAACAGGTATTCTCGTTTCTAGTGACAATTGAGCTGTAGTATAAGGAGTGCTGATACTTCTCCACTGGCTACGGTAGTTTACACTTGCTTTATAATCTCCATTGAAAACACCACATAAGGCAGGATTTCTCAGGATAGTTGTTTCATAAAACTGTGAAAAATGAATATCCTGAGCCTGCAACTCAGTGGTAGGAATAGCTCCTGTTAAAGACGCTATGAGTAAGAGGTATAGTTTTCTTTTCATGTTGTTCATTTTTTACCCAGGTAGGGTGCTTGAGTAATCATTTCGACAATTAACAGGTTGTTGGGTTTATCTTAATAAGCTTATATCCCCCTTCCACGATAGTGCAGATCCGTTGTCACAAATGGCATCTATCACATACACATATACATCAGAGCTGGCCTCGCTGCCATTATATCTTCCATCCCAACCATTGGCTTCATCATTTAGTGGTATGTTTCGTTTTTCAAAAACTAATTCACCCCATCTATTATAAATACGGAACGATTTGATTTCCTTAATTCCTTTACCTCTTGGGTAGAATACTTCATTTTGTCCATCTCCATTAGGGCTAAAGGTATTAGGAATAAACACCTGACTATTGTCGCATATCACAAATACTGTAACCGTATCTGATTTTCTACAACCATTACTAGAAATACCTGTCAAAATATAAGAAGTAGTTTCATTGGGAGTAGCAATAGGATTAGAACAAGTGGTACAGTTTAAACTTTCTTCAGGCCCCCACAGATAGCTGGCAATATTACTACCTGTACCAAAAAGCATGGCCGCGTTTCCGGATATGATAGTTTGGTCTACACCTGCATTTACGTTGGGTTTATCATTGACTACTACAGTTACCTGGTGAGAGTCGGGGGGACAACTTCCTTCCCAGGCTAGTACAGTATAGTGAGTAGTGGTTAATGGTGTGGCAATTGGGGTAGAAGAGAAAGGATCGTCCAAACTTTCTTTGGGTTTCCATTCATAGCGTTCTGCTCCAAAAGCATTTAATACAAAAAAGCTATCGATACAAATAGAGCCTCCAGGGTCAACAAAGCTAGTAGTAATAGGCTGTATACCTATTGTCACAGTTGCTTTGTTTTGACAACCATTAGCATCCGTTCCTATTACTGTATATAGCGTAGGAGTTGTGGGACTAGCTTGCGGACTTTGGCAATTAGTACAACTCAAACTATTATCTGGTGCAGACCAGGTATAGGAAACTCCACCACTGGCGGTTATAGTGGCATAATCGCCCACACATACCAGAGTGTCTCCATAGGCTTCAATTACAGGTAATCCATGCACTGTTAGATTCCGATAGAGTGTATCTGTACAACCATTAGCATTCTCCACTATTAACTGTATAGGATATACACCTGGTGATTGAACGTTCCAGATAATAGTGGCCTGATTACCCGTCAGCTCTCCATTATTAATATTCCAATTCCATGAAACCACATCAGAGAAATAACTGTATGATGTGTCTTCAATAAGGATATTGGTTTGGATACAAGCAGGAGACGTAATAAATCCAGGGTCAATTCCATCCACCTTAATGGTATCGATACCTGAGCTTGAGTTTACACAACCTGCTCCATCGCTCAAAATCAGTTTGGGGACATACGCCCCTGGCGTTACATACGTATGTGTGGTGGTGTTATTCCCTGTTACTGGCTCGGTAGTACCATCGCTAAAGTCCCATACTAGTGATGGTACATTTGTGATATTGGCTGTAAAAAAGACTTCTAAGGGCTCACAGCCTTCTAAGGGCGTGTATGTAAGTCCCCCAGCATAACCCAGTACATGAGTATATCCATATGCGGTGTCTTTACATCCATGTATATCGGTAGCTATCATGTAAATATTGTGAATGCCTGGATCTGAATAGATAGCGGAAGGGTTCTGAATGGTAGAGCTAGCACCATTTCCAAAGTTCCAGAAATAAGTTGCACCGCCTGTAGTTGTGTTGGTGAACTGTGCATTTAATGGAGGGCAAATAGCAAATGTATCACTTATAGTAAAAGAAGCATCTGGTTTAGTAACACCAATATAAGCTGGCTTGATTAAGGTGTCTGTACAACCTGTAGGATCCACTGCAATTAGACGCACAGTATAAGTTCCCACAGCATTATATGTATGAGTTGGATTAAATGAGGTTGAGGTAGAACCATCCCCAAAGTCCCAAAAATAACTCAGACTGGTTCCTGAAGATAGATTCACAAAGATTATGTTTTGACCAATACAGGCAGTAGTATCATTAGCGGCAAATGCTGCAGAAGGTTGTCTTGCGTCGATATGATCTTCAATGAAAATTGTATCCACACACCCAATGTTATTGGTAACAATCATTTGAATATCGTACAAGCCTACTGCTGTATAAGTGTTTGTGGTATTAGGGTTCGTGGTGGTGGTAGTATTCCCATCCCCAAAATCCCAGTCTATAGAAGTGGAGTAAGTCCCTGTTACATGAGTTGAAGTTTCTGTAAACTGGACGGTTAACGGGATACATCCTGGATTAGGGGTTGCAGAAAAAGATGCTTCTGGTGTGGCTACAATAACATAATGCTCACGAGTAGCTGTGTCGAAACATAGATGTTCATCGCGAATCATTACACTTATGGTATATATACCATTTTGATTAAACTTATATCCCAGATAAGAAGAAGTGTCAGTAAACACTACCCCGTCAATATTCCAATCATATTGAGTGGCTGTATGAGTGAATGACGAATGAAATACAATACTATCACCTCGACAGATAGTAGTGTCTGCAGTTACAAAAGATGCAGTAGGGTCGAAGATATTAATGTTGATCACTTCTGTATCAGAACAACCTGTAGAGGCATTAAATGTGATCAGGGTTACATCATATGTACCCGGTGCACTGTAGGTATGAGTTGGGAAAATGGAGGTAGCACTATTCCCATCTCCAAACAGCCAGGTTTGAGTGGTTGCACCTATGGTGGCATTGTCATCAAACTTAACCATAAAAGGCGTATCACAATCATAAATAGGTGTAAATAGCGAGGTGGGCGGTAATACTACAATAGCCTGTGTATCTGTATATATTGCCTCACATCCATTGTTGTAGGCATAGAGGGTAACAATGAATGTTCCAGTGGTATCATAAAAATACGTGGGATTAGCGACGGTAGAAGTGCCTCCGTTCCCAAAGTCCCAAATATAGTTTGTAGCTCCGGTGCTGAGGTTATTAAAGGTAATTAAAGTATTTACACAGACTGTATCAGGTGTAGATGTAAAAAAGGGTTCTGGAATGCTGCCTACTTGAATAATTAAACTATCAATAGCGGTACACCCATTTGCTGTAGTAACAGTTACATATACGTTATAGGTACCGGGAGTGGTAAAGATATGGGTAGGTGTGCTGTCTGTTGAGGTGCTTCCATCTCCAAAGTCCCAATACCAAGTGTCTACGCCATATGGATATAACAGGCCTGAATTAGGAATATTCGTAAATCTTGCTGTGGTAAAATCTACTGATAAAGGCACACATCCATAAAAAGGACTTGCACCTGCATCAAGGATTAAATCATGAATTCTGACAGAATCAGGCTTGACTAAGGTGTCTTTACATCCAAAACTGTTTTCCGCAATGAGCAGCACTGTGTACAAACCATTATTGTTGTAGATGTGAGAAGGATTAGTTGCGGTAGAAGTTCCCCCATCTCCAAATATCCATGTATAGGTTCCTCCACCTACAGTCTGGTTAGTAAACTGGATTGTGGCTGGTGCCGGACAAGGCTCTTGCGGGGAAAAAGAGAACTGTGCATCCGGGCGAGGATTTACGGTTATTGATACGGTTTGTGTATCAGAACACGGACCATTAGAAGCAATGAGTTCGACCGTATAAGTTCCCGCGGCGGTATAGGAATGAGAGGGACTTACTGCAGTGGAAGAAGTTCCATCACCAAAATTCCAAACATATGTTGAAGCTCCGACAGATGTGTTATTGAAAGTTATCGGAGCCCCTTCACAGGCAGTGGAGGGACTATTGAATGCTGCGGTAATGGTACCAATAGCTATATAGGAGGGTTTTACCAATGTGTCTTTACATCCATTCACATCAGTAACGATGAGAGTTACAGTATAGCTTCCCGGTGCAGTATATGTATGAGAAGGCGTTGCTCCTGTTCCTGTAGCGCCATCTCCGAAGTTCCAGTTATAGGTATAAGGTCCAGAGCCTGTAATATTAGCAGTAAATGCAGCTGTAGCAGGAGGATAACAGAAAAAAGTATTATTGGCAGTGAAGTCAGCTACCGGAGGGGTATATACCTGAATATAATTGGGTTTCGTCAATGAACTCACGCATCCGCCACTGTTGGTCACAATGAGGGTTACATTATATTGCCCAGGTGGATTGTATGTATAAGATGGATTTTGTGCAGTAGAGGAACTTCCATCTCCAAAATTCCAAGTATAAGTTGCTGTACCTGGCATGACAGGATCCGAGCTATTATTGAAAGCTGTAGAAAGCGGTGGACATCCAGCTGTAGGGGTCGCATTAAAGTCAACGATAGGGTTGGGATACACGGTTATGTATGCTGTCTGCGTTAAGGTATTGCTACCACTTGCATTAGATACTGTTAAAGTAACTGTATAGGTTCCTGGTGTAGTGTAGGTAGTTGAGGGGTTTTGTAATACCGATGTGGCAGAATTGCCTAGGTTCCATTGCCAGTTAGTTGGGTTCCCCGTACTTTGATCCGTAAATTGTACTACCAGTGGGGCACATCCTACCAGCGGAGTAGCAGTAAAGTTTGCCACAGGCTGCCCCCATAAAATACTCGGAAAAAGAACTATAAGGAAACAAAAAGCGTAACTGGTAAAAATCTTCATGTGCAAAAAATTGAATAATTGGGAGGGTTTTATTTTATTAGTATTGCTGATGTATAATTATGATAGACAGTATATGGATACTTATCAGTTGGTTTAATCTATTTTCCCCAATGTACAATTTTTCTTTTTTTTATAATAATGTGTTATAGTATTGATTTGATATGGGGATAAGTCATTTTATATGCTTATTCAATTAAAAAGAGAAGAGGCATAATGTTTAGTTTTTATTCTGAATATTTTGTATTATAAAATAGCTTAATACTTTTGGAGTGAAGAAGTATTGCGGAAAAATCAGCTTTTAAGGCTAGAGATTAACAGAGAGGGTAGAGAATATATCCTGAAATGTTGTAGCTTGTTGATATCTTAAGCTTCTTCAGGTTTCCATGCCTCAAAAAGCAGATTTAAGAAATGATTTTCTTCTTTGGTAATAATATTGTCGGCACTAGTGATTTTCAAGGCAAATCTCAATAGACTTGTACGTTCTTCTTCAGTGGAATCGTCATAAAAGTCGTCCATCATTTTTAGAAAGTGTTTTTCCCATTCTTCTGGTTTGAGATTGCTGATAATGGCCATTTCACGGTCTAGGTTGACACGAAAGGGAAATTCCTGAACCAGATAATCGCGGATAAACATATCCTTGGCTGCATTTATCTGAAAATCTACCGCAGAAAGTATCATGAGTAGATGGTATCCTGCTATGGTTTTATTTAATCGGTTATTGGGCATAAGAATAAAATATGGGATAATCAACTTTGGGATGCAAGTAATAGATCCAGATCAGTGTATTTAAAGTCGAGCCTTTTGGCTATAGGAGCGTTGGTGACACATCCTTTGTAGAGGTAAACACCATTTCTAATTCCTCTTTTAGCCAGTATAAGTCCTTCCATACCACCATTATCACCGCATTGAAGTAAAATAGGCATCAATACATTGCTAATGGCTCTGGATGCTGTCCTTGATACACCAGAAGGAATGTTGGGCACACAATAGTGAATGACATCATAACGCTTATAGACCGGATTTTCATGAGATGTAACTCTGGAAGTTTCAAAGCATCCCCCTCTGTCGATACTTACGTCGATAATTACAGAGCCTGCTTTCATATTGCTTACCACCTCTTCGGATACGACTACAGGAGTAATACCTTTCACTGGCTTTAGTGCCCCCACTGCTACATCTGCACTCTTAAGTTCTTCGGCAAGAGTTACAGGATCTAACACAGAGGTAAAGCAACGTTTGCCGATATTGTTCTGCAAACGCATCAGGCGGTATATAGAGTTATCAAAAATTTTAACTTCAGCACCCAGACCTAATGCAGTGCGTGCAGCAAATTCACCTACTACACCTGCTCCGATAATGAGGACATTTGCTGGCGGTACGCCTGAAATGCCGCCCAGAAGTATGCCTTTGCCGTGATGTACATTGCTCAGGTATTTTGCGGCAGTTAGAATGGCAGAACTACCTGCAATTTCACTCATGGAACGAACGATAGGGTAACTTCCAGCATCATCTTTAATGGATTCAAACGAAATGGCTATTACTTTCTTATGAAGTAGCTGGTCTATCATTTCTGCCTTTAATAAAGGCATATGTATGGGAGAAATAATAACCTGTCCGGGTTGTAATAAGGGAATCTCTTCTTCGGTAACAGGTGCTGATTTAATAATGACGGCAGCTTTATACAACTCTTGTCGATCATACACAATGCGAGCACCAGCTTCGCTGTAGTCGCTGTCAAAATAAAAGGAGCCTTCTCCGGCATTGTGTTCAACAGCCACTTCATGTCCATTATTCACTAAGACCGAAACTGCTTCCGGAGTCAGTGGAATCCTGTTTTCCTGAAAAGAGGTTTCCCGAGGTATTCCTATAAACAACCGCTTCTTTTTGGGCTGTATCTCCAAGGTCTCTTCCAGTGGAACATATGAAAATGAAGGAGCCACGTATGGTTTCTTACTCATACCACTCACTTCTGTATCAATTTTGCAGAAAAATACAAAAAGGATAGCAATAAATGAAATCTTTTTGCCTCTGTTTTTTGTTATTGTTTTTTTAAAAAACTCTCGTATTTTTGATATCATTTTGATATCAAAACAAAATATAGTAAACATGGAAAAAATAATTAAACCTACCAACGGTTATCTTGCATTGATGTGCTCATTGGTCACCTTCGCTTTGGCTATCTTCTCTATGCTTCGTATAGAGGCTGGAGTAATCTGGATTGTTTCATTTGTATTTTTCTTCTTGGTTACCCTGATCATCTGGAAAGGATTAAAAATCATTCATCCGAATTATGCGATTGTGATGAATTTCTTTGGAAAGTATGCGGGTAGCGTGAAAGAAAACGGACTCTTTTTCGTGAATCCGTTATATATGTGCCAAAAACTTTCTTTACGAGCCAATAACCTATCCACACCTACGCTAAAAGTGAATGATAAAATGGGTAATCCCATTGAAATCGGGGCGGTAGTGGTGTGGCAGGTAAAGGATACTTATCGGGCCGCCTACGATGTAGCTGATTATCTGAGCTACGTAAGAATCCAGAGTGAAGCGGCTATTCGTAATTTAGCTAGTGGTTTTGCTTATGATAATATTGAGGATGAACATGCAGCAATCACACTGAGAGAAGGGGGGCAAAAAGTCAATGAGCTTTTGGAAAAAGAGCTATACGAACGTTTGTCTATTGCAGGTATTACTATTATTGAAGCACGTATTAGTCATTTGGCCTACGCACAGGAAATTGCTGGTGCTATGTTGCAAAGACAACAAGCTACAGCCATAGTAGCAGCGCGTTATAAAATTGTACAGGGTGCAGTGGGTATGGTTGAAATGGCTTTAGATGAACTTTCTAAGAAAAATATTGTAGAAATGGATCCCGAAAGAAAAGCTATAATGGTAAGTAATTTAATGGTTGTGCTTTGTGGTGAAAAATCTGCTCAACCTGTAATTAATACAGGAACATTATATCAATAGTAAATTTTTGCTGTGAGTGGGAAAAAGAATTTTGTTCTGCGAATCGATGAAGATACTTATAAGCTTCTTGAAAGGTGGGCTGCTGATGAATTCAGGAGCGTAAATGGCCAGGTGGAATGGCTTATTGATCAGGCTCTTAAGCAGGCAGGCAGGAAAAAAAAAGAGGCAACTACAGGTAAACCACCTAAAAATAAAGGAGTTTGAGCAGCAGTAGGGGTAATGTATCTTTGTGCCATCATGTATAGATACTTTCTTGAAGTGTTATATGATGGCACTGCGTTTTATGGTTCGCAGCTCCAAGGAAATCTCCCAACAGTTCAGTTGGCATTAAATCAATCTCTTTCCACCTTATTACGTAGGCCGGTAGAGACCTATGGGGCAAGCCGTACAGATGAAGGGGTACACGCTCTGGGGAATGTATATCATTTTGATTATCCGGAAATACTTCATCCTCAGTTCTTATACAATCTCAATGCTATCTTGCCGAAAGAGATTGCTGTACATGCGGTATATCAGAATCATTCGGAAGAAAAGTTGATAAATGCAAGATTCGACGCCATAGATCGCACCTATCGTTATAGAATTTACCAGAAAAAAAATCCATTCTATTTTCAAAAAGCACTGTATTACCCCTTTCGTATTCAGCAGGAGATTTTACAAGAAACAGCTAGCCTATTGATGCAGTACACTTCTTTTGCTACATTTTCTAAAAGAAACACGCAAACCCGAACTTTTATCTGTCATCTATACGAATCTTACTGGGAAAATCATGAAGATCAGTTGCATTATGTGGTTAAGGCAAACCGATTTTTAAGAGGTATGGTGAGAGGATTGGTGGGAACCCAATTACTCGCTGCGCGTGGAAAAATAAACTTGAAAGAGTTTAAAGATATAATAGAGTCGGAGGATTGTACTCGAGCAGANTTCAGTGTAGCCGGTCACGGGTTGTATCTTGAAAAAATAAGATATCCGGAAGGTGCCTTGCTTAAAATATTTTAAATACTACGCTACACTCTATTCAAGTAGGAAAATGAACATCAGTCTCTAAAATAACACAAAGATTAGTTAAGCTGAGAGGCTTTTGGGAAATATAAATAGCGTTTGTAAAATGAGGGAGAAAAGGATAGCATAATATTGCTGAGCTTGAAGCGTACACTAGCATAAGGGTGGCTCAATAAGGTGAAAAGTAATTTTCTATGTTCTGCTAGCGCTTTTTTGTTTTGCGGTTCGATAGTAAGCAAATCGTACAGAAAATATGCTTTTTTGAGTTTGGTCATACTAGCCAGTTCTTTCATTCCCTTCTCTACGAAAATTTTATGTCTTTCATTTAAGGTTTGTAACATACTGGTATATCGCTTGACCTGGTTTTCTGCAGATAAAGTGTCAGTATTCGTTTGCATGTAGCCATATAGCGTTTCTGTGGTAATCACAGTTTTTTCTGAGGAGAGCAACAACATCGGGATGGTATATTCATCCGCATGCAACAGTCCTTCAGGGAAGCGAGTATCCGACCATAGTTCTCTTTTATAGAGCTTATTCCAGCAAACTATATTGGTAGGATAGTATTGTTCGTTATACAGTTTTTGAATGTACTCTCCATTAGAAAATACAAAGGTTGTAGGGAGGAGTTCTTTAGATCTGATTTCATCATCCTGACTATAGATCTTGGTATAAGAGCACTGAGCAATGTCTGCATTATAGGATGTAGCCAGGTTATACAAAACTTCTATAAAGAGAGGTGATAATATATCTTTACCCTCCACAAAGCTAACATAACTACCAGTTGCCAGATTAATTCCCGTATTTCGGGCTGTGGAAAGACCTTTATTTTCCTGAGAAATTATCTTGATTCTGTTATCACGAGAGGCATACTCTTCACAAATAGCTAAACTACTGTCTGTGCTACCGTCGTTGATGATGATAATGTCCAAATTATCATATGTCTGGGTTAAAACACTTTCAATACATGGTCCAACATACTCCTGAATATTGCATACTGGGATGATTACAGAGATCTTCGGAC
>JGI12420J12819_1000043_pt1 | contig 107590 bp, 101 predicted proteins | sample Passage237A_FD_12819 | JGI IMG/M metagenome (IMG submission 12819) | reverse complement strand
AGGATAAAGCCTGCAACCGTTAACGTGAGCCATTAGGCTGTGCGTATGGGTTGCGAAGCCCACTCATCGCTTTGCGTGAGTGGGTAGTTCACAGAAAGCATAAGGATTACTACAAAACATTTATCTTGCAAATGACAATTATTTTTGTCAACTATTATGAAAAAGGTACTTGAACATTTTGGGAAAATTGTACTGATGTTAAAGGAAGGCTTCGCTCGTCCTGAAAACATAAAAGTGTACTGGAAAGAGTTTATGGAGCAATGCAATGATATAGGTATCAGGTCACTTCCCATTGTGTTGATTATCTCCATTTTTCTGGGGATGGTATTAACTATCCAAACGGCCTATCAGCTGGTTAGCCCATTGGTTCCTAAGCCTGTTATCGCAGGTATTGTAAGAGATTCTGCTATTCTTGAATTATCTCCTACGGTGATTTGTATTGTACTAGCAGGGGTGGTAGGGTCTAAAATCGCTTCGGAATTGGGAAATATGAGGGTTAGTGAACAGATAGATGCACTGGAAATTATGGGCATTAATACTCGTACCTACTTGATCATGCCGAAGGTATTGGCTGCCCTGATTATGGTTCCTTGCTTGATTGTAATTTCTATTGCTGTAACCATCTGGGGTGGATATATTGCGGGTATGTTTTCTAGTATTCTTTCTAAAGAACAGTTTAAACAGGGTCTTACGCAAGGTTTTTTACCCTATAACCTGTTTTTTGCCATTACCAAGGCTTTTACCTTCGCTTTTATTATTTCTGTAATTCCTGCCTACTATGGCTATTACGTAAAAGGGGGAGCTTTGGAAATCGGTCGTGCCTCTACCACTTCGGTGGTTGTAAGCTGTATATTAATACTGCTTGCAGATTATGTATTATCTCTCCTGCTCTTGTAACCAGATCACTCACTCATTAATACACACATACACATTGCGATGCCGCATGCATGAATGTTAGCTATATAATCTTATTGTTGGGGAATACCTGAGAGTGTATGAGGTTTAGCAAACTTTACGACTTACTATGAAGAATGGATGATGTATTGTAAAGTCGTAAAGTTTGCTTGTATTTTATGAGTTTTGTTTTCCCTCTAGCCAAGATTGTCTTCCTGCTCCAGGAATTACATGGCGTTCGCTATGATAGGAAGACCGAACTAAGGGGCCGCTTTCTACATAATCTAAGCCCATTTTATAGCCTTCTTCTTTGTAGTAGGCAAATTCCTCTGGAGGAATAAAGCGTACAACGGGAAGATGTTTTTGGGTGGGTTGTAAATATTGTCCCAACGTCACTACATCACATCCGTTGTCGTAGAGATCCTTCATCGCTTGTAATACTTCTTCCTTAGTTTCTCCTAGTCCTAACATAATACCACTTTTCGTGCGCATGCCTGCATCTTTAAGTCTTCTTATGACTTCCAGACTGCGATGGTATTTTGCTTGAATACGTACTTTCCTAGTAAGTCTTTCTACGGTTTCCAGATTATGCGAAACAACTTCGGGAGCTACTTCGATGATACGTGCCAGATTTTCCCATTGCCCACGAAAATCAGGAATTAGTGTTTCGAGGGTTGTTTCGGGGCAAAGAGCCCTGACAGCCTTAATGGTGTTGGCCCATATGATTGATCCTCCATCTTTAAGTTCATCCCTATCTACAGATGTTATCACAGCATGTTTAACACCCATCAAATAAATGGCTTCTGCAACACGTTGCGGTTCATCCCAATCCACGGGCTCTGGACGACCAGTAGCTACAGCACAAAAGCCACAAGAGCGAGTACAAATATTGCCTAAGATCATAAATGTGGCAGTGCCTTCACCCCAACATTCGCCCATGTTGGGACAATTACCACTTTCACAAATGGTATGAAGTTTATGACGATCTACTAATCCTCTTACATGACGATATCCCTCTCCGGTTGGGAGTCTTACACGAAGCCAATCGGGTTTTTTCACGCGTGTGTCCTGGGGATTCTGAATTACGGGTAATTCCTGCATAATTTGTGCAAATTACAAACCTCACCAACGTTTGCCAAATTGAAATGAGATATAAGCGTTCACTACATAAGGATAATCCTTTTGATTAGCCATGATTTTGATTTTTTGCGTATATAACTCACCATTAATGCCTATTTCAATTGCAAGTTTAGTGCGTGTGTCTGCTGCAAAATCAAAATGTAAGGCAGTTTTGGCATGAATGCCAGGAACTAATTGGGTTTCATCTATGCCTTTAATAAGGCCAGAACTTCCTACTATGTTTTGTTTATATCCTAAAAAGTCTTTTTCATTTTCTCCCGTGTATCGGATAGTTTTCTTTTCTAAAAAGCCTGGATTGTCTTGAGAGGATACATATACATCAATGTAATATGGCTTAAGAAAGGCCATGCTTACTCCACCCAGATACAGCCAGTGTACAGAAATATTTCCTTGATCTGGTTTCCCTGCAATCATCCGACTATATCCATAGCCCAATTTTAAAGTATAGAAATTATTAACTTTCCCATATACAAACGGACGAGGTTTATCGCTTACTAAACCAGAGAGCATTGTGTTAGTTTCTCTCCATTGTTTGGGATGCTTATGCTCACTAAACTCTATTTGGAAAACTCTTCTATTGTATAATTTATCACTTTCTTTAGTGAATTCACTCCGTACCCATCCCTTTTCCATAAAGCCACTCCATCCATTGGTATTCATTCTAATCCCTACGGAAAAGTCTGTGCGAATAGGTTTTGGACGTACGGGTTTTGTTAGTGGATATCGTGGATTTCTCAAAGAATCGACCTTACTTGAGCTGTAATGTTGTTGTTGGGCAGTAACTCCTAGGGTGCCTATCAAAATCAAGAGTACGGCTAAGTATAATTTCCAAAAACCATTATGTAGGATGCCTCGTGACAAGTACATTCAATTTAATAATGTAAATTACTAACTTTTTATTCAAAACCTCTTAAAAGGGTTAATTTTGACAAAATCCCAACAAAATGACTTCCAAAGTACGGTATGAGGGTTTCTTAAGGACTACAGCAGTACATCTTAAGTCTCAAACCCAAATAGAAACTGATGCTCCACCTGATAACAATGGCAAAGGCGAACGTTTTTCTCCTACCGATCTTGTAGCTACAGCACTTGCTTCATGCATGTTTACTATTATGGGTATAGTGGCTGAAAGAAATCAGATTGATATTGAGGGCTGTGAAGCCACCGTAGAAAAAATTATGGCTAGCAACCCAAGACGCATTGGAGAAATTAAGGTTGATATTTACTTCCCAGAAGGGAAAACCTATACGGAAAAGGATAAAAAATTGCTTGAGCATGCCGCACATACCTGTCCGGTAGCTGAAAGTCTGCATAGAGATTGCATACAAACTATTACCTTTCACTGGCATTGACCTTGAGTAAATGTAGCCCAATGGCGCATTCCAAGCATCTTTTATGTACACAATACTGATTGTGTAATTGTAATAATGCCTGACTCTGTTGGGCATTATTAGCTTCCCATCCTGCCTCACTCCACAACGATAATATATGGTTTTTTTCAGGAGGAAGAGAAGCTAAAAGCCCTAATGCTTTTTCCTGATCTGAAGGCTTACCATATTCCCATGCATATAAAAACTTGGCAGGTGCAATAACATTAATAAGCAAGTGACGAAGAGAATTGGGTCCTAGTTTTTTTATGGTTGTCCGATTTTGGATACGTTCAAAGCGACAATGGTTATTCCAGTAGGCAGAAGCCTTCGTTTCTAATAGCTCTATAAGCTCAGTTACAGTATGCAATTCAATAATCTTGGAAAATAAAAATTGAGACCGATGAATTAATCCGGCAAATTGTGCAATTCGAATACATGGGAAATTGGCGGGACGTAAACGCAGATACCGCCATAAATGTGGTAAAATCTGAGGAGGAAGACTATACTTCTTTTGTAGAAAAAAATATTCTCTCTGTAATCTGATAGGGTAGAGATCAATAAATTTTCGGTTTAGCATACCGGCCTGGCCAAATAGCAATGCTTCCAGCTGCAGGAGATTATCTTTATGTCGTGCTAAAATAGAAAGAGGTAAAGATTGAGCTAATAAGCGAAAAGCATAGGCATTGACTTTACATCCAAATCCTTCTGCCAGCCAGTAATAGAAGATAGTATGCCAGTCACCTGCGGTTTTCCCAAGTAATAATTTCCATTCGTTTAGCTTATCTTCCCAACGCTCTGCCAGCATTCTATGCTGCCAGCCTTCTAAAATTAAGGGATTTACCTGTCGTAATTGTGACATACAGGGAATAGGGTGTAGATCTTTTTTCCACTGGGTGTAACGTGCAGGAATACTCGCGGGAATATGTTTTTGTAACTCTATTACAGGACAGGGGAGTACCAGATCGGGCATGTCATTTATATAAACCACATGCAGAATAATACGTTGATAGGCTGGGTCTGTATCATGTTTATGACGAAGCCAGTCGCTGTTTCTAAGATGTAGTTCTATATCTCCTACCCACAGTGTATTGCCAATACGTATTTTGGCATTTTCAAAATCAGGACCAGCGTGAGTATTTCTTCGACCGGGAGAAACAATGGTAATCGGATCTCCCTTTGAAGTTTGTAGTTGTCCGGAATTATAGAGGCTGTATTGCCAGATAAACTGAAACAATGACTCATTCATAGTCTTGTAGTTTATACCGGCAGTGTGTGGAGTATGGGCTTTAATATAGCCTTACAAAGGTAAGGAAAATATAAAGTCGAAAACTCGGAANGAACATTCGGACGTACGATGGTAAAAAAAAGCGGCTTATATATAAGCCGCCATTTGTTGTTGATATTGTTTTGCTNCTTCACGTGCTGCCTGAGCAAAGTTTGCATCAGAACCAGCATAGATTACACCTCGCGAGACATTGATTAATACACCTCCATCTTCATGCACACAGCTGGAGCAAACTGTATCTACATCACCACCTTGTGCGCCTACACCGGGAACTAAAAAAAAGTGATGGGGTAACATACTCCGCACATGGCTTAATTGTTCTGCTCTTGTAGCGCCAATAACAAACATAAGATTGTCTTGACTTCCCCATTGAGCAACAGTTTTAAGTACTTTTTCATAGAGGAGCTCATCACCACAGGGTTGCAATTGGAAGTCTGCACTACCAGCATTGGAAGTTAAACCCAATACAATAGCCCATTTTCCAGGATATTGCAGAAAAGGCACTACACTATCCTTACCCATGTATGGCGCTACAGTAACACTATCAAAGGAATAGGTTTCAAAAAAAGTTTGCGCATATTGTGTAGATGTATTTCCAATATCACCGCGTTTGGCATCGGCAATGGTGAAGATGTTTTTAGGAATATAATCCAGCGTTTTTTGTAGCGAAATCCAGCCGGCAGCTCCTTTTGATTCATAAAAAGCAATATTGAGCTTATAGGCTACAGTATATTCCTGCGTAGCATCAATAATAGCTTTATTGAAAGCAAATATGGGATCTTCTTCATCGAGTAAAAAAGAAGGGATCTTAGTGATGTCGGTATCTAAGCCTACACACAGTAAGGATTTCTTTTTTTTGATTTCAGCAACCAGTTCTGCTCTGTTCATGTTGAATTAGATGATGATTAATGTTTGGGTCTTTTAAATAAATAACGGGTAATGAATAATCCACCTGAGCTACTTCCGTTAGACAACTGGGCATGTGACCCTGTAGACACATGTACTAATTCCCATCCGTCTGCAGCATATTGATTAATTCTGTCCACAATTGCTCTGTCGTTATTGGCAATATTGCCGAAATTAATACCTACCATACTGAAAAAGTTTTTTAATTCTTTTTCATTTAGCTGTCCGTTTTGATCGGTAGTCAGAATTCTGGAGCGACCCATACCTCCCGGTACTACAGATTCAACCGTAGAAAACTGCATGAATTCATACACAGTAGGTCTGTCTTGACTTGCTTCTGCAGGACGGAAAGCATATAAAGAAAAAACTAAAAAGCATGCAATTGCGGTAGCTCCTACGAGGAAAATAGGTTTTCTAATCATATGGTTCGTTTTTTTGGGGTTAAGAACTGCACAAAGATAAAAACGGCAAGTGCAAAATCTAATCAATGGGTATATATCCTGATACAAATCATCCTTTTAACAAAGCACAAAGAATGCCGGTAGAAACAGCTGCATTAAGGGATTCTGCACCTCCTGTGCGTGGAATGGTAACATGGTGGCTGGCAATATCTAATAACTCCTGTCGAATTCCTTTTCCCTCATTTCCGATTATTAGTGCTGCGGAATTGAATTTTTGTAATTTGTATATGTTTTGACCGCCTAAAGTAGCTGCCAAAACTGGAATTTTCAACTCCTGGCAGAATGATAACAAGTCTGATTCTAAAAAATGAATGCGTAGGTGGCTACCCATAGCGGCTTGTACTACCCTCGGATGCCATATATCTACTGTATCGGGAGATGTGACAACATTGGGTATGCCAAACCAATCAGCAATTCTTATGATAGTTCCTAAATTACCCGGATCCTGAATGCCATCTGCAAGAATAGTCCACTCATTTACTGGAAATGTACATGTTTGCTTGGGTATAGGAATCACCATTAAAACCTGATTAGCTGTTTTTAATCCTGAGAGGGATTGTAACTCAGAAGGCTTAACGGTATAGATTTTTGCTTCTTTATGTAAGGAAATTTTTGATTCATTTTGTGCTAACCATACGTCTGTAGCTAGAATCATATCGATGGGGAAACCCGATGAGAGCCATTCTAAGGCAATTTTATTTCCTTCGGCAAGAAATACCTGATGTTCTTTACGGTATTTTTGCAAGGTTAACGACCGAATGTATTTACTTTGTACTTTGGATAACATCAGTTACAAAGCTATATCAATTCTGCCGCCGGTACATGTATTTTGTAAGAACTTTTTCCCGACATATAAGCTTGTTGCTGTTTTCCTTGGCTCTAGGGATATGTATTGGCTGTAATGCTACCAAAAATCTTGGGGAAAACGAATATTTACTCCGTAAAAACAAAATGCAACTGGAAACACCAAAAGGTGTGAGTGGTAAAGGGGTCTTAAAAGAAAATCTTCAACGCCAGATTATTCAAAAACCTAATACCTATGCATTGGGAGTTTTCCCTTATAAAGTTTGGCTGTATAATCTTAGGCAGAAGAAATATGAAACGGATACTACAAACTTCCAGCTCGAATCCGGGATGGTGGAGCGTCCGGTTATTTTTGACAGTACACTGATGAATCAGTCGGTGTTGCAATGTAGAAGCTACTTATTTAATCAGGGGTTCTTTTATCCTAAGGTCAGGGATACGGTCGTTTATCGAAATAAAAAAGCCTACACACATTATGAAGTTGAGTCTGGTGATAATTTCCATATTGGAAAAACATGGCTCAATGTAGATGATAGCGTGATACACGACATGTTGCTACAGAGCATGGAGTATTCTGTGTTGCAACCCGGTATCCCATTTACTATGAGTTTACTAGAAGCAGAAAGAAGTAGGATAGCAAAGTACTTCAAAGAGCAAGGGTATTACTATTTTTCCCATGATAACATTGTAGATTTTAGTCTGGACACTTTCCAAAAGATCACTCATACTGCCCATACGCATGCAAAAGATAAAAGGCATAAGCCTACTTTAGATATTACTATTTTTATTCGATCACAAGGAAATCCGAATGCTTATAAGAAGTTCTATCTAAATAGAATTATAGTATATCCTGATTTTGCCGGAAGGGAAGACTGGAGAGACTCTTCTATGTTACACAAAGACCTGAAAGGAGTTGTGTTTAGATATCATAATTACTATGTAAAAGAAAATGTTATTCTCAAACATTTATACCTTGAAAAAGGAAAGCTTTATAGTCAGTCTGATCATGAAAATACAATCAATAAACTGACTCAACTGGGCATATTTCAGACAGTAAGAACTTTTTTTACCGAGGACACTAGCTTTCAGGAGTCTGATAAACATTATCTCAACGCCATCATTCTATTGACTCCTACCGATAAAATGGATTATGGAATCAATTTCGAAGTATCCAATGGTACTACCTATATTTTAGGTAGCTCCCTTACATTGAATTTCCGGAATCGGAATTTTGGGAAAGGAGCAAACTTATTCACTACCTCATTAAGTGGTGGTATTGAAACTACATATGATGAACAGAAAGGAGATAACTTTTTCTCCCATTTCCAGCTACTTACCAAAAATTTTGGTTTTAATGCTAGCATGAATTTCCCGAAATTTCTTGTGCCTTTTCGTTTAGATCATAGAACAAGAAATCTTCCCAGAACAATCATAGGGGTAGGTAGTAATATGCTGGAACGTGTAAACTATTTTACCTTAAACAATACGATGGCTAATCTTACTTATAACTGGAAAGAGACAAACCAAAAAACATGGGATATTACCCCTGCTTTCGTTAATATTATTCGCCTCCCTAGTGTTTCTGATTCTTTTAAAAGAAGGCTGGAAAACAATGATTTTTTACGCAATAGTTATCGTGAAACCTTTATTCAAGGTGAAAATATTAGCTTCACTTATTCCAACCAGCATGTAGGCTCCCCAAGGAGTTATACTTATGCACGTATAGGACTTGAAGAAGGAGGGGGGATTATATCTGCTGTAGAAAAGTTAATACCTATTCGTTTTCAATTTGCTCAATATGTGCGTTTAGACTTTGATTTACGTAGATATATTAATCAGCAGCATTCCCAGGTTGTACTTAGAGTTTCAGGTGGTGCAGGAATGCCCTATGGTGGCTCTCAGACGCTTCCCTATATCAAACAGTTTTTTGTAGGTGGTGCATACAGTATTCGTGGCTGGAGAATTCGTACACTTGGTCCCGGAGGTTATTATGACCCTTCACTAGATTCTATGAAAATTAGTTATATCGATCGTACGGGAGATATAAAGCTTGAGATGAATACAGAGTATCGATTTGATATGCTAGATTTATTTTCTGGCAGTGTAAAATTAAAAGGAGCTTTATTTGCTGATGCTGGAAATATTTGGTTAGCCAAGCCTTCTGCCGATTATCCTAAGGGTTCGTTGGATATTTCCCGATTTGGAAGCGATCTGGCTGTGAGTATGGGAGCAGGATTAAGATTTGATCTTGCAGGCTTTTTTATTTTTAGACTTGATGCGGCATTCCCCGTTAAAAAACCATATGAAGCAAATGGAGGTTGGGTTTTTGACCAGTTAAGTCCTTGGAAACGATCCTGGAGGGAAGAAAATTTAGTGCTCAATTTTGCTATTGGATATCCATTCTAAGCAAACCTAAGATTTCTGCTTTAAGGCAACCATACACTATATATCTGGGTTCTTTATCAATAAAGACATTACATACAGAAGGGTAAAGAAAGATATCGGAACAAAACATAGGACTTTAACAGGGTTTACTTTGGATGACACGTAAGCTTTTAATACCTTTGAAGTATGCGAAACATAAAAATCATAGAAATACGTTCGGAGATAGGTGCAGGAACAAGAGGCGCTAGTCTGGGGGTAGATGCATTGAAAATTGCTGCACTAGATTTTATGAGTAACTTTTTTGTAAACTTTCCCAGTGAAGAAATTGAAAATGAAAACAAGCTCTTGTATGAACCAGTTCAGACGCCATATGCCAAACGGATTCATGGTGTATTGACTATGTACGAAAGGATTTCCAAAGCAGTTTCTGATACTATGAAATCAGGCGTGTTCCCTTTAGTACTTTCAGGGGATCACAGTACCGCAGGAGCTACTATCGCAGGACTTAAAATAGCCAAACCAAAAAATCGGTTGGGTGTTATTTGGATTGATGCACATGCTGATTTGCATACTCCTTATACAACCCCCTCAGGAAATATGCACGGGATGCCTTTGGCAACTGCCTTGGGCATAGACAATAAAGAAAATCAGGTACATAATCCGGATGCAAAAACAGTGGATATGTGGAACCAATTAAAAAATATTGGGAAAATTTGTCCTAAAATTCAACCGGAAGATCTAGTATTTATCGCCTTACGTGATTATGAAAAGGAAGAAGAGGCATTATTGAAAAAATATAACATCAAAGTTATTACCGTTCAGGAAGTAAGAAGAAAAGGCATCGAACATGTAGTTCGCCAAACGCTTATGCATTTAAGTGCCTGTGATGATATTTATGTTTCGTTTGATGTAGATTGCCTGGATAGTTCTATTTCAAGAGGAACTGGGACACCTGTGAGCAATGGACTTAAAGAAAGGGAAGCAGAAGACTTACTGGCATCCCTAATGCAAAACCATAAAATCTGCTGTCTAGAAGTAACAGAAGTAAATCCCACATTGGATAAGGAGAATTTGATGGCTGAGATAGCATTTAATATATTACAACGAAGCGTCAATATCCTCATGCTCAATTAGCATGAATTCCTTTCCATAAAGTGGAAAATAAAAATATACAGCCTTATACCTGAATATATGTATGATGTAATCATCATTGGCGGCGGTCCTATAGGCTTAGCTTGTGGTATCGAAGCACAAAATGAAAAACTGAAATATCTGATTTTAGAGAAAGGCTGCCTAGTTAATTCTCTCTATCATTATCCTCAAAACATGACTTTTTTTTCGACTAGTGAACGGTTGGAAATTGGTCGTGTGCCATTTATATCCCATGGTCCTAAACCTAATAGAAATGAAGCGCTAGAGTATTATAGAAGAGTATGCGAGCATTATCAGCTAAATATTCATTTATATGAATCCGTAGAGAATATTCATGCAGAAGAAGGAATGTTTATGATACACACTACGAAAGCCATATATCGCAGTAAAAAAGTTATTCTCTCGCTAGGCTTTTACGATGCTCCCTTTCATTTAGGCGTACCTGGAGAAGATTTACCTAAAGTAAAACACTATTACGATGAACCACATCCTTATTTTAGACAGCGTATTGTAGTGGTAGGAGCTGCCAATTCTGCAGTAGATGTAGCATTGGAAACTTACCGTAAGGGCGCTGAGGTAACTATGGTGATCAGAGGAGGCACGCTTAGGGATAGTGTAAAATATTGGGTGAAGCCTGATATAGAAAATCGAATTGCGGAAGGTTCTATCCGCGCCTATTTCCATTCCCGCATCGTAGAAATTACACCCGATAAGGTACGTATTCTTACTCCAGACGGAGAAAAAAATATAGATAACGATTTTGTGCTGGCTATGACAGGATATCAGCCACCTTTTGCGTTTATGAAGAAGATAGGCATTAGTTTTCATGGAGACGACTATCATACGCCGGTGTATGATGAGCATACCATGGAAACAAAAGTACCAGGACTTTATCTGGCTGGTGTTGTTTGCGGAGGGTTAAAAACGGATAAATGGTTTATAGAAAATTCCAGAGTTCATGCACCCATGATTATACAAGATATCAAACAAAAGCTTAGATAATGAAAATAATCTGTGTTGGTCGAAATTATACAGCCCATGCTCAGGAGTTAGGGAACCCTGTTCCAGAACATCCAGTATTGTTTATGAAACCTCAAACAGCATTGCTGCAGTCAGGGAAAGATCTTTATTATCCGGAATTTACCAAAGACCTGCATTATGAAGCCGAGCTAGTCTTCAGAGTGGGAAGAAATGGAAAATATATTGCTGAAAAGTTTGCCTGGAAATATATTAATGCCGTTACCTTGGGAATAGACTTTACAGCCAGAGATCTTCAGGAAATACAAAAACAAAAAGGGCTTCCCTGGGAAATTGCCAAAGCCTTTGATGGCTCTGCCGTACGAGGAGAATTATTGCCAATTGATTCAGCTAATCCGCCCTCTGATTTATCTTTTTCCTTACAAAAAAATGGGGCTACAGTACAAAAAGGGAATATGCAAGATATGTTGTTTTCCATACCCAAAATTATTAGTTATGCTTCTCAGTTTTTTACACTTAATACAGGAGACCTTATCTTTACAGGAACCCCAGCGGGCACAGGACCCGTACAAATAGACGATAAACTTATAGGCTATATCCATGATGAAAAAATGTTTGAAATAACCATTCGATAATGCGAGTATATAACCCTAAAAAATGGTTTGATATATTATTTCAAATGCACCGATCGGATACATTGCGCAAGCTGTTTCCGATGATTATCATCATTTCTCTTTACAGTATTGCAGCCGTCTATTTTGAAGGTAAATATGTACACCTCGTAGAGAAAAATTACCTAAGCAATTTGCCTATCTTTCATAGTCTGCTTGGCTTTGCGCTTTCTTTATTACTTGTGTTTAGAACAAATACTGCTTATGATAGATGGTGGGAAGGTCGTAAGCTATGGGGATCTCTGGTAAATAATAGTCGTAATCTGGCCATTAAACTACAGGCTTTATTACCACCCACTGATGCACACAATCGAGATTTTTATAAAAGAATGATCCCCCTGTATGCCAGAGTTTTGAAAGAACATTTACAACTTGATTCTACAACATATGCACTTTCCTCTTTCCCTGAACATGAGCATATCAAGCTGGATTATAACAAGCATACCCCTAATCAAGTAGCACGTATGTTGCACGACCGGGCTATTCAATTACAAAGAAATGGAGTTATTACTGGAGAGCAGTTGCTATATCTGAATCCGGAGTTAACTTCTTTTACAGATATCTGTGGTGCTTGTGAGCGAATAAAAAATACACCGATCCCATATTCCTATAGTGCGTTCATTAAAAAGTTCATCTTTATTTATGTAATGACATTACCTTTTGGTTATGCCCTGTCATTAGGATACTGGGTTGTCCCCGTGGTTGCGATGGTTTTTTATGTACTTACCAGTCTGGAAATTATTGCCGAAGAAATCGAAGATCCTTTTGGTACAGATAGCAATGATTTGCCTATGGATAAAATCAGTGAGAATATTGGTAAGCATGTTCGCGAAATATTGTAATACTCACACACATGTGTATAGGAGGAAGTGTCGTCAAAATTGACTCAAAAAAATATATTACCTTAGCTACCAATATTACTTCAGGTTGATCATGCGAACTACTTTGATTTTACTTTTTATTGGTTTTGTTTTTGTGCAAACAACTACAGCTCAGCAGTTAAACCCACAAAACTGTATTGATATTAATATAACCAATCAGGCAAATGTGTTGAAAGAAAATTACCTTAAAAAGGGGATGATGGTATATAGAGAAAGTATGTTGCATATGCCTTCCTTAGAACCTACGCCTATTGTGGTTCGCCTAGTGAAAGATCAGTTGTATCAATTTATTTTTGTGGGTCACGACCAGGCCTCTCGCCTAAGTTTTGAATTGTTTGACGGGAAGGATAATCTGATTGAAGAAAGAAAAGTAAAAAGCTCAAGTAATATTTTATACACGTTTAAACCCACAAAAACAGATGACTACTTGGTAGTGTTATACCAAAAAAAGGCAAATAGAAAGCTGTGTGGTTATTTTGGTGTGTTGGTTCAAAATTCTGCTCCTCCTAAATCCACACCTAGGCAACCAGTACAGCGTAAGAAATAATTTGGCTCATTAACCACAGTAAGGTATCAGGAACTGATTTTTTCCATCACGGTTCTAAAGGCAATGAATTTACCTCCAAATTTTTGCAGTCCTTTTTCTCTCATGGTTTCTGCATATTGCTGGATATAGCTTTCATATTCTCGAAGTGATGTACAAAAATATTGCGCGGTATAGGTAATGCCTTCCGATTCGTCCTGCTCTAAAATCCGACATAATTGATATCCTGTAAAAAGCCCTGTTTTCATCAGGTCAGGGATATGTTCTTCCTGCATCCATTGAACCCAATCTGCGGCAATATCTAAATCTACTTTTACGGTTACGTTGTATATAATCATGGTAGTTGTATGTGGAGATTAAAATAGCTTTTAAGTGTTTTTTCGGAATTACCATTTTTCAGCCAGCGAATCTAATATCATTCTATAGCTTAAGTATCTGTCCATGCTTAATTTACCATCTTCTATTGCTTGCTTTACTGCACAGTCGGGCTCATCAGCATGTAAACAATTATGAAAACGACAACCCGAAATTAATGTTCTGATTTCTGGAAAATAATGCGCCAGTTCTGATTTTTCAATATCCATTAATCCAAATTCTTTCATGCCTGGTGTGTCTATAATCCGTCCTCCATCCGGCAAATCGTACATGGTCGCAAAAGTAGTTGTGTGTTGTCCTTTTCCACTACTCCTAGAAATATCAGCCGTGCGAATTTTTAAACCTGGTATAAGCTGATTGATAATTGTACTTTTCCCAGATCCAGAATGTCCCATTAGTAGGGTCGTTTTGCCTTGTAATTCTTTTTTTAGTTGCTCAATATCAATGACAGATAGTGCACTTACTGGATATACAGCATACCCCGCTGCTTCATACATTTTTTTCCAATCCTGCAACTGTTTTTCATGCTTTGCTTGTAAGAGGTCTATCTTATTAATTAGTACCAAAGTCGGGATATGATACATCTCTGCGGTTATCAATATCCTATCTATAAAGCCTTGTGAAGTTCGTGGAGAGGTAATTGTGCCAATGATCAGCAGGCGATCAATATTGGCGGCAACAACATGTCGCTGATTTCGGTTATGAGGCGATTCCCTGATTATGTAATTATCTCTGGGTAAAACTTCTGTAATGACACCAGATTCCTGGTCTTCCAGAGTGAATTTTACCCTATCTCCTACAGCTATAGGATTTGTAGAAGATACTCCGTCTTCTATTTTGAGTTTACCCCGAAGTCTGATATTTCTGAAGTTGTTTTCTTCATCTCGTATCAGATACCAGCTTCCGGTAGATTTATATACAGTTCCCAGCACAGTTGCAAAATAAGGTTATTCGACAGAAATTATTCATATCGTAAGGCGTGAATCGGATCTAATTTTGAAGCTTGCAGGGCAGGATAGTATCCTGAAAATAACCCTACAATGGTACATAAAGCCACCCCCAGGCCTATCCATAACCAGGGAATAATAAAGCCTGTATGAAATATCAATCCTAAAAGATTTCCGGTAAGGATTCCCGTAAGAATTCCCAGGGCACCACCGAGCAGGCTAATCAACAGTGCTTCTGTGAGAAATTGATTTTTAATCACAGAGGCTTTTGCACCAATAGCCTTACTAAGACCAATTTCTCGCGTACGTTCTACTACAGATACCAGCATGATATTCATGAGCCCCACAATAGAGCCTAAAAGTGTAATAATTCCAATGATTAAAGCGGCCCAACCTATATAGCCTACTATTTGTAATAAGTCCTCAGCCAGGTTATCATTTACATCCACCATAAAATCGCTTTCATCTCCAATAGGTATTTTTCTAATCACTCTAAACAATCCTTCTGCTTCACTAGCTGCCATTTCTCTTTGATAAACATCTTTAGCCATTACGCTAATTACAAAATTTCGATCGCTGCCATATACTTTCCGTGCATTTTGGAGGGGAATGAGTACCATATTATCGGCATTCATGAGCATACTTCCTTCCTTACTGGCTGCTACCCCCACTACTTTATATTTCAAATTGCCTATGGTTATGCTTTGTCCTATGGCTTCTAGAGGTTTATTTCGGAAAAGTTTCTGGGCAATACCATATCCTAAAATACAGGCATAATTCCCAAAATATAATTCCTGATCCGAAAAATTGCGTCCACCCGCCAATTCTGTATTAGAAATGGTGAGGTATGCCTCATCAATACCCATTACGCTTATATTCGGGTTTGTTTCTTTATCGCCATATCGCACCCGTGCACTCATACTTCCCTGCATGGAAACCCCTACAAGGGCAGGAAATTTATATTGTTTTTTAAAGCTTTGCGCTTGCGGATAAGTAATGGTACTATTGATATTCTTCTGTCGGCGTTGATGTCTGTCTTTATTGGATGTAATGGTTTTTCTGGTAATTTGAAATGTAGTTACACCCAGACTTGTGAAATTGGTTTGAATACTACTTTTTAATACTTCGATACAAGTCAGGATTCCTATTAATGCCCAGAGCCCTAATGCGATAATAGTAATAGTTAATGCTGACCTCTGCCTGTTTTGTGACAGAGCTTTGAATGCCAGGCTTATATGGAATCTAAGGTTTTGCACGAGCAGGTGTCTAGTGGCAACAAAGGTAAAAGATATTGTGTCCCGGATGCATATATCTCGCATAATTTATCGAATGAAATGGGGGAGATATTTTATTTCCAACTGGCTCATTAATTCCTTTTTTGCATCATAGAAGCGAACAATAATTAACTTTGACCAGAAGAAAATGCTATCATCAGAGCCTCTTTCTGTTTTTAAATAGGTATAATCTTATATATTGTATGCGTACGTATTGGATAAAAACACCCGACTGGCTTCCGCGTTTATTTCCGCGTACGCTTACCTGGAAAATGCCTGAAACCACAGAGCCAACTGTATATCTAACTTTCGATGATGGCCCACATCCACACGCTACTCCTTTTGTGTTGGATATTTTACAACAAGCAAATGCCTATGCTAGTTTTTTTTGTATAGGTAAAAATGTTTCCAGTTATCCTGAAATATATCAACGTATTCTGTCTGAAGGACATACAGCAGGAAACCATACCTTTCATCATCTCAATGGTTGGAAAAATACCAATCATGCTTATTATCGCAGTATTCTGGAAGCACATAAGCTCATTCATAACAGAATTTTTAGGCCTCCCTATGGAAGAATAAAGCATTCTCAGGTAAATAAGCTGACTGCCTCTCAAAATCCTTGGAAAATATATATGTGGGATGTGTTAAGCGGAGATTTTGATATGAACCTTAGCCCAGAGTCATGCAGGGATAATGTGATAAAAAATATAGAGCCTGGTTCTATTGTTGTATTTCACGATAGTGAGAAAGCCTGGCCTAGGATGCAATATGCACTTCCTCATGTGATTGATTTTTGTCTCCAGCAAAATTGGAAAATTCACGCACTTCCCAATATGTTATAAGTTTTTTTCAGATGTGCAGCTAAAAAAAACCTATCCCTTTTGAGGATAGGTAACAGAAAATAAGATTGGGATATTAGAGTGCCTCAAGGCTTTGCGCAATGATAGACACACATTCATCAATTTGCTCACGGGTAATGAGCAAAGGTGGTGCAAAACGGATTTTATCACCATGAGTAGGTTTGGCTAATAAGCCATTCTCCTTCATCTTTAAACATAATTCCCATGCAGCATCGGGGTTTTCATGTTTGATCACAATGGCATTTAAAAGTCCTTTCCCTCTAATGATACTAATATAGGGGTTGGACAGTTCCTGCAATTTATTTCTAAAATAAACTCCCTGTGTAGCGGCATTTTCAGCCATTTGCTCATCTTTTAATACTTGTAAGGCTGTCATAGCCACAGCACATGCCAGCGGATTTCCTCCGTAGGTAGATCCATGTTCGCCCGGACGAATGGTAAGCATAATTTCATCATCAGCAAGTACTGCTGATACAGGCATAGTGCCTCCCGAAAGTGCTTTTCCAAGGATCAATATATCTGGACGTACATTTTCATGATCACAGGCTAAAATTTTACCTGTACGTGCTAAGCCTGTTTGAATTTCATCAGCAATGAAAAGTACATTAGCCTCACGACATAAATTTGCAGCTTGCGACAAATAGCCCTCATCAGGAACTACCACTCCTGCTTCTCCCTGTATGGGTTCTAAAAGAAAACCGGCTATTTCATCGGCATTTTGTAATGCATTTTGTAATGCCTTAATATCATTATAGGGAATGATATCATACCCAGGCATAAACGGACCAAAATTGGTTCTTGAACTAGGGTCTGTACTGAATGAAATTACATTCAAGGTTCTGCCGTGGAAGTTGTCTCCACACACAATGATTCTGGCTTTTCCCGGCGGAATGCCTTTCACTTCATAACCCCATTTTCGAGCTAGTTTAAGAGCAGTTTCTACCGCTTCTACACCCGTATTCATTGGCAATACTTTATCGTAGCCAAAATACTGAGTGATATATTCAGAAAAAGGTCCCAACATGTCGCTATGAAAAGCACGCGAAGTAAGCGTTAATCTGGAAGCCTGAGTTTGAAAGGCTTCCATGATTTTGGGATGGCAATGCCCTTGATTGACTGCAGAATACCCCGAAAGGAAATCGTAATAACGTTTGTTGTCCACGTCCCAGACAAATACACCCTCTCCTTTAGAAAGTACTACCGGGAGTGGATGATAATTATGCGCACTATAACGTAATTCCTGATCGATATAGGATTGTGTCTTAGCTGTCGTTGAATTGGAAGTGGTAATCATATAGCAAAAGTAAGCAATAATAATGTACCTAAAAAATGAGAATGCAGGCAAATAGGCTTTTCTGGACGCCTATTTTGGACTGTTTTTACGCTGAAGTAATTCTTTAAGTCTTTCTGAATAACGTGTACCATGGTTTTCAATGAATTCTTGAACCTTGTCTGTATGCAACTGACCATTTTTATCAATTAAACCAGCCTGCACAATTACTTGGGCTACATCTTTAGGTTTGGTAGCTAAAATCGCCGGGTTTTTTACTTCTGCTATTCCATCTGTATGGGTAAATGAAAAACGAAAGAAGCGAACTTTTCCTTCTGGATTGCTGGCACTACGTTCATCGGGATCTGTCATGTCTATCGAAACCACAGACATTAGCGGCTTGTTTTTCAGGCTGGAGATATGAAAATTGCAAGTAGGAGACAACGGAGTACAGCCTTCTTTTTCAATTTTAGCTATAGATTTTCCTTCGTAAACAATTTTATTATTTTTTACTTCAGCGCTTTGTGCCATAGTTGCATTCATATGCCATAGCATCATCATTCCAAGAATGATCGTTTTCATAGTTATACTCATACTTTCTGCTTTCAAAAATAATATTTACCTAGCTTATACCTTTCTTCAACATCTCCATTTGCTTTTTGCTAGGCAGGAGGATAAGTCTTAAAGTTGTGTCATTAGTGAAATAGCTGATTGCCCAGTTTATGAAAATGATGAGTTTGTTACGTACACTGAGGATAAGCATCAGATGTAAAAACATCCAAGTTAACCAGGCAAAGAAACCTTGAAAACTAATAAAGGGAAGGTCAACCACTGCCTTTCTTTTGCCTACGGTAGCCATAGTGCCTGGGTTTTTATAAGAAAATGGGGTTAATTCTTTTTTACGAGCGAGGGCTTTAAAATTCTTTGCTAAATTTTTAGCTTGATTGATAGCTACATTGGCTAATTGAGGATGTCCTTTTTCCCAGCCTGGAGTTTCCATATACGCGATATCGCCAATAGCAAAAACATTTTCTATTCCCTCAATACGATTATACGGATCAACTTTAATGCGATTTCCCCGCACCAATACCTCCGATGGGATACCAGAGGGAACATTTCCGGTGACACCTGCAGCCCAAATTAAATTATTACTTCGAATGCTTCGTCCGTCTTTTATCAAAACTGTTTTTCCATCATAGCTTTCAATAAGTGCATTGGTCCATACTTTAACCCCCATTTTTTCCAAATAAAGCTGAGATTTTTCCTGAGAAACTCGTGACATGGGACCTAATGTTGCCGGACCACCTTCTATTAAATACACGTTCAAAGCAGAAAAATCCATATCCGGATAATCTCTGGGTAATACATTTTTCTTCATCTCAATTAAGGCACCTGCTAATTCCACACCAGTAGGTCCTCCTCCAGCAATCACAATATTCATTACTCCTTCTTTATCCTCATCTTGTAAAGACAAGGCTTCTTCAAAATTTAAAAGGATTTGATTACGTAAAGCAATAGCATCCGGAGTAGACTTCATGGGAAAGGCATATTTTTCTAGCTGCTCATTTCCAAAAAAATTAGTCTTACAACCAGTAGCAATTACCAGGTAATCATAATCAAAATTGCAGGCATCAGTTTGCACAACTTGCCCTGCGATATCAATATGCAATACTTCTGCGACACGTACATGTACGTTTTTCGCTTTTTGAAAGATTTTCCGAAGCGGGAAGGAAATAGAACTAGGTTCCAGACGTGCTGTGGCTACTTGATAAAATAAAGGTTGAAACTGGTGAAAGTTATAGCGATCTATTAAGGTAATATCGTAAGAGCTGCCTTTTAATCTTCTGGCTAATTGCAAACCTGCAAAACCTGCTCCAAGAATGATGATTTTTTGCTTAAGCATATGATCAGGTTTTTGATTACATAAAGGTACCCCCACAAATAACCGGAATCAAAAAATTAACAATTTTTATAGTGTTGTTATGGTTAGATTTAGTGTTTGCAAAACAATATTTGTATCATTATTTATACTGATAATTTTCTTAGTAGAATATATATATAATCACTTAGTCTTTATAAGTGTTGAGAAAGAGTATTTGTTTGTTTAGAGAAGAAGATTATCGTTTTATCAGTTTATGCTTTATGTGGGAGAAAAAAATGATTGCATGAGCTTGAATAAATTACAACTAACAAAACCTACCATTCATATTGCGCTAGCCGATGATCATACATTAGTGCGCAGAGGAATAATGCATATGATCCATAAACATGAATCTTGTAAGGTTATTATGGAGGCTGATAATGGACTTCAGTTAATTGATCAATTAAAGCGTGCAGTGCAATTGCCCGATATCTGTATTTTAGATATTGATATGCCAGGCCTCAATGGTTATGAAACAGCTAAACAGATCCACAAGTATTGGCCAGAAATAAAAATAATGACGCTCACTATCTTCTTTTCTGAATATAGTGTAATTCGTATGTTACAATCTGGAGTAAAAGGGTATGTATGCAAAGACCGATGCGAAAAAGACCTGATAGATGCTATTCATGGGGTGTATGCTAATGAATATTTCTATCCGGAAAATGTAGCAGGTATTGTTTCTTCTGTCACTACCAATAAAAAATATCAGCCTTCTGTCAGATTAACTCGCAGAGAAGAAGTTATTCTAAAAGCATTGTGTACAGAAAAGAGTTATACGGATATTGCCAAAGAGCTTTTTCTGAGTGTAAGAACAGTAGAATCGCACAGAGATAATCTGCTGAAAAAGCTGGGAAAGAAATCCAGAACAGGATTGGTGGTCTATGCTTTGTCTAGCGGTATGATTTGAATCTACCCTTTTATAGTTAGAATAGGTAAGTGTACCTACCAAAATAAGGGTTTGTACCTATTCGCCCTCACTACACACAGTTTTATTTTTGAATTACTCTGGTCATTTTTGGGAACACTGACCTAATTTTCCCTTATTGAAACGAAAGCAATTTTTAACAGTTCTGGTATAATCAGGACTGTTTTTGTATATTGTTCAAAACAACTATATCTGGTTGGTATAAAAAGTAAGAAGTGCCAGATGTAAATATAATCTATGCACGATCAAACCGTTGTTAATATTATTATCGCAGATGATCATCAGCTAGTGGTAGATGGTATTAAAAGTATGCTTGCTGGCGAACCCCTTTATAAGATAGTAGGTGAAGCATCCAATGGCCAGGAGGCTTTGGATAAAATTACCGCCTGCCCCCAACAATACCACATCTTACTGACAGATATTAGTATGCCGCTATTATCCGGCATAGATCTTTGCAAAGCTGTAAAACATCAGCACCCTCATATTAAAGTACTGGTTTTATCTATGTACAATAGTGCGCCTATTGTCAGGGAAGCCATTGCAGCTGAAAGTGACGGATTTATTTTGAAAAATTCTGGTAAAGAAGAATTATTGCATGCCTTATATAAAATTGGTAACGACGGTACATACTACTCCGATGCTATCTTGCCTATCTTATATAGCCAGGTTCAGAAAGAGAAAAAGCAAAAACAAGAACTTGCTATACTTACGGAAAGAGAACTGGAAATACTAAAATTAATTGTCCGAGAATATACCAGTGAAGAAATCGCTCAGAAATTGTTTATCAGTAAAAAAACAGTGGATAATCACAGGGCTAATATTTTAGAGAAAACACAGAGCAAGAGCACCATTGGCCTGGTAAAATTTGCAATCAGAAATGGTATTGAGTAGAAAAAATATCCTTTTGCATATTGTATGTACATTATGTCTTTTTGGGGGCAGCTGGAAAACTGTAAAAGCACAACACATTGACTCTCTTCTGAAAAATTACAATGATTCAATATGGAATTATAGAAATAGTGATCCGGATAAAGCCCTAGAATTTAGTAGAAAAGCTATTGCTCTCCATAGTAAAGACACTTCTGAATATACGAAAGGAATTACATTTTTACGTACTGGGATAGTTTTTGATCTGCAGTCAAATCCCGACAGTGCTATTGAGTATTATCATCGTGCAGCAAATATTGCAGAGAAAGCTAATTTATCTAAGCTTAAGATGTATGTGGCTAATAACTTAGGACTGGTTTATTGGAATCAGGATAAACTGCAGGATGCCATCAAACAATACCTCGTAGGATTGAAATTTGCAGAAGAATTGCACGACACAATGAGTATGGGGCATGCCTGTAATAATCTTGGGCTTGTTTTTGTAAGGATGCGCAATTTCGAAAAATCCAATTACTACCATGAAAAGGCTGCTGAATATTTTTCACAAATGAAAAATAATGAAGCCCTAGCTTCAGCATTAAATAATTTGCTTCTATCTGTACCCGACACTTCAACTCAAGCATTCCTAATTCAAAAAAAAGTTATTGAAATTCAAGAAAGTATTCCTGATGAATATGGCCTAGGTAAGTCTTATTCTAATATGGCTTTACGTTACCTTGCTAGAGGAAATCAGGCAAAGGCATATGAATGCTATTTGAAATCGGAATACTATCATAAAAAGGTTCGGAACTTAAACGGACTCGCCAGCACCCATCTAAATTTGGGTGCTCTCCTTAATGAGATGAACCGCACTGATCAGGCTATTTTTTACTTGGAAGAAGCATTGCAGCTAGCTAAAAAAACAGGAAACAGAAGAACACAATTAAATGTACAACATCTTCTTGCGAAGATATATTTCTCATTAGGTAAATACAAAACGGCCTATACTTTTCTTGACTCTTCGTATAATCTGAACTTTAATATCTATAACGTAGAGATGGCAAAAAATCTGGAAGAGTTAGAAGCAGAATATGACATTGTCAAAAAAGAAAATGAAATATTACAGCTAAGAGAAGAAGAAAAAGAAGTGAAACTTTCCCTGGCAAAATCTGAAATTGCCCAAACCAGAAAAGATATTATTATCTACAGTCTATGTGGTCTGATATTACTCGCCTCAGGTGGGGTATATCTGGGTATGAAATGGCGAGGATATAGACAACGCTTACAGGCAGATCAACAACGTGAGCGTGCTGTATTTGAAACAGAACAAAAAGAACGCATTCGTATTGCCAGAGATTTGCATGATAGCATTGGCCAAAAAATGGCGTATATGAAAATGCTGATGTCAACAATAGAAGCGAAAGATGAAGAAACTTCTCAAAAATTAACATTGATATCTTCAAATCTGGATGAAACAACGCAGGAAGTAAGACAGATATCTCATAATTTATTCCCGGAAGCACTCAATCTGGGGTTAGTGAAAGCAGTAAAGGCCATTTCTGATAAAATTAATGAAACAAGTACTATTAAGCTGGAAGTAGTCATCCCAGATGATTTTACAGAACCAGAGATTGAAAAAGATGTTCAGGTTTCCCTGTATCGTATTATACAGGAAGCTATGCATAATATGATTAAGCACTCTGAAGCATCTTTGATACGCATTTTATTAGGTATCAGAGGTAGTGCGCTACAATTAGTAATAGAAGATAATGGAAAGGGTATGGATGTGCAAACTATTCATGATTCACAGGGATTGGGTTGGCAGAATATCTTTGCCCGAGCCCGGTTAATTAATGCCAAGTTGCAGGTAAATTCTGAGAAAAAGAAAGGCACTTCGCTCATGCTAAGTCTCAATCTGCCGGCGTAAATTCTTTTTTCCACTTACTATCGCTCCTTAAAATTACATTCTGCTTTGAGATGTCGTGTAATCAACTTACTTCGATGGCTCTTATCATATGGTTTATCAAGGTGTTGCATCATTAAGAATTCATTTTTTCCACGTATCGTGTATAAATTCCTGCTGAAAAAAGGGAAATCATCCTACCTTCACCCAACATCTCAAATGGAGTTTTCGTATTTTTCAATTGTTTAAAACTAAGGTTATATGAAAGTATTAATTATTATGGGTTCTCAGAGTGACGAAGTGATTATGAAGGAAACACAGCATTGGCTAAATTGGTTTGGAATAGACAATGAGCTAGTTGTGGCTTCAGCTCACAGAGATCCCGAGAAAGTTAGAAAGCTTATATCAGAAGCTAAGGACAACGGTTTTGGAGTAATCATTGCGGCTGCAGGCATGGCTGCTGCCTTACCCGGTGTGTGTGCAGCATATACTTCTTTACCCGTATTGGGGGTTCCCTTAGAAGGCGGTTTGCAAGGTGGAATTGATGCATTATACAGCATTGTACAAATGCCTGCAGGATTACCCGTGGGTACGCTGGCGGTAGGAAAAGCCGGAGCAAGAAATGCAGCTGTACTTGCAGCCAGAATTATGGCACTTTCTGATTCTGGAGTCGCTTCCAAGCTAGAAGAATTTAAAGAAATGGGTTATAAAATATAGCTCCCGCAAGAGCTATGTAGAATTAGTACTTACGTTAAAACGATCGCTTTGACAGAGACAATTATCAACCTGGAAACAGTTAATCCAATTGAGTTTTTCGGTATCAATAATGCCAAGTTTGATTTGCTGAAAAAGAAATTCCCCCTGCTGAAAATACTCTCCCGAGGCACTCAGGTGAAAATTTCTGGTCAGCCAGACGAGGTGGCACAGGCAAAGGAGAAAATTAATCAGGTGATTCAGTATCTGGAACGTAATGGACATCTCTCTGAAAATTATTTTTCAAGGATACTTGGTAGCGATGACCAGGAAGAAGGAGGAGCTCCACTTGATCTTAATACTGCTGATATTTTGGTGACTGGTCCCAATGGTAGGGTAGTGCGGGCAAGAACTGAAAACCAAAAGAAAATGGCTGCCGTTTCAGAAGCTAATGATATTCTCTTTGCTATTGGCCCTGCTGGTACAGGTAAAACTTATACAGCTGTAGCGCTGGCAGTACGTGCTCTAAAGAATAAGGCAGTACGTAAAATTATTCTAACTCGTCCCGCTGTAGAAGCCGGAGAAAGTCTGGGATTCTTGCCCGGAGATCTAAAAGAGAAAATAGATCCTTATCTAAGGCCTTTGTATGATGCGCTTGATGATATGATTCCGGGTGAAAAACTAAATTATTATATGGCTAATCGAATCATTGAGATTGCGCCTTTAGCCTATATGCGCGGACGCACGCTAGATCACTCGTTTATTATTTTAGATGAGGCGCAAAATGCCACTGATTTGCAACTTAAAATGTTTCTTACACGTATTGGCGCCTCAGCAAAAGCCATTATTACTGGCGACCTTACACAGGTAGATTTACCTAAAAATCAAAAATCGGGATTAGCAAAAGCAACCCGGATTCTTAAAAATATCAAAGGCATAGGCTATGTGGAATTAGGAGAAGAAGATGTGGTCCGACATAGATTGGTAAAGCAAATTATTAGAGCCTATGATAAGGAACAGGAAAGAGAAGAAGCAAGGGAGCGCCCTCGAGGAACCTGGAATAAAGAAGAAGAATCGCAACATTCTACAGAATAACAGGCTATAAAGCTCAATGTAACTATGCAGGTCAGACTTAAAGTAAGGAGAAGTCTGACCTGTATGTTTTTGTGCAATCCTTTTGCTAGCAGTATGATAAAGGCTCCTACTACTTTTTAGAAAAGTCGTACTCAATTATCATGAGAATATTTAACTTTATACGGTTCTATTGTATTGGCTTTTAATATTGATAATGATAACTCTATGCAATTTTGGCTTGTAAAATCTGAACCTCATAAATACAGTTGGGACCAGTTTGTTCGTGATGGAAAGACATTTTGGGACGGTGTAAGAAATTATGCTGCTAGAAACAATCTCAGAGCCATGCAAAAGGGTGATAGAGTATTATTCTATCATAGCAATGAAGGTTTAGAAATTGTAGGAATTGCAGAAGTTATCAAAGAAGCATATCAGGACCCTACTACAGAAGATACCAATTGGGTAGCTGTAGATCTCAAACCTGTACAAGCCTTACCCAAGCCTGTACCTTTATCTGTACTAAAATCAGATCCCACCTTGCAACACATGGAAATTGTGAGACTGTCGAGATTGTCAGTCAGCAAAGTAAAAGAAACAGAGTACAAAAAAGTGCTGAAACTTGCTGGGTTAAAAACATAGGCTATTATGTGACAAATGCTCTATTGGTTTTCAACGTGTATCCGTTGTAGCCCCCAAACAAATTTCTTTCTTACTAAGATATCCTTTTGATATAACGTCTATGGAATAAGACGGGTTCTCATCCCATTGGAGAGTCTTATCCTTTAGGGTATGGGTTTTTGTTAAACCATAACTAAATAAAAAATTATGAAAGCTCTATCATGTACATTTTTGTTATGCCTGTTTTCATGGGTTTCATGGGCAGGTCATGAAAAAAACGATGTTCGGCAAAAACTTGTTGAAATCAATGCTTGTTGGAATGAACAAGAAGATGTTGCAGATCTAACCATACCAATAAGAACACTTCATAGCGACCAAGATTGGATTGCTTTGCATCTAGAACTCGTTGAAAATACGCTGAGAAAACGAGATGTTTCACATTTATCGGCTGTTCAACGCCAGAATAGAATGCAGTGCCTGGATTATCTGCACGACTATCGCTTATCCAGAAATTTTCCGATAAATGAGGTGTTTACCTATCGCAGACCCGTATTCATTGATCCTTATGATAACTTTTGTGCAGTAGGTTTTTTGGTAAAAGCCACAGGTTTTGAGCAGGTATCCCGAAAAATTGCCCGAGAAACCAATTATGCTTATGTAAGGGAAATGAATTACCCGGAATTATTGGACTGGGCAAGTAGTTATGGTTTCACCGTAGATGAGTTGGCATGGATACAGCCAGCATATGCGCCACCTCCAGACAGAATGCCAATACCCATCGGAAAGGGTACCAATGGAGAGGTAATAGAGTTTTTCGCAGATCATGTAAACGACCGTTTATACGTTGGAGGCCAATTTTCTCTGGTAGATAGTACAATAGTGGTAGGAGGCATAGCTTATCTTACGCCAGATGGAAATGGAGATTACGAATGGCATGGTATGGGTTCTGGGGTAAATGGTACAGTGAGAGCTATCATTAATTATGACAATAAAATTTTCGTAGGTGGAGAATTTACAGAAGCTGGCGGAAATCCGGTACAAAACATTGCTTACTGGGATGGTACAGACTGGCATGCTGCTGGATGCATTAATGGCGTAGTGCACGACTTAATCGTTTTTAATAACAATATGTATGCAGCAGGAGACTTTGATGTGTGTATTGGATCCACTGAAACCAATTTTGCTGTATGGAATGGATCTAGCTGGACACCAATTGATGGGATGGTAGGCACCGTATATAAAATGGAAACAACACAGGATGATATTGTATTGGGTGGGAATTTTTCTTTTGGGATGCTTGCTACGCAGGTGAATGTGATTAAATGGAATCCTACCCAATCTTTCCAACATTTCTATCCCAGCATGAATGCTATCGTAAAGGATTTTGAATGGTTTCAGGGTGATATGTATGCTTTATGCGATTTTGTACCCGGAGATACGATGCTTGTGAAAAAGTTATCCGGAAATACTTGGCAGACAATCAACAGTTTCTTTAATAAATATTATACCAATCTTGATGGAGAGCCGGCCACACTAAATACCCTTTGTGCGCACGGAGATACGTTGATGGCTGGTGGTGATTTTTTTCATGGAGGTATGATGTGGGATCCCATGATTAGCAATTGTGTAGATGTATTTTACGATCCCAATAATAGTACGCTCAGAAATTGGCTGCTGGTGGATAGTATGATCAATATCATGACTGTATTTAATGGAGAACTTTTTGTAGGAGGAAAGTTTCGCTATGGAGGACCATTCTTTTATATGGAAGAATATGAACTGAATAGTATTGCTAGAAAAGGCTATACGGGAACTACTTCTGTAGGGAAGCATATCACCAACCCTCCACAGGATATTGAGCTATACCCTAATCCTATACAAACTGGTAGCACTTTATATATCAATAGTAGTACACAAGTAGAGCAAATCCGCATGATGGATATAACGGGCAGACAAGTTGCTACCTACAGTTTGTCAGCCGGACAAAAATCTATACACCTCCCTCAGCTAACTCCGGGAATTTATATAATGGAATGCATTGCAAACCATAAACCTGTATTTGCTAAGCGGGTTATAATTCAGGAGTAGTATTTTTAAGTCCAGTCGTAAGCACATTCTTTTTCAGCACCTCGCTTACGGCTGGCTTTATGTTTGTATAGATAAGATAGTTGTTCAGGAACTAAGTGCGTGTATTATCCCAATTTTATATTTCCCTCAAAAACAAAATCAGCTGGCCCTATAAGCCAAATATTATCCGCAGTGTGTGCTGATGTTTTTCGAAAACTAACTTCCAATGCTCCTCCAGGTGTTTGTATGGGGATTTTGAATGTTCCCAGATCGAGTTTACTATGGGCAATAGCCGCTGCTGTAACACCCGTCCCACAACTTAGCGTTTCTGCTTCTACACCACGTTCATAAGTACGCACCATGAGTTTCTCTCCTTGTTGCTGGACAAAATTAACATTGATGCCTTTTGGCATGAAAGCAGGTAATTGGCGATATTTTCTACCTTCTTCAAATACATTCACAGACGCCACATCATCAATAAAAATAACCAAGTGCGGAGATCCTGTATCCAGAATGGTGTAATTTTTTTGATGGTCAATTGTAGAGACATCTTTCATATGAAGGCTAATGATACCTTCTTGTATAAGTGCCTCATGCATACCATCTATCGCTCTGAATGTTGTTTTGGCATCAATTATGCCCAGATGATGAGCAAAAGCAGTAATACACCTACCTCCATTACCACACATAGAACTTTCCTTTCCATCAGCATTGTAATAAATCATCCGAAAATCTGCCTCAGGATCATTTTCTAACAGGATAAGACCATCAGCACCAATACCCGTTCGACGTTCACAAATTGCCTGGATTTGTGCTTCAGATAGCTGCCACAGAGATACTCTGTTATCAATCATCACAAAGTCATTACCCGTACCTTGATATTTATAAAAATGAATAGTCATGATCTTATTTTATCGACTGCCAAAATATTGTTCGGCTTTAGAATTGGAAATGTATTCGTCGGTTTGAAACAGACTTTGTCGCCAGCTCCTATTATGAACTTCCCCGCTAACTGTGGAATGGAGTATTTTAAAATCGTTGGCTATAATACTTTCTCTATAAAAAAGGAAAAGACCATTAGATTGATGTTCCATTACCGCATAATGCCATACCTCATAAGGCAAGGCACCTGGTTCATTGAGTGCAATTACACGCTCTGTAGGTTTTCCATATTTTAAATAAATAATACCTCGATCTGTTTCATAACCGCGTAAGGATCGGGATCCAAATAGTTTGTTGACTTCTTTTACCTGTTCTGCATATTGTTTCCAGGCTGCTTCTGGGTTATTTTTATTTCTCGACAGCCAAAAATTGTAAATAAAGTATCGGGAGTAAGTGTCATCTGGTTTTTTGATAAATTCATTAATGGTTTTTTTCTCCTGAAAATTAGCAATAGGGAAAAGCATTTTTAAGATTTCCCTGATTTGAGGCATAGTATATTTCGCCAAAAATGTTTTTTGCAGGTTTAAATAGGTAGGCCCTTCTACTACAGTACTAGTGGTATCAGCTTGTGTAACACTTTCTGGTTTTTCCGGCTGCGAATTTTTGAGTTGGAAAAACATCTGTCTGGCTGTAAGTAACATGCCATCATTGTCTTGCACCTTTATATGGAGATAATAATTTCCTGACGATAAACTTTTGGTAGGTAAAGAACCTAATAAGACATGTACGGGTTGCCAATGAGTGATTGTATCTGATTTTACCAGATCAAGTATGGGAACAGCATCCTCATGATTCTTTTTAGCAATAAATGTCTGAATTGTACAGGGCAATGAGCTAGATGCTTCTGGTGTTTGATAGAGCTCTGCGTAATAGGTGATTTTCTTTCGATGATCGTCCAGAAAATTATCAGACATAGGTAACTGTACCATGCCATTTCGATAAAATAGATTCCCTTCATACCCTTCACCGGGTAAAATTGTATCCACCATTTGTATATCACTTAGAAAGCTGGAATATTTGGGAGTCTCCACATTCATTTGTTGCTGATTGTGAAATACCTTTCCATTGCCAACGTCAGTAAGCTTGAGTGAAACGGTGAGATTGCCTTCAGGGACAGTTATACGTTTTAATTCCAGAATTTTTTGTTGTAAGACTTCTTCTAAAGATGCTCCCGGACTTGTGTGTAATACGTATTTATCATGAGCCACTAAGGAAGTGTCTTTATAGATAGATATCTCCGTTAGAATGGAACCAGACCATTTCCCTTCTTGCTTTTGCATGTAAACAGTTCCGGGGTCAATCTCCCAGTAGATTTCTATATAGGGAGCAAACTTGTTATTTTCAGTTGGAAGGTAAAAAAATGATTGAGTTACCACTGCACGTATCGCATAGGCATTCACAAAGCAAAAGCAAGCAAATAATAATAGGATAAATCTGGTAAAAATAAGTGGTAAGTGTAGTTTTCGTCTGGCCAAAATCAAATAATTTGGAAATGCAATTTACGAAAACTAGATTTTGTCACTATTCACGGTATATTTTTAGCAAAAGCTTAATTCTGCTGATGATATTCGGGTAGGGTAATTGTTCAAAAAGTTCCTCTACGCTTTCCAGTAATTGAATACGTTTGGTTTTGTTTTCTAGGCTAATATTTCTTTTCAGCAACAGAAAGGAGGATTCCTGAATAGCCTCTTCGATGCTCTCTTCAGAAGCATTCAGGATGTTGCACATGAGTTTAACGATATCACTCTGGGAAATACCTTGCAAGGCATTGCTGATGGGAAAGAGTCCATCTGCCTGCATCAATTGTAGTATTAATACTTGCCTGACCAACTGATTGGGATCAGCAGGCTGAGAATTGGAAGTTTCAAAGGGTAAATCAAAAGGTTGTTTAATTTCTTCTGATTTCCCAATGTCTTGTTCTTTGTGAGGAAGTGATTCTAAATGAGCAATTACTTTAGTCCAAGAAAGAATATAGTAGTCAATAATTATATGGTCTGTCTTAGGGTTCTTTTTATCCTGCTGTAATTTATGTATGGCGTTTTTACAATACTTAACAAGTTTATCAAGTGTTTCTGGTTTATCTTCACTGATTCTATAGATGTTTTCAAACTCCTCAATAAGATCTTCAAAGTATTTCCCTGAAGTTACTACTGTTTTGGTTTCCGGAGGATTGTCTTCAAAGGCTACTACTGGTTTGGATTCTTCCTGTTCTAGTTGTCGAAGGTATTCACGGAATTTATCTCCACGCTCGATACGTTTTTTTACTTGTTGCTCAGTTAGCTCAAGCTCGCCATTAGCAAGTTGGAGATAAAACTTATTATTACGTTGGATAATTTCCATGAAATCACGTCGTTTCAGACCTTTTTTACCTTGTCAAAAAGGCAACAAGGTTAAAATTTTACGGTAGCCTCCATTCTCAAGTGTGCAAAGGTTCTCTTTTTTTAAAACATAATTAAGGAATTCACAGTGTTTAACATGCTGTTTACAACAAGAAACAAGTGAATACGCATAGGGATAGTTTTATTTATTTTTCTACAATGAAATTTCCCAAAAAAAATCAGCTTCTCTTTTGATAGCTCTGTGTTTGCTTTAGTTCAATAAATTAGTTTTTACATCTTGGCCCCCACTTATCCCAATAATAAAAATATCCTGACTGTTTATCAGGATATTCATGTACTTGCTCTATAAGTTTACTTCGGGAAGTTTGACCCAGATCGTTAGTGTGGAGTTATACGGAGAAACTTTCACCACAGCCGCAAGTGCGTGTAGCATTGGGATTAATGAAATGAAATCCTTTACCATTTAATCCTTCTGTAAATTCTAAGGTGGTATCACACAGATACAAAAAGCTTTTTATGTCTGTCACTATTTTTACACCATCATGATCGAATACCTGATCTGTGCTTTGTAATTCATTGTCAAAATCCAGCTTGTAGGAAAGTCCGGAACAACCTCCGCCCACTACGCCCACTCGCAGGAAATAATTTGTATCAAGGCCAGATTCCTCTCGCAATTTGAGTACTCTTTCTTTGGCTTTTTCACTTATATGTATCATAGTTTCAGTTTTTGTAAATTGATTTATGGGTTGGATGTAACCATTTAGCAGACCATATTTTCTCTAAGCTTCAACACCTGATTCTGTAATGCTTCAATGGCTGTATCTACATCTTCTTCGGTGGTAAAGCGTCCCATACTAATGCGCAAGATAGCATTTCGCGCTGGGTCAGCATCTGCACCCAGCATTGCCTGGAGTACATGGGATGGTTCTCCAGAGCCTGAAGAACAAGCTGAACCTCCAGATATAGCCATGTGTGGGCTTAATGCAGAGATTAAAGCAGAAGCTTGTAAGTTTTTGACTATCACATTACTTACGTGCGGCATTCTGGCAGTTTCTGCTCCATTGATGAAGGTATCGGGGAGCTGAGAAATGATTGCTTCTAAACGTTGCTGCCATGCAGACAGACGTTTGCTGTCTTCTGCCATTTCTTGGCTACATAATTCTGCTGCTGCACCTAATCCTACAATGCCTGTAACATGTAAGGTTCCACTACGCAGTCCCCGCTCTTGACCACCACCATCCATTTGTTTTTGCAGGCTTACTCGGGGGTTTTTGCGTCTAATATACAATGCTCCTACTCCCTTTGGGCCATAAAATTTATGTCCTGTAAACGACATGAGGTCAATGGGCATAGCCTGTACATCTATAGGGATTTTTCCCGCAGCCTGAGATGCATCCGTAAAGAAGAAAATTCCGTGTTTTCGAGCTATATTCCCAATGGCTTCAATAGGATGTATTACCCCGGTTTCGTTATTGGCAAACATGAGGCATATTAGGATAGTTTTAGGGGTAATAGCGTCTTCTAGGGTATGTAAATCTATTGCTCCCTGATTATTTACAGGCAGATAGGTAATATCAGCCCCTTTTTTAGCCAATGATTTACAAGGTTCTAAGATGGCATTATGTTCTGTCACGCAGGTGATGATATGATTCCCTTTAGAAGTATATTGTTCATAAATACCTTTTAAAGCTAGATTATTAGCTTCTGTAGCTCCGGAGGTGAAAATAATTTCACTGGGTTCTGCATGGATAAGCGCCGCAACTTGTTCGCGCGCTCGATGGATTGCTGCTGCTGCTTCTTTGCCGTAGGGGTGATGTGCACTGGATGGGTTTCCAAATTTTTCGGTAAAAAAGGGTAACATTACTTCTAATACCCTTTTATCTACCGGTGTAGTGGCATTATAATCCAGATATACTGGCTTTTGTATTGCATATGTAGGTGCAAGATCACCCATCTTACCTCAATTTTCTTATGCGAAGTTATCTTTATTGTCGCATTTTAAGCTATCTGCTGTTATGATAGTGCTATATATAAAATTTATATGGAGCCTGCTTGGTGTTACTATAGAATACAGGTATTTTTAACGCAAATTATCATGCATTGAGTATGAAAACAGAACACATTGGTATTGCGGTGAAAAACTTGGCTACATCCGTTCCTTTATTTGAACAATTGTTAAATACCCCATGTTATAAGACAGAAACCGTGGAATCTGAAGGAGTTAATACTGCTTTTTTTATGGCAGGAGAATCCAAGATTGAACTTCTGGAAGCCACCAAAGAGGAATCTCCTATTGCCAAATATATTGCCAAAAAAGGAGAAGGAATTCACCATATAGCATTTGAAGTAGAAGACATTAGAGCCGAAATGAAACGTTTGTCTGCCTTAGGCTTTGAATTACTTCAGGAAGAACCTAAAGAAGGGGCCGATAACAAGTGGGTGTGCTTTCTTCACCCAAAATCCACCAATGGGGTGTTAGTAGAACTTTGTCAATCACGGTAGGGTTGACGTTATTTGACTGAATCCATGCAGCCAGTATATGTGAATGCTCGCTTTCTTTCCCAACCGTTAACCGGTGTACAGCGCTATGGTATGGAAGTATGCGCGGAGCTAAAAAAAATCTATCCTCAATTGATTTTACTTGCTCCGCAGAAGATATTATATCCCGAATGGGTGAAGGAAATGGAAGTGTATTGTGTAGGTAATACTTCAGGGCATGTGTGGGAACAAATTACTTTACCCACTTATCTGCATCGGAGAGGTAAGCCTATCTTATTTTCACCCTGCAACTTAGCCCCAATTAGCTATCCCAAAAACATAATTACTGTTCATGATCTGGCATTTTTATATAGTCCGGCAAAAAATAAATATGTATTTAATAAGTTGTATCAGTGGGTTATCCCGAAATTAGTGAGAAGAGCCAGACATGTATTTACTGTAAGTCATACTATGAAAGATTCTCTGGAGCAAACCTACCATCTTGATCCAGATAAGGTATCTGTTACGTATAATGGGATTGCCCAGACCTTAAAAAAACTGAGAAAACATCAGCCTAAAGAAAAAATTATTCTTTCTGTGGGCCAGTTTAGCAGTCGCAAAAATCATGGAAAACTATTAGAAGCATTTGGGAATAGTGACCTGAAGGATACTTACAAGTTAGTGTTGATCGGTGCTACCGAAGGGCTTATGATGCAAGCAAAACAGTATGATGTGTCTGATAGGGTAGAATGTTATACGCATATAAGTCAGAATGCCCTAGCTGATTGGTATAATCGGGCAGAAATATTGGTTTCTTTGTCAGCATATGAAGGTTTTGGTCTAACCGTTTTAGAAGGTTTGTTTTTTGGATGTAAGGTGCTCTGTACACATATAGATACTTATAGGGAATTATATCAAGATAAAGTGTATTTTTGTGGCTTAGGAGAAACGAAAGCAATTGCCGATGCTTTATTGTATTTAGCCACTAGAAGTTCGCCGAAAATTGATGATCATTGGGAATTATTTGAAGGTTATAAAGCAGCGGCTGCTCAGGTGTATAGACAGATTGCATACAACAACCCCCAATAATTGCGGCAAATATGAAGATTGCCCTAGTTCATGATTGGCTACGCGTAAATGCCGGATCAGAAAAAGTGATTCGCGCATTGTGTGATATACATGAAGAGGATGACTTAGACTTATATACCCTATTCGATAGCCTTTCTGAACATGATAGACAAGTTATTTTAGGAGAGAAACAGTTACCCGTCAAAGTTTCTCCCCTGCAATATTTCCCATTCATCAAAAATATTTACCGTTATCTACTTCCTATTATGCCAAGTATGATTCAACGATTTAAGTTGGATCGTAGATATGAGTATGTACTTTCTTCTTCTCATGCTGTGGCTAAAGGTTTCCAAAAGGAAAAGGGGTTGATGCATATCTGCTATTGTCATACACCCATGAGGTATATATGGGATTTATATGAGGAGTATTATCAAGAGGCTAAGTGTATGAAATCTGTCGGCAAGATAAGCACAAGTCTATATGAAAAACTAATTGACTATTTGCGAAAGTGGGATCTGGAATCAGCTAAGAATGTAGATTTCTTTATTGCCAATTCTGAGAATGTGCGCAGGCGTATCGAAAAACATTATCAAAAACCAGCAAAAGTAATATACCCCCCTGTAAGGACAGATGTCTTTACTCTTTCCCTACGGCCAAGACAAAATTTCTATCTCTGTGTGGGGCGTTTTGTTCCCTATAAAAAAGTTGACCTAATTGTTCGGGCATTTAAAGAAATGCCTGAGCAAATATTAATGTTAATAGGGGACGGGTATGATATGCCGAAAATTAAAAAAATGATTAAGCATATTCCCAATGTAATCTTACTGGGTTATCAAAGTGATGAAGTGCTCATCCAATATATGCAACAGGCAAAAGCCTGTGTATTTGCAGCTCGGGAAGATTTTGGAATTATGTGTGTAGAGGCACAATCCTGCGGAACACCTGTCCTTGCTTTAAGAGAAGGAGGATATATAGAAACAGTTACGGAAAATGTAACGGGTTATTTTTTTGACGACCAAACGGAAGAAAGCATTATTCGAGCTGTTCAGCAATTTGAAGAAAATCCTCTGAAGGATCATCTGGCTATTCGTAAACACGCAGAACAGTTTTCCACAGAGCGCTTTAGGAAAGAAATGAAATCGTATATTCACGACTGTATACTGAAATTTAACGGTCAAAAATCAAATCAGGAACTACAGTTTGAACCCATGGTTGCAATATGATCATAGGCTTGCCGGATTATTAATGGTCTCATTTCTATTGCCAATCCGTCTGCAGGTGTTTATTATCTTACCTATTATGGCATTTTGGACAGTAAGAGATGCTTTGCTCAGGAAAGAAAAAATCACCTCATCTGAATGGAAAGCTGCCTCATTTTTTGCACTCCTTTATATACTTTATTTAGTGTGGCTGCCCATCACTCCCAAAGAGCAGCGAAGCATATTATTTCATTTTTTGGAACAAAAGGCAGCATTGCTGTTGCTCCCATTTGTCTTTATTACATTGCGTCAGGAGACAAAAAAAATTATTGTGCAAAAGTTACCGGTATTTGTCTTGGCTACATTAGCATCTGTGATCATGGGGAATGTACTATACTTGCTCAAGGCAGGTGGAGAACATGTGGCAGGACATGTGGCTTATCGAAATTATTTTGAATTTGCTACCAGCGTACATCCTACTTATATGGGTATGTATTTGTGTTTCAGTATTGCTTGGTTGTTGTTGCACGATAACTGGCAAAGGAGATTAAGGTCGTGGGTAATAGTGGTGGTATATACATTTTTTATAACTGCTTTATTGGCATTAATGCCTAAAGCGCCCGTTGTAGCATTAGCATGTATGGTGTTTATATTCAGTATGCTTCACTGGAAACAGAAAAATGACATAACCCCATTGAGCGTAGCTATAATAATAGCTATACTCATATCTGTTCTGCTGATTCCATTTACTTCCCAGAGAATTGCTGAGCTCACCGCATTAGTAACCTCAAATCCTGCTTTAGCAGAAGAGAATTCGGTGAGTATGCGTTGGATTATTTGGGATACAGACCTAAAACTGTTAAAAGACAACTGGCTTTTTGGATTGGGACCTGCCGGTTTAGAAACCATGTTAGGATTGCAATACTATATGTATTCTCTGCTTTTACAATTCCCCATGGGTATATATAATACTCATAATGAATATCTGAATCACTGGTTAAGTTTTGGTATTCTGGGGCTTATCATTTTATTATCTGTGTTAGTGATACAGTTTATAAAAGCTATAAAAAGCTGTCATGAATTGTATTTGTACTTTTTAATCATTATTACGATTACATTTTTTACTGAAAATGTACTATCCAGACAGCATGGGGTATTGTTTTATGCATTTTTTGCCATGCTGTTTTACTTTCATAAATCATCGGTTTCCAAACAGCTGCCTTCAGCATAAAATAGGAATAGCATTTTTGTGGGGAGTGAAAAACATATAGAAGATCTGTCCGCCGAAAATTGCTACAATTAACCCGTTTATAATTCATGATTATGAATAGGCATGGGAGCTTTGTTTACTATTTATGTTGTGAGTACGTAGGCTTATGTTGTTTTTATTAATTTGTTTTTCTTTTCCAGATGGATAATACCTGAAAGACATATTGTTTCACTGAAAAATAATCAACATTAGGGAGGAAAAATAAAAACAGAAAATTATTGTAAACCTATTCTTTTGAATTTACAGAACAGACCATTACCTTTGCGGCAAATTCGGAAAATCCATAAGCGCATTTTCCAATATTATTTCAATCTACTCTTTCATAAGATAAACGAATTTTATGCCAAACGTTGGTAAAGTCAAGCAAATTATCGGGCCCGTTGTGGACGTATATTTTAGTGGGGATAATAAGCTCCCTGAAATTTATAACGCCCTGGAGTTGACTCGCGAAAATGGTGATAAATTAGTATTAGAAGTTCAGCAACACTTAGGTGAAGACAGTGTGCGCGCAGTAGCCATGGACGGAACAGAAGGGCTTGTAAGAGGTATGGAAGTGAGAGATACCGGAAAGGCAATTGCTATGCCTACCGGCGAACAAATCCATGGCCGCCTGTTTAATGTAACCGGTGATGCTATTGATGGTCTGCCTCAGCCTGACAAGACCAATGGACGGCCCATTCACGCTAAGCCACCTGCTTTTGAAAACCTGAGTACTACCTCTGAAATTCTTTATACAGGTATTAAAGTAATTGACCTGATTGAGCCTTATGCAAAAGGTGGTAAAATCGGTCTGTTTGGTGGTGCGGGTGTAGGTAAAACTGTATTGATTCAGGAACTTATCAATAACATCGCAAAAGCTTATTCTGGTCTTTCTGTATTTGCCGGTGTGGGTGAACGTACTCGTGAAGGTAATGACCTGATGCGTGAAATGATTGAGGCCGGTATCGTTAAATACGGTGAGAAATTTAAACATAGCATGGAAGAAGGCGGATGGGATTTGAGTGTGGTAGATAAAGAAGAATTAAAAGATTCTAAAGCAACCTTCGTATTTGGTCAGATGAATGAACCTCCTGGAGCTCGAGCTCGTGTGGCTCTTTCTGGTCTTACTATCGCTGAGTATTTCCGTGATGGTGACGGTACAGGTAAAGGAAAAGATATCCTTTTCTTCGTAGATAACATCTTCCGCTTTACACAGGCTGGTTCAGAAGTGTCAGCTCTGTTGGGACGTATGCCTTCTGCCGTGGGTTACCAACCTACGCTAGCCACTGAAATGGGGCTGATGCAAGAAAGGATTACTTCTACTAAAAACGGTTCTATTACGTCTGTACAGGCAGTATATGTACCTGCAGATGACCTTACCGACCCAGCGCCAGCTACAACCTTTGCGCACTTGGATGCTACTACCGTATTGGATCGTAAAATTGCTGACCTCGGTATCTATCCAGCCGTTAACCCACTGGAATCTACTTCGCGTATCCTAACACCAGCTATTGTGGGTGAAGCTCATTATGAATGTGCTAACCGTGTAAAATTGATCTTACAACGTTATAAAGAATTGCAAGATATCATCGCTATCCTGGGTATGGATGAATTGAGTGAAGATGATAAACTGACCGTAGCTAGAGCTCGTAAAGTACAACGCTTCCTTTCTCAACCATTCCATGTGGCAGAAGCCTTCACAGGTCTTAAAGGTGTACTGGTACCCATCGAAGAAACTATCCGCGGATTTAATATGATCATGGATGGTGAAGTAGATGAATATCCAGAAGCTGCCTTCAACTTGGTGGGAACTATCGACGACGCTATAGAAAAAGGTAAAAAACTCATGGAACAAGCTAAAAAATAAGCTTCTGTACCATTGTCAAAATTCTAACACATGCATTTAGAAGTATTATCCCCCGAGCGTAGTGTATATTCCGGAAATGTTTACGGAGTGCAGTTACCTGGTATCGAAGGTTCTTTTGAAATCCTCGAAAACCACGCCCCTATCATTGCCAGCCTCGGAAAAGGAAATATGAAAATACTCAAAGACAAAAATACCACAGAACATTTTCAAATCAGTGGCGGTTTTGTAGAAGTATTAAATAATCGAGCTGTAGTACTAATAGAAGGTGCTGCTCCTATAGCCTGATGAATTTCATCTAATTATACTAAATCAAAAGCCGGATAAAATCATCCGGCTTTTGTATGTTGTGTGCTATCTTTACTCAAAATATAGCCAACCCCGCTTGGATAGCATCTATGAATTATCTGCCGTTTTTTATTGCAAACAGATATTTTAGAAAGAGAAAAGGAAACTTTTCTGCTTTTATTATACGCTTGTCTGTAGTCGCAACGGCTATTAGCGTAGCGGTCATGCTACTTGCTATAGCTATAATCACGGGGTTTAAGCAGGAAATAAGACAAAAAATTTTTAGCTTCTGGGGGCATGTTATTGTTGCTGATTATGCCATTAATGCCTCCAACCTTATTACTACATCTCCGATTACCTATGACCTGGAATTGGTTAAAGAAATACAACAACTCCCCTATGTAGCGCAGGTAACCCCTTTCATTGTTCGTCCGGGTATTATCAGAGTTCCCGAAGCAATGGAGGGAATACGCCTGAAAGGAATTCCTGAACAGTTCCAGTTTACCGATAAAGTGGAATTTATTGGATCAGAAAAACTAAACTTTCAAGAGGCTGATTACGCTAAGGAAATTATCTTATCCACTACTACTGCAGCAAGATTACAGGTAGAGGTGGGAGATACCGTACAGTTATACTTTATGGATCCGGGAAGCATGCAACCCAGAATCCGAAAACTAAGAGTCCCAGCCCTATATCATACGGGTATGGACGAAATCGACCGAAATTACGCACTTTGTGATATCCGTTTACTGCAAAGAATAAATAATTGGGCACCCAACCATATCAATGGGTATCAGGTAGATTTACACGATGCAGCCTATATGGACACAGCAGCATTGGTAATATTTAAAGAATTTACGCAACCACCGCTATATACTTATACTATGCGGGAGTTGTTTGGTAACCTGTTCGACTGGTTGGGTTTGCAGGATATAAATGCTAAAGTAGTACTGCTCATCATGGCTTCTGTGGCTGTCATCAATTTAGCTGTTGCATTATTGATATTAATTGTGGAACAGGCACGACTCATTGGACTGCTGCATGCCCTGGGAATGAATTTCAGACAAATGATGATGATGTTTTTATATTATGCAGCTATTATCGCTAGTATAGGCATTTTGGCAGGGAATATGCTCGCGGTAACCATTTATTTTCTACAGGATAAGTTTGGTTTTATCAAACTGGATGAAGCCACTTATTATATGAAACAGGTGCCTATGCAGCTTTATCCAGGACAGATTATCGCAATTAATTTAGGCACCCTCATCCTTTGTGTTCTTTGCATGCTCTTGCCGGTTTTATATATTCGCAGCATACAGCCCACAAAGGTTTTACAATTCAGATAATATTCATTGCCGCAAAAATTACGCATACTATCCAACAACGCTATCGACAGGGATGCATGGGATGCATGTATTGCCTCGGATAAGCATGCTTTAATCTATAATTATTCCTGGTGGCTCGATCATATGGCTGAGTCCTGGCTTGGAGTAGTATGGAACAATTATGAAGCTGTTTTGCCTGTGCCTCACCGGAAAAAATGGGGGCTTAATATGGCTTACACACCACCCTTTACACAGCAGTTATCTATAGCGGGTTCTACAACTCCTGAAATAAGAACTGCTATGATAGAAAAACTTACCCAGCTTTTTCCTTTGGTTATATTCCAAATGAACTTACCTTTTCCCAAGGCTAAAATGGTAAAAAAGCGTACCAATTTCATCCTTTCACTCACCAGAAATTATGATGAAATTTTCAACCAATTTGAGCGCTCCTGTAAAAAAAATATCAATAAAGCCATTCGTAGAGGGTGCGTCATCGATGATCAAATAACCCTGAATCAGGTTTTTGAATTGTATCGAGAGGCATATGGTCGAAAAGCAGGATATACTTCTGAGCATTATGTGCGCTTACAGACTGTTTTGCAGGAGGCAGTTTCGCGTAAAGCATGTCATATCGCCAGAGTAGCCGAAAAGGAGAGTGGAGAAACAGTATTGGGAGGACTTATATTGGATGATGGTCGGAGATTATATTATCTTTTAGGAGCTCCCACACAGAAAGGAAGAGAAATGCGTGCTACCTATTTTTTCCTTAACCAACTCATTATGCAATATGCAGGCCAAAGAGAAGTATTTGATTTCGAAGGGTCTGATATTCCTAACGTAGCGCAATTTTATCAATCTTTTAACCCGGAAAAGGAATTTTACTATGCCAATTATGTCAATAAATTCCCATTTCCGCTGAATAAATTGCTGGATATGCGCCTTTTACCCAAATAAGAGCGACATTTTGTCCAGGAATGCAAAAGTGGCAAACTAATTGACTGAAATTTTACATCATGTTTTTCCAAAAAAAGAAAAAAGCTATGAACGAGCAGCAATCTCAACCTCAGGATGAATCAAAAAAAACTCAATCCCCTAATCAAGATGAAATTTTAGGACAAGCACTGAATGTAGATGACAGCGTTTCTGGAAGTATGCATTTAGAGGATGAGTTAAATAAAGAAGAAGGAAACAATGAAACAGAAAAAATTCGGGAAGAATTGGAAGCTATGAAGGATAAATATCTCCGACTTGTAGCAGAATTTGATAATTTTCGCCGAAGAACAGCAAAAGAAAGGGTTGAATTGATACAAACTGCTGGTAAAGATGTTTTGCAGGCTTTACTTCCCGTGTTAGATGACACAGAAAGAGCTACTAAACAATTGAAAGCCTCTGATGATGTGGAGTCTATCAAAGAAGGTGTAATGTTGGTATTTAGTAAATTTCAATCTGTATTACAGCAGCAGGGATTGAAGCGCATGGAGAGTGTAGGCCAGACATTTGATGCGGAACTTCATGAGGCAATTACAGAAGTGCCTGTAAACGAGGAAGATAAAAAAGGTAAGATTATTGATGAAATTGAACCTGGATATTATTTGAATGATAAAATTATCCGACACGCTAAAGTAGTAGTAGGTAAATAAGTGAATGCCAAAACTGGTGAGGTCGGGTTATACTTATTGATTGATCATATTCCCATTGGGAACTTTAATTAATGTATGGCAAAACGAGATTATTACGAAGTTCTGGGTGTTTCCAGAAATGCTACCGCCGATGAGATTAAAAAAGCTTATCGGAAAATTGCTTTGCAATATCACCCCGATAGAAATCCTGGGGATAAAGATGCGGAGGAAAAGTTTAAAGAGGCAGCAGAAGCATATGATGTGCTAAGCAATCCGGATAAAAAAGCGCAATACGACCGCTTTGGTCATGCAGGTATGGGTGGTGCCGGAGGATTTGGAGGGCCAGGAGGTATGCGCATGGAAGATATCTTCTCTAATTTCGGTGATATCTTCGGTGAAGATATGTTTAGTAGCTTCTTTGGTGGCGGCCGGCAAGGTGGTCATCGAGGACCAGGCACTCGGGGGGCTAATCTCAGAGTAAAGCTGAAGATGAATTATGCTGAGATGGCTCATGGTGCTAACAAAAAAATTAAGGTAAAAAAACATGTTGCCTGTGAAGTATGTCGTGGATCAGGTGCTAAAGATCAGGGCTCTGTGCAGACCTGTAATACCTGTAGGGGTACCGGACAGGTGAGAAAGGTACAAAATACATTTCTGGGGCAAATGCAAACAGTAACAACCTGTCCTACCTGTAACGGAGATGGTGTACAAATCACGGCAAAGTGTACTCATTGTAAGGGAGAAGGAAGGGTGTTTGGAGAAGAAATGCTCAATCTAGATATCCCTGCAGGAGTTCAGGAAGGCATGCAATTAAGCATGAGTGGAAAGGGTAATGCAGGAGAACGAGGAGGCCCTCCCGGAGATCTGCTTATTCTTATTGAAGAAGAAAAAGATGCTCAACTAAGACGAGTTGACTTGGATGTGGTGTATCAACTTTATCTTTCTTTCCCCGAAGCTGTATTAGGTACTCAAGCAGAAGTGCCTACCATTGATGGTAAAGCAAAAATTAAAATCCCACCTGGTACTCAAAGTGGTAAAATATTCCGTTTAAAAGGAAAAGGATTCCCTGCTTTCCAATCCTACGAAAAAGGGGATCAACTGGTTGAAGTGAATGTATGGTCACCACAACATCTTACAGAAGAAGAAAGAGCTATGCTCGAAAAACTGGCTTCATCGCCCAATTTCAAACCTTCTAATTCCTCTAGGCATGAAAAGGAAAGAGAAAGAGATAAGGGTGATAGAAGTATTTTCGATAAAATAAGAGATGCCTTTGGAGGCTAGGATAATCATTACTCAATACTATGGTACAACCCGATGTATGGAAAGAGCTATCTGCATGGTGTAATACTAAAAACATTACCCTTGTGGCTGTCTCTAAAACCAAACCGGTGGAAGATATATTGGCTCTGTACGAACTAGGCCAACGAGATTTTGGAGAGAATTATGTGCAAGAATTATTATCAAAACATGAACAACTCCCCGCTGATATCCGCTGGCATTTTCTTGGGCATTTGCAGACCAATAAAGTAAAATATATTGCTCCGTTTGTCCATCTCATCCATGCTATCGATAGTTCGAAATTGTTGCAGGAAGTAGCCAAACATGCACAAAAACTGGGACGTTGTATAGATGTATTGTTACAAATGCATATTGCCAATGAGGATACTAAATTTGGTATGGATGAAACTCAGATTGAAGCCTGTGTACAATGGTATAAGGAACAACCCTGGGCAGATCAGTCGATCCGTGTGTGTGGACTAATGGGCATGGCTAGCTTTACGGAAAATACAGAACAAGTTAGACAAGAGTTTCTACAATTGACTCAGTGTTTTCATAAATTGAAACAAACCTATTTTGAAGATAATGCTTCTTTTACCGTTTGTTCGATTGGCATGAGTGGAGACTATGAAATAGCAGCTGCCGTGGGAGGCAATATGATACGCATTGGTAGTATGCTGTTCGGTAAACGCTAGTTAGTAAACGCGTAGCTTTCAAATTAGAAGCGTAAAAGCTTATGTAGTTTTAACCAATTAATATGCTGCAATTCTAAATTGAAAGTGATACTTTTTTCAAAGCTTTTACTTCCATGAATACTTTTCATATAATCTTGGTAATCTCTACTCATTACCAGAGGGAAGTAAACATATAGCATCTTAGCAAAATGTAAGTTTAGCCCCCCGCTATACAGTATTTTTTGTCCACTTGGATTTAACTTGTCGGCATCAGCAAAAGTGGAAATATCTAGGTATAGCTGTAATGGGATTTTCCCTAAAGGCAAATCAGTACGCAGGTTTATTGCTGCCAACCAGTTGTCGCTCCGGCCTAAAGGATTCGCATAATAGGGGGTAGGTATTTTTAAACCACCTTCACGCATTGAAATTTGTCTAGCCCCTATTCCCTCTTGTTCATTTCTGCCCGTATAGGTTTCTTCGTATAAATAATCATTTCTTCCGGTGTAAGTGCTATTCAGATAATATCTGTTTAAAGAGAAATGATTTCCTTCTAAAAATAGCTTACCTGCATAGGCACGTATATAAAATGATTTTTCGGGAATATGATAATCAATTCTTAGGTTTGCTTCTGCTTGAAGTTTAAGAAAACGTTCCCCGCCGTGAGCTTCTAACTGATAGCTAAATGGATTAAAAGTCCGGTTGTTTTGATGCTGATATCTGATTAAACCATATTGGAGTGCCTTGCTTTCTTTACCAGGTTTATACAAGCTATCAGTTGGGTCTAATTGAAACCTGAAACTCTCTTCTTGAATATAAAATCCTTTTAGCAGGATACTACGTACAATCTTACTGTGAGGATCTTTTTCTGCTAGGGTAAATTGTAGTGAAGGTGCTACCTTATGATAGCCAGCAAAAATCTTTTTAGGGGTATTAATACTGGTAGATAAATAGCTAAAGTGTTTGTATTCTGTTTTTAACTCAATTTCCTGAAATACATTTTTAGGAAACCAGAAGTATCCCGCTGAAGCCATACCATGCATTCCCTGGCTTCCAAAACTCCACATAGGAGATAGGATAAAGCGAAATCTTTTTGGTTGGATACTCAGATTATGCATCACGAGGCCTGCACTGAAGCCATCATACACATTATACCCCAAGGCAGGAAGAAACCAAATTGGATATTGGTGATTTTGGGTAATGCCAGTGATAAGCCCCAATTTAGGTTGTGTACGTTTCCATAAGCCATGCCTTTGAATTAGGTTTTGCGAGGCATTGATATCTGGTACCAACTCACTAATTTTAATATGGGTCCATTCTTTTTCAGGACGAGCCATAGGAAATTTAATAGTACCAGTAAAGGTATTGGTAACATGGGTTTGTAGAAGAGTATCCTGATAATAAGTTTCAAGCACCACAGGCAATGGGGCAGGATAGTTATTTTTGATGGTTACATACAGTGAATCACCTTGGCTTTGAACTTTTTGTAAAGCAAAATCAATAGGGCGACTGGTTGTCATAGCCTCATCGAAAAACCAGTTTATAGGTTTATCCGTATGCTGCTCCATGATTTTCCTAAAATCCTCTGGATGTGGGTGTTTGAACTTCCATGTTTCAAAATAAGTTCGCATAGCTTGCTGAAAACTATCAGCTCCCATATAGGCTTCTAACCATGACAAAAGAAAGGGCACTTTTACATACAAATCTGCATGGTAATTGTCCATACGATACTGAGTGGAAGGAAGATTAGATGCCTGACCTTGTCCATCGGCTTGTAATATCCCAAAAAATGTTTTCTGAAAATTTATGTTATAACTGTATGGTCGTTTTTGTTTCGAGAGATAATTGCTCGTAGATTTATTTTGTATAGCTCTTTGTTCGTAAAAGCTATTGATTCCCTCATCCATCCAAGGGAATTGACGTTCGTTGGAAGCCAGTATACCATAGAACCAGTTATGTCCCGCTTCGTGGATGGCGACTTGTATATCATTACTATATCGATCAATGAGTGAAAGAGTAGGGTATTCCATTCCTCCTCCTGCATTCAGATCGCCAATAACTGTTTTTATAGTTTGATAAGGGTATGTTCCTACCTGTTCACTATAATATGTAAGTGCAGATTTTACACCCTGTGCAGATATTTCTTTTGTATCGTGTGGCAGTCCGGCTATCCAGCTAATTACAGGTTCCTGTCTGTTAGAAAGCCATATGGTATCTTTACGTAACGACCAGCGTTTATCAGCAAACCATGCAAAATCATGTACCAAATCCTCTGAGAAGTGTAAAGTTTTCAGTTGCGTACTACTTTCAGGAAAGGGAATTGTGCTTTTTTTCTTAGAAGGTTTTGTAGCAGGTTGGTTATTATTTTGTGATTGTCGAGCTAGTTCATCCATCCAGGTTTGTTCTTCTGATGTTTGTAGATTACCTGTTGCCATGACTACATAATTTGCAGGTAAGGTAATGTACACATCATATCTACTGAATTCGCTGTAAAATTCTCCAATATCCAGATACGACATAGGATGCCATCCTATAGCATCATATACGGCAGGTTTAGGATACCATTGAGAAATAAAATAGGCTTGCCCATTGTGACCTAATCGCGAAAAGATATAAGGGATTTTGACCCGAAAGGGAGTTTGGATCTTCATGGTTTTCCCAGGAGCTAAGGGGTAGGGTAGGTCAATCCTGGCAATGTCTGGGGTTGATTCCTGAGAGATATAGGACACATCCTGGTCATCAATACTAAAGTTAAGACTGTCAATAAATCCCCTTTTATCTGCAGAAGCATAATAAAATTCAGTGTTGCCAAACTGATATTGTTGGATAGCAAAAGGTGTATGGTCGTGCTTGTAAGCATTCGGCCATAAATGCATGTATATGTAAAATAAAGTGTCTGGTGATTGATTGGTATAGCTAATTTGTAGTTTACCTCTTAAAAAATGGTTTTGGTCATCAAGTGTTACATGGATTTCAGTATGCAGCTTTTGTTGCCAATATGGTTGCCCCTGGCATATTAGACCAAATAATAGGCATAGCAGAAAAATAGGGATTACTTTCATCTTGGCTTTTAATTCTGCGGTAATGATTTTTAAAAGGTTCTGTTTATCCCAATAACGTATCTAAAGTCGCTATATTGTGGTTGAGCATGAGGTGGTCGGTTGAGCAATAATGGCATATCAAACCGTAAGGTAAGTGGTTTAGCTTTATCCAACATACCCCATTTTTTAATGGTTAGAGCAAACCCAATTCCTGCATCCAAACGTATATCACTCCAGCGATTTGAAGGGGTAGTGTGGTAAAAGCTACTTATGCTATCTATACGACTCAGTTCAATGCTTCCGGCATCAGCAAATAAATAAGCATCTAAGCTTAACCAGTTTTTAGTAAACTTCGGTTTTAAAGGAATATATTCATCAAACTCTAGCTCTACATTAATGGAAGCGCCGCTTCTTCCTTTATATCCAATAAGCACTTCTCCATTATGTGTGTCGGCAATAAAATAACCTGCATAACCACGCAAATTCATTCCTCCACCCATTTGGAAATGGTTTGTTGCATCTGGAGCAATATGTGTCCAATCGGCAGGAACGAAACCTTTGCTTCTGGTGTATTTATTATCCATTAGCAATTCAGGATTTGCCCCTGATAGCCAAAGACTGCTTTCATATGGGATTTTATTTCCAGTACCGAGCCTGGCAAACAACCGAGTTTTTATTTCCGCTTTATGTATTCGGCTAGTATATAGCCCTGTGTATTGGACATAGCTGTAATCAAATGCAGCAGGTGTATGACTACCGAGTAACGGGGTACGTAAGTCAAACATGCTTTTGCAATAACCCAACATGGTGTTATGGGTGTGCTCCATATGAATGTTAAGAGTATTATTTAGATTCTTGGATGTACTGCTCCATTCATGGGGATAAAGAAGATAATCTATGTCGTAAGATTTGTCTCTGAATATCGATTGGTAATAGGCATAGGCAACCAACTTTGGATGAAGTTTCCACTGGTAACCGAGCTGTCCTAGCCATAGGCCATCAAGATAACGAGCTTTTATACGAATTTCCTGTCCGGGTCTGCTGCTAAAAATGGGAGTAGCATAAGAAAATGAAAAATGAACAGGTTGATAACGCTGATACCATCCTTCACTTTTATAGCTTAGATAAGCATCTTCTTGAAGTAGGTGGGTATTCCACCATATGTTTGCTTCAATTTTATGCTTTAGTCCCATATAATCACCTTCCAAGTGTATTCCAGCTTTTACACCATCTATGGGGTTCCACCAAAGATCTGGCCGTGTTTGTAATACATAACTATAGCGATTGAGGGGACGATACATGCCATGATCAGCTTTTAGGACGACACTACCTGGCCTTATGAGTGATCCTCTGCCTTTGGTGTTATCCAGCATGTTGATATCTGCTAGTCTATTGGAAGTATCTATGCTCACTTTTTGTATTCCATGAGGTACATGTACTCTGGCGATATAATTTTGTTGAAGTTTACCCCAACCAATCCATCTGGGTAATACAATCGCCTCAGTTTGTTTGGTGAACCAAGTATTTGGAATATGATAATCTTGTTGTTTCCCATCTTTAGTGGTAACTGTAAAATCGATAGGTGATTGCATGCTACCTTTTCGCTTAATATGGATAGCAAAACTATCAGTACCGCGTATTTTTTTGATTCTACCAATTCGGTAATCCATTGTTTTCGTGGTTTCCAGCCATTGGTCGAAAAACCAGTTAAGATCTACGCCAGTAAATTGAATAATTGATTTTCTGAAGTCTCCAAAATATGGATGTGCCATTTTCCATTGCTCCACATAATGCTGCATGGCTGCCAGAAAAAGAGAATCCCCAAGTACATATTGCAGATTATAGAGCATAGCAGCTGTTTTATAATATACCATGCCATACCCACCTCCGTGCCCTAAGGCGCTATTGAAATCATCTGAATGCGTATTTAAGGGTATTTCATTTCCTTCTATCGCCGCAAGAATATAGCGATTATACACTCTTATATCCCTTACTTTTTCAGGTTCTTGGAAATATCTTAGATACCATGATTTTGGAGCAGCTTTTAATAAATATTCTCCATCAATCTTCTCTAGTCCCCAAGCGGTAAGAAATTGTGTAAAACCTTCATCGAGTGCAGCACGATAAGTTTCATTATTACCAACCATTCCGTAAAACCAGTTGTGTGCAATTTCGTGAACCAATAAACCTCTGTAGCCGGGGTCTGCACCATTGTCCATGGTCAGCATGGGGTATTCCATTCCATCCCTAGCATCAGCTGCAATCATTTTGGGATAGGCATACTGTCCAAAATCTCTAGAGAATGTTTTAATAATTTCAGCCACCAGTGTAGCGCTCTGTTGCCACCCTGAAGCATGAGGCTCCTGAGCAATACCTACACATTCAACACCATCTTGATAAACGGTGCTTATGCGATAAGATGGGTCAGCAACAAAGGCAAAATCATGTACATTCTCTGCATAAAAATGCCATTGCTTTCTTTCGCCTTTTACGTAGGGAATAATGGTGGAAGGCGGTTCTCCCCATTTTTTATGAGCAAAGTTTTTTAAATCAATCTTTTCTCTTAACTCTTTAGGCAAAACTTCCTCTCGATTTTGTAATACTCCCGTAGCTTCTACAATGTAATTAGATGGGAAATCTAAGCGAACATCAAATACCCCAAAATCACCGTAAAACTCTCTATTTAAATGCTGATGGGTATCCCAGCCAAATTCCCGATCATACACACATAACTTAGGATACCATTGAGCTCCGTTATAATGAGGGAAGCCCCAGGCATTCCACATTTGCATTCTTCTTCTGGTTCCTCCACGATCATAATAAGTAGTAAAGTCTAGTTCTAACGTAATATATTGTTGTGGAGGTAGAGGCTTGGGTAGCCATACTTTTAAGATCGTATTGTCGAGCTCTGTACGATATACAGGAGTTTTATTAACCTGGATGTTTTCCACTATAGTACCTAACCCTTGTGCCTCATATTTACCCAACCTTGGTTTAATTTTTTGAGCTTCTTCTAAGGCATGTAGGTAGGAACCCTTCACAAAGGCATTTTGGTATAAGTGGAAATATACAAAATAGAGCGTATCTGGTGAGTTGTTCCAATACTCTAGTGTTTGCTTAGCTTCTATTACATTTCGCCCCTCATCAATACGAGCATCTATTTTATAATACACGTCCTGTTGCCAATAATCTTTGTCGGGAATTCGATTCTTCCAATAATAGGGATTTGCACTGCTTCTATAAGCGCTTAGATGTTGACCAAAACTTTTTTGACTTAGTTGTATAAAAGCTAAGAGAAAAAATAATACATACTTCATTGCCCTGAAAATAGAATAGCTGTGAAAGTACGAAAGCCAGCCGATATAGCATAGGGAGAATCCTAGGACTGATGTAGTTTTTCTAATATTTTTCAGAGAAGGAATTTTAAGGACGGAGGTTAAAAATAAAAAGACCTGCATGATGCAGGTCTTTGGTTAAATCATGTATGTTGTAATTAGCAACGGTCAATAATCCATTTGGCTACTGTAGGAGCTAATTCTTTTTGTGATTTTCCTCCTACAAACACACCTATATGCCCACCAGGGAAAGCATATTCTTTTTTATCTTTCGATCCGATATGCTTCATAACAGCTATGGTACTTGGGTTTGGAATAATATTATCTTCTGTAGCATATACATTTAGATAAGGAGCAGTCATGTTTTTCAGATTTACCTTTCTGCCACCCAGTTCAAATTCTCCTTTGATTAGTTTATTGTCACGGAATAGATCTTTTATGTATTTACGATACATTTCGCCAGCTATTGCAGGCAGATCAGCTTTCCATTTCTCCATGCGCAAGAAGTTCATCAACTTATTTTGATCTTCCAAAGAGTCAAGTACACCGAAATATTTGCTGATATTCATGCTGGGTTTTAGCATTCCAAAAGCACTATCAATTTGTTCGCCAGGAATTGTACCCACACTATCCACCATTGTATCCACGTCTATGTATTTAGCCCATTTGTAGAGCATACATCCTCCGTTTTCAAAATCAAATGGAGCTACATATGTAGTGAGTGATTTTATTTTTTCTGGATACAATGAGGCATATATCATGGAAAAGGTACCTCCCTGACAAATCCCCATTTTGTGGATGCTTTTTGTTTTGTGTTTTTTTCTGAGGAAATCTACGGCATCATTCATATAACCGTCGATATAGTCTTCCATTGTTAAATAGCGATCCGCTTTGGTAGGATAGCCCCAATCCATTATGTATAAGTCTAGGCCTTCATCAAGCAGTTTTTTCATCAGACTACGGTCTGGCTGCAGATCTAATACATCATGCCTGTTTAATAAAGCAAAAGAAACAAGTACCGGAGTTTTGCATTTGGCAGGAGTATCTCGCAAGTAATGAAACATTTTTACTTTATCGCATTCCCACACCAGTTCTTTAGGTGTAGTTGCTACTTCTACATTTTCTATTTTTTGAAGTGTTTCATAACCATTTACCAGCTTACGACTGGTAGCTATCATTTCTTCAAGCATTCCTGTTGGATTCCAATTCATTGGATAAAATTTTCAAAAGTTTCATAAATCCCGATTTTTCGGGTTGTTAACGGCAGGAAGTTAATAAAATTTTTTGAAAATTATAGATTCACTACTAAAAAAAATGCATTGCATAGAAGTATGTTTTATTTGTTGGTATAGTGTGTCATATTTTTCATAAGGTCATGTTTGGAGGTAGCATTTTGGGCCGCAAATAAGTGTTGCTTCATGAACTCGTTTTTCCTTACTTTTAGGATATGGATGGTTATACACTATTCTACATATTGGGCAGCATTATTTTAATAGGCTTTTTTGCCGGGATGGAGATCGCCTTCATAGCGGTAAATCGGATTAATATAGAGTTGCGTAAAAAGCAGGGAACACTTAGTGGTAGGATCTTAGGCCGTTTTGTGGAAAACCCTGCCATATTTGTGGGTACCAGCCTAGTGGGTATTCATCTTTTACTAGTAGTATATGGTATTAAGATGACAGAGCTCAATGAACTATGGATTCGTTTTCTGCCTGGTGCTGCTTATGTAAGGTTGTTTCTTAATATTCTAGTAGCTACACTAGTAATTTTATTTTTTGCTGAGTTGCTTCCACAGGCTTTGTTTCGGAGAAAATCAGCGCAGGTGCTTAGTTTCTTTGCCTTGCCTATGGCTTTTTTCAGTCAGTTGCTATATCCCATTGCTAGTTTCTTTGTATCTGTATCAGAATTTATTCTCAAATATCTTTTCAATGTACGCATTCGTGAAGATCAAGTAGTGTTTTCGAGGGTAGATCCAGAAGCCTTTATTCGACAGAGCTTGCACGGACATGAAACTGTTTCTGAGAAGATTAATACAGAGCTATTTGAAAATGCTTTAGAGTTGATGCATGTACGGGCAAGAAAGTGCATGATACCTCGAAATGAAATTATTGCACTGCCAGTTACTGCTTCTGTGGAAGAGGTAAGACAATTATTTATTGATACCAAATTATCTCGCATTATTATTTATGAGGGTAGTATTGACGTGGTGATAGGGTATGTTTATTATTCTGATATTTATAATAATCCTGCTAGTATTCAGGAAATACTTCATCCAATCATTGCTATTCCTGAAACCATGAGTGCCATGGATCTCATGAATCTATTTACCAAAGAGCGCAAGAGTATTGCCTGGGTGGTTGATGAATTTGGAGGTACAGCAGGGATTATTACTATGGAAGATGTGTTGGAAGAGATATTTGGTGAAATAAGAGACGAGTATGACGACACAGAGTACTTAGAACAACAAATTTCGAGTCAGGAATATATATTTTCAGGTCGGTTGGAATTAGATTATCTCTCAGAAAAATATGGACTTGAATTTCCGTATGATCATAAACAGGAAACATTGTCAGGATTTATCATTAGCCATTTTGAAGCGATCCCCCCTCAGAAAGAACGGATAATCATTGGCAAATATGAATTTGACATCTTATTGGTTACAGATACTCGGATAGAAACAGTGAAATTGAAAGTGTTGAAATCAATATAAATGAAGAAGAGGATTTTCTGATAGAGATTGTGAGAAACCAGCTAAATCATGTATTTTTGAGAAAGAGATTCGTTTAGATTTTTGAATATATAAATCAAGTTACGATAACCACATACCATATCCGGCATATGGTTATGAATATTCAGTGATTTTTTCCCTACGCCGGTATGGGATTATTTAAAAATTAATTGACAATGGCCATCAGACGTGCTTTTAATTTACATCAATGGATTGAGGAGAACAGACATTTATTGAAACCACCTGTAGGGAATCAATCATTGTATCACGATGCGGGTAATTTCATTGTGATGGTGGTAGGTGGTCCAAATAGCAGAAAAGATTTTCATTATAATGAAAGTGAAGAATTATTCTATCAGTTAGAAGGCGATATCAATGTGCGTATTGTGGAAGATGGGAAAATAGTAGATATCCCTATTCGTGAGGGTGAGATTTTTTTACTGCCTGCTCGAGTGCCACACTCTCCGCAACGTGGAGAAAATACAGTTGGGCTGGTAATTGAAAAAGTAAGAAGTGCTACGGATACAGATGCCTGTATGTGGTTTTGTGAAAATTGTCATGAAAAACTGTATGAAGAGAAGTTTATGCTCACTGACATAGTAAAGCAATTACCTGCTATTATGGAAAAATTTTATTCCGACGAGGAGAAGCGTACCTGCAAGAAATGCAATACAGTGATGGAGCCTCCAGCACCTAAAAAATAATCGGTTCTATTTCCAAGAAATCTTTTTTAAAATTACTTTTGCCATCGGATAAACAGTAAAGCAAATATTCATGTCACACGAATCTACACATTCTTCAGAAAATAAAAGTCTTCAGTCGGCATTTGCCCCTTCGTTTTGGTTTGTATTACTGCTAGCATTTTTATTTGTAGCTACAGTTAACTTCGTTCGTGTTATGAGTCATGATGAGGCTGACGGTCATGGCGAACATACTACCGAAGCTCATCATGCTCCAGAAGCACACTAAGCTTCTTAGATTGCTAATATTATGGACAAAGGAAAAAAAATTGCAGTATCAGGTGCTGCTGGTTTTATTGCCAGTTGTCTGGTTGGTGAATTGAATGCTTTGGGTTATGAAAACCTGATCCTGATTGATGATTTTTCAGATAATCGAAAGGTAAACAACCTTAAGGGCAAAAAATATGCACATAAGGTACACCGTGAACAATTCTTTGAATGGCTAAAATCCCATAAGAATGAAATAGACTACATGTTCCATTTAGGTGCTCGTACGGATACGACAGAAATGGATTATGAAGTGCATAAAAAATGGAATCTGGATTATTCAAAACAGGTTTGGGACTGGTGTACACGCGAACAAATACCTTTACTATATGCGTCGTCGGCGGCTACATATGGTGCCGGAGAACATGGCTATGAAGATAGACATGATATTGTGTCTCAATTACAGCCCCTCAATCCTTACGGAGTTTCTAAAAATGAGTTTGACATATGGGCATTGGAGCAAAAAACAACACCTCCACATTGGTATGGGGTGAAGTTTTTTAATGTGTTTGGTCCAAATGAATACCACAAAGGCCGTATGGCATCTGTGATTTTTCATGCATATCATCAAATCAAAAGCCAACAAACCATTCGGCTGTTTCGTTCGCACCATCCCGATTATAAAGATGGGGAGCAAATGCGCGATTTTGTGTATGTAAAAGATGCCATTCACATGTGTATCTGGCTCATGCAGCAACAGCCTGAAAATGGGATCTATAATATTGGTTCAGGTAAGGCTCGTACCTTTAATGATTTGGCTAAAGCCATCTTTCATGCATTGGAATTACCTGTATCCATTGAGTATATAGATACCCCAGAAGATATTCGGGATAAATATCAGTATTTTACCGAGGCAAATATGCAGAAACTTCGTAAAGCAGGTTATGCCCAGCAGGTATATTCTCTGGAAGACGGGGTTGCTGATTATGTGAATAACTACCTTATTCCGGAAGTGTATAAATAGGTTTGGCAAAAGTCTGGGGCCGCAGATTTAGTTTAAATAGCTTCAGTTCCATACATCTTTCATGTTTCAAATATTCTACCATGTCAGCTAGGGCTGGCATGGTAGATTGTTATTAGCTATATTTTGAATGGAGTGGAAGCGGAAAAAATTACGAGTATAAATAAAAAAGAATACGGGACAATATCTTGTCCCGTATTTTAAGTGCCCAGGACTGGATTCGAACCAGCACACCCTTGCGGGCGCTGCGACCTGAACACAGTGCGTCTACCAATTTCGCCACCTGGGCAGTTCAGGGTCGCAAAGATAAGTGGACTACACAAAAGAAACAAACTTCTTTTTGGGATCTCAAGCTGTTTTTTTAACTGACCATAAGGCTACAACCTCTTAATTCACTGTAATCTATTCTACCCACAACGGTAAAGCTATGATCTGTGAATACAGTTCCGGCATCATCGGTAGCAAGAAAAGCACAACTATCGCGATTAGCTAGATCCATAATCATTAATCGGCCAGTTCCTGTGGTTTGTATATCTAATGGATCGTGAATATCGCTTACCAATACCCTGAGCGTACTACTAGGTCTAAAAATCCCATTTTGCTGGGCGTATGCCTGTGAAAACATCTCCGTCATGCCATATTCGCTATGTACTTGTACTCCTTCAAACCTTGACTTAAGTATGGTATGTACCTCTTCACGAGTAATTTCTTCTTTTCTGCCTTTCATGCCACCTGTTTCTATCATAATGGTATTGGGCAAAGCCAAAGAATATCTATCTGCAAAATCCAGCAAAGCAAAGGTTACTCCTATTAATAGCACTGGCTGTTGCTTCTTTTCGAGAGTTTGCAAATGTGCGGCTAGTTTTTGAAAATCATGGAGGTAAAAATCATTATAAGCATGTTGGCTTAACTCCATCAAACGACGCACCATATATACCAGAGATGCATTGGGACGTTCTAAGTAGCCAGGTAATAACCCAAGAATAGCATAGTTTTCCGGATTGCCATAAAACTCCTGAAATCCTTGTAATAGAGAAGCCTCATATACGCTGATGTCATGAATATAATGTCGAGAAGGTACAGTACCTGTAGTGGTGCTACTTTCAAACCATTGTTCAGGTATATTTTTTGCACAGGTTATAGCGTGGGATTTAAAAAAGGAGACAGGTAAAAACGGAATCGTTTCCAGAGAATGTACCTTGTCTGGAGTTTTGCCAAGTGATTGGCAAAAACGTTGATAAATTGAGTTGTTTGCATATTGATATTGGTACAGTTTCAGTGCTTGCAGTGAAAAATCATCCGCTTTTAGATGCTGGATATATTCTGTACCTGTATGGTGCTGAGTAAGGTTCAATTTTATTAACTTTGACTTATATGAAAGGTCGCTTTTTGATATTATGTATGGCGGTTACCATTGGTTTTCTTGCTTGCAACAAAGCCCCAAATGGAGCCTCAAAGATACCATCTATAACGTTCCTTTCCGTCAATCCAGATCAGGTAAGACAGGGAGTATCGGATGATACCGCCTGGATTAGTTTCAAATTTGAAGATGGGGATGCCAATATCAATACCAATGGGCAACAAGCTAATATTATTCTGAGGGATTTACGTAATGATCAAATATTGAATTTTTCTTTTCCTCCTATCCCTGAAGGCTTTAAAGATCCTGTAAAAGGAATGAAAGGTACCTGTGTTGTAGGCATTTCTGGAGCCATTTTACAGTTAAGAGATACAATAGGTGGAAGGACTAAAGACACTGTAGCCTATGAAATTTATATTTTGGATGAAGACAACCAAAAGAGTAATATAGTCACTACTTCTCCTATCTATATGGAAAAAATCTAGCATCTTTGTTGTTTGGCATTCTTCTGAGGAACATGATAATGAGGAAATCTGATTTCTATTTTTCTAGTCATTGAAAACACCATTCGTGTAAGCAGGTATGTGGAGTGAAGCAAAATAAGAAATGATATCATTTCAGTATGACATCCGTATATGTTGTCGGGAGTAGGGTATATGTAAGGCTTATAGTAGAGTCAACAGGCATAAAAAAAGAGCTGTCATATTTTGACAGCTCTTTTAGATTGTATTGTTAAGAGAAGTTATTCTAGTACGAAATTGATTGGTAAAGTAAACCAAACCTTTACAGGGCGACCGTTTTGCTTCCCAGGATTCCATTTTGGGAATTTAGAAACCACTCTTTTGGCTTCTTCGTCACAACCGCCACCAATACCTCTTACCACGCTTACTTCAGAGATTTCACCGGTTTCACTTACCAGGAATCTAACCATAACTCTACCTTGGATATTGTTTTGTCTTGCAAATTCAGGATATCTCAGGTTTTTAGCCAGAAATTCATTGTGGTCGTAAGCAGGAGAAGGCATTTGTTCTACGTAAGTAAAGATCTCCTCTTTTGGTGCTGCTTCCACCACACCCGTACCATCACCAGGATTGTCAATAATACCTGGATCAATACCATCCGGATCACCTTCTTGGGTTGTTAATCCAGCTGCAGCTTCTTTAAGTTCTTCTACTTCAGCAGGTTTTTCTTCTTCTTTTACTTCTTCATCCTTTTTAATTACCGGAGGTGTAAACTTAACAGTTGGTTTTACCGGTGGTGGTGGTTCAGAAGGAGGAGGTGGTGGAGGTGGTTTTTTGGGATCGATGGGAGGTGGTTCCACCAAGGTTATTTCCTTAACAATAGGGGCTGGTTTTACAGGTTCTTTCCCCTTAATGTTAGAAATGATTGCGTAAGAACCGATTGCCAGCGCAAGGGCCACCAATACAAACAGAGAGCGTAGCGCGCGTTTGGGATAGTTTTTCCGCAGCTCGTAACTCCCGTATTTTTTATTGCGACCCTCAAACAAGAGGTCGAGGTAGTCGGTTTCTAAAATTTTACGAATATCCATATAGGGATTATTTTCAAGCTTTTTAAATTATCATGTACAGATAAACGCTGTTACTGGCCTTATTTAGGTTTTATTAGTTAGCGTTCTCTGTGAGTTGGATAAATTCCTGATCCACGGGTGTAATATCAACGATGGCATATACTCTGATATCATTAATACTCATTTCATCTAGAATATTTACAAGATCATCGTAAGTGCTATTATGGTCTGGCTTAATTAGAACAGTGGTTTGGTCTGTAGCTGATAATACTCCTTGTTGCTTTAACAATTCTACATTTTTCTTTTTCTCAATAATTACATCCCGGATACCATCCTGATTCTTAAAATAAGTCAGTTTAACTTCTGGTGGCTGCTCAGGATTATCACCTAGTCCTTCGTAGTAATATACCCTGTGGTCTTTGCTTAGCAGTACGGTAAGTGCTGTGCTCGCTTTGATCTTACTTTGATCTTTTTCTTCCATCTTCTCATCCTTATAAGGCATGTTTATTTCCATTGTCTTAGGTTTAGACAAGGTGGTTGTAAACATGAAGAAAGTGATCAGAAGGAATCCAAGATCCACCATGGGGGTAAGATCTACCCGAGTAGAGAGCTTTTTACCTTTTTTGACGCCGGGGCCTTTTTTATGACCACCGCCGCTAGAGACATCCATTTCTGCCATACAGAAATATTTTTTTAGATTTTAATGTTTTTTATTTATTCTTTCATTCCCTGATTCTGCATTTCATAAGCGGCTGTACCAGGTGGGACAGCTTTCAGGCCAGTAATCAGGTTAAACTTGAATATTTTCCAGCCGGCTAAGGTGTTGATAACCTTTTTAATGTCTGGATAAGCGGCTTTAGCATCTGCATTGATAGTAATCCTTACTTTAGGATTATTATTTCTTGCTGTACGAATCCAAGCTGCCAGTTCATTTTGTTCTGAGTTTACCGTTGTATCGGTAGGTATGCCCGATGTGTTTTTATCATATTCCCTTTGTTGTTCTGGCGGCGCAGAGAGGTATGATTTCAGTTCGTTAAAAGGAGTACCGATAGATGCTCCGATAGCAAACAAGTTCATTTCCTGCTCTGAGAGATTTAAGCCTTTATACTCATTAATATCTTCGATAAGGGCACGTCTTACATTTTTATTATCGATAGAGAAAAACACTCTTCCATTTGCATCGATAGTAATCATCATGATATCCGCATCTGGTAGGGGAATTTCTGATATAGAATTGGGCGTTACCACGGTAACTGGTTCGTCAGGTTTAAACTTCGTAGCCAGCATGAAAAAGGTGAGGAGAAGGAATGCCACATCGCACATGGCTGTCATGTCCACATTCGTACTTTTCCTCGGCATTTTAATTTTAGGCATCGCTATAGATTTTCTGAAGTGTGTTTAATAAATAAGATGGAGATGCTGCGATTTTCCATAAAAAATCGCAGCAAGAAACTCTCTTTCTTTATTTGTAGTTAGTAGCGAAGCTTTGTGTAAGCGTAAATCCACTTTCATCGATACCGAAAGTGATACCATCGATAATAGTAGTGAAATAGTTGTAAGCGATGATAGCTATAGCTGAAGTACCGATACCAAGGGCGGTGTTGATCAGGGCTTCAGAAATACCATTGGCAAGTGCAGCAGCATCTGGAGCTCCTGCTTGACCCATAGCTTGGAAGGCACGGATCATACCCAATACTGTTCCGAAAAGTCCGAAGAGTGTAGCACAAGAAGCTATGGTTGAAAGAAATACGAGGTTCTTTTCTAACATAGGTAATTCCAAAGCAGTAGCTTCTTCGATTTCTTTTTGGATACTCAATACTTTTTGTTCGGTATTCAGTTCTGTATTGGTAGTCATTTCACGATACTTCAACAGTCCTGCACGCATTACATTACCTACAGAACCAGATTGTTTATCACATTCTGCTAATGCAGCATCAATGTTTTTGTTAGCAAGATGATACTGTACTTTACGCACAAATTCTCCTGCGTGTGTTTTTCCTTTGGCACGCATTATTGTAAGTGCACGTTCAATTACAAAGCAAATTAAGGTTAAAGCTGTGGACATAAGGATTGGAATAACCCAGCCGCCCGTGTAGATTGTTCCTAAAAAGTTTGCAGGTACATGTTTTTCAGCATCACGGAAATTGTCAGCATGACCGAAGTAAGCATGGAAAACGACATGTGCAAACACAAGACATGCAACCACTATAATGAGGTTGACCATGGTCATACTAGTGTTCTTGGGTTTTCCTGCACGATGTCCCTGATTGTTGGGTTTAACTGCGGCTGTTTTTACGTCTGCCATAAAATTTGATTTTTTGTTTTTTACGGTTAAAGTTATGATTTACTTTGCAAACATGTGTGCTTGCAAAGATAGAAGTACCCATTAAAAAAACAACTTGAGCTGCTAATTTTTATTCGAAAGATAATATTGTCATTTTTCTGTCAAATCATACATGTATTTTTGCTCGCTTATTTACTATGGAAAACCTTAAAAAGATTTTATACCTGTTGTTGTTGGGATTATGTGCAACACCATTAATTTCAGCACCATGGGCATTGTTGATGGGGATTATGTATGCATGGTTTATAGGTTCTCCATTTTCTTTTTATATAAAAAAATACAGAATCACCACACGTGTATTACAAATTGCTGTAGTAGGTTTAGGCTTTGGTATGTATTTGGATAAAGCTATTCTTGCTGGCAAGCAAGGGGTAATTTTTACTGTTTTATCTATCACGGGTACACTCTTATTAGGATTGTGGTTAGGTAAAATACTGAAGATTGATCGCAAGTTATCATGGCTTACTTCTTCTGGTACTGCTATTTGTGGAGGTAGTGCTATTGCGGCTGTTTCACCAGTTATTCAGGCAGAAGAGAAACAAATCTCTGTTGCATTGGCTATTGTCTTTATCCTGAATTCCATAGCCTTATTGATCTTTCCGCCCATAGGACACTGGTTGGGTCTTAGTCAAATGCAGTTTGGTATGTGGAGCGCAATTGCTATTCATGATACTAGCTCTGTTGTGGGTGCTGCAAGTGTTTATGGATCAGAAGCTTTAGAAGTGGCCACTACAGTAAAACTTACTCGCGCACTTTGGATTATCCCGCTCACATTGCTTACGGCAATGTTTTTTAGAGAGGGTAAGCAAAAGACCAAGTTCCCTTATTTTATTCTTCTCTTTGTACTGGCCATGGTAATACATACTTATATCCCTAGTCTGGCTAGCATGTCAAATATATTGGCGAGTATAGCCAGAACGTTAATGGTGATGTGTTTATTTCTCATTGGCTCAGGACTATCTTTAGCCGCTATACGTTCTGTAGGTATGAAGCCTCTCGTTCAGGGGATTGTGCTTTGGTTTGCTATTTCTGTGATTTCTTTATGGGTAATCATGAATACAATATCCTGAGTTCGATTACCTTTGATCTTTAAAATAAGTCTATCATGGATGGAAATACAATATTAATCGTGCTGGTAATCGGATTGCTTGCAGGTTTCTTTAGCGGACTTGTGGGCATTGGAGGAGGTATCATTGTGGTTCCTGCACTGGTTTTTTTCCTGGGCTTCAATCATAAAATGGCACAGGGAACTTCATTAGCCATGTTGTCATTACCAGTTGCATTAGTTGCAGCATATAACTATTATCGGGAAAACCATGTAAATTGGAAAGTTGCACTGCTTTTAGCAACTACATTTATTGTAGGAGGATATTTGGGTAGTAAGGTCACTTTAAACCTGGATATGCACATGGTGAAAAAAGTATTTGCAGTCATGATGCTATTACTTGCTGTAAAATATCTGTTTATTGATAAGTAAAATAAAGAGTTCAATTATAATCGTATGAGTCGTACTAAAATCAAAGATGTACTTACTAGTGAGCCCACAGGATATGAGGTCACGGTAAAAGGATGGGTTCGTTCTTTTCGGAACAATCAGTTTATTGCATTGAATGATGGCTCTTGTTTGACTAACCTGCAGGTGGTGGTACCTCTTTCCTGGGATCAGGAATTGCTTAAGAAAATTACTCCCGGTACTTCATTGTCTATTACGGGAACAGTACAGCCTTCACTGGGAAAAGGACAAAAGCTGGAAGTTCAGACAACTAATTTGGAGATTTTAGGTACTTGTAATTCAGAAGAGTATCCTTTACAATTAAAAAATCGTCCAAGTCTTGAGTTTTTACGCGAGCATGCTCATCTACGTTTTAGGACCAATACTTTTGGTGCTATTTTTAGAATAAGACATGCTTTATCTTTTGCTATTCATCAGTTTTTTAATGAAAGAGGTTTTGTGTATTTACATACTCCAATAATTACAGCTTCTGATGCAGAAGGTGCCGGAGAAATGTTTAGGGTTACCACATTACCCTTAGAAAAACTTCCTTTGAACGAGGATGGTACTGTAAATTTTAAAGAAGACTTTTTTGGAAGAAGTACCCATCTTACAGTGAGTGGGCAATTAGAAGGAGAATTAGGAGCTACAGCTTTAGGTGAGGTATATACTTTTGGGCCGACTTTTAGAGCTGAGAATTCTAATACTGCCCGACATCTTGCTGAATTCTGGATGATTGAACCAGAAATGGCCTTCTATGATCTGAAGGAAAATATGGATCTGGCAGAAAGCTTTATCCGTTATATTATTCGCTATGCATTAGATCATTGTGAAGAAGATCTGAATTTCTTAGCACAACGTCTTGCAGATGAAGAAAAACAAAAGCCGCAAAATGAGCGATCGGGTTTGGATTTACTAGAAAAACTAAAAGGAGTTTGTGAGCATAGATTTGAAAGAATTACTTACACAGAAGCGATAGATATTCTCCTTGCTTCTCCTGCTTATAAGAAAAAGAAATTTCAGTATGATATTGCTTGGGGAACTGATTTACAAAGTGAGCATGAGCGATATTTAGTAGAAAAGCATTTTAAGAAGCCAGTTATCGTTACTGATTATCCTAAGGAAATCAAAGCATTTTATATGCGCCTGAATGATGACAATAAGACTGTGGCTGCTATGGATATTCTTGCTCCAGGTATTGGAGAGATTGTGGGGGGATCACAAAGAGAAGAAAGACTAGATAGACTGGTGCAGAGAATGAAAGATATGAATATCCCTATGGATGAAATGTACTGGTATTTGGACACTCGCAAGTTTGGTACAATCCCGCATTCCGGATTTGGATTAGGCTTTGAAAGAATGGTGCAGTTTGTAACAGGTATGGGTAACATTCGGGACGTTATACCGTTCCCAAGAACTCCGGGTAATGCTGCCTTTTAGTTTCCACAGCATAAGCATTTAAAATAGGAAAAATCAAGGGTGGCTATGAGNTGCCCTTGATGCTTTATATTCCTGTATGATTATTGATGCCAGGCAGATTGTATCGTAGCAAGCTCTAATTTTTTCATGGGCATCATTACTNGTACAATACGATCAATTTGTTCGGGAGTACCCTGATTGACCATTTCTTCAAGAGCTGCAGGTACAATTTGCCATGATAAACCATATTTATCTTTAATCCAGCCGCATTGTTCTGCAGCGGGGACGGCTGATAACTTCTCCCAAAAATAATCCATTTCTTTTTGGTCGTCACAATTAACTATAAAGGATATGGCTTCATTAAAACGAAATCCCTGATCTGCAGCATTATCCATCATCGCCAGCCAAGTGTCCTTCAGTTTTATATCAGCAAACATGACTGCTTTAGATGAATCTGGATAGTGGTATAATGCTCCGGGCTGTGAATGAGGAAAGATAGAAAGATAAAATTGAGAGGCTTCTTCTGCCTTCCCATAATAGATTCCGGAAAACAAGAGAGAAGGTATAATGGTAGGGCGAGGGTCACCTTCCGGATCTGTGAGCATAAGTTGCCAAGAGATGCCGTATGCATCTTGCACCCAACCATAACGTTTACTAAATGGATATGTTCCTAATTCCATCAGTACTTTACCTCCATCAGAGAGACGTTTCCATATTCTATCGAGTAGTGCCCGAGCAGCTGTTTCTGCATCCGGTGTGTAACCAAAGAATAAAGGATCAAAATTTATAATGAAGGAAACAGAAGGATTGCAAGGGAAAAGAGGTCCCGCGCTTATAGCCATAAAATCTTGACCCCATAATTTGAATTGCACTTGTTCACAATCGCCCGACGGGGTATTATGGAAAATTGCAGTACTAATAATTTTTGATTCAGGGAAAATGGAAGTATAAAATGCTGCAGCCTATTTAGCATGCGTATCAAAACATAGATGGGGTACAATCTTTTTCATGGCATAGAAGTTTTAGACTTCCGTTTCAGCATAGGGGAGGGAATGTCGAATAGACAACATATAAAGATATGTGATTTTTTTGATATCCTATAGCTAGCTAAAATAATCTCTTATAATTTTTCATATATTAGCCTCTGCGATTTTCATTTACACAGCACAACCATACACCATGGATGCCTTTTCCATTTCGGGTCAGTATATTGATTTGTTTTCTCGCAAGATTTTTCCTGCTAGAATTAATATTGTACAAGGGGTAATAGCGTCTATAGAACCCTTAGAATATGCTCCAGATCAATATATATTACCAGGCTTTGTAGATGCACATGTGCATATTGAAAGTTCCATGCTGGTACCCTCAGAATTTGCCCGGCTTGCACTCATACATGGTACAGTAGCTACTATATCAGATCCTCATGAGATAGCCAATGTATGTGGAAAAGAAGGAGTGGAATATATGATTGATAATAGTAAGCAGACAGCGTTAAAAATTTTTTTTGGAGCGCCTTCCTGTGCAATATATGATTGATAATAGTAAGCAGACAGCGTTAAAAATTTTTTTTGGAGCGCCTTCCTGTGTTCCGGCAACCAATTTTGAAACAGCCGGAGCCGTTTTAAATGCACATGATATAGATGAATTACTGGCTTCAAAGGATATATGGTATCTCGCAGAAATGATGAATTATCCAGGTGTATTAACTAAAGATCCTGAGGTAATGGCGAAAATGGCTCATGCACAGAAGCATGGTAAACCTATAGATGGGCATGCACCTGGTGTAAGAGGGGAGGCTATACAAAGATATGCAACTGCTGGCATTACCACCGATCATGAATCTGTTAGCTATGAGGAGGCCTTAGAAAAGCTGCAACATGGTATAAAATGTCTGATCCGAGAAGGGAGTGCTGCAAAAAATTTTGATGCACTCATTGAGATAATACGGACTCATCCTGATAAAATAATGTTTTGTAGTGATGACAAACATCCTGATGAACTTGTGTTGCATCATATCAACCTTCATGTACAGCGTGCATTATCAAAAGGGTATGATCTATTTGATGTATTAAGAGCTGCTTCTGTGAATCCGGTGTTGCATTATAAAATACCTGTGGGCTTATTAAGAGTAGGAGATCCTGCCGATTTTATCGTAGTGAATGATTTAGAAGAGTTTCAAGTACTCAAAAACTATATTAATGGTAGGTTAGTAGCTGCAGAAGGTAAATGTTTATTGCCTTCTGTAAACATTCCTTTGCTCAATCATTTTCATGCAGCACTTGTAACACCAGATATGTTTCGTGTGGAGGCACCAAAATACCATACTAGGCTTCAGGTAATGGAAGCAATAGACGGACAAATTGTAACTGGAGCTGGTATTTATGAGATACTCATTCAAGATGGGGTAGTAATAAGTGATGTAGCAAATGATGTGCTTAAAATAGCCGTAATTAATCGCTATACATCTACCCCATCGCCTGCTGTAGCATTTATCAAAGGATTTGGCTTGCAAAAAGGGGCTATAGCATCTACAGTGGCACATGATTGCCATAATATTATTGTGGTAGGAGTAGACGATGCCTCGATGGCTGCTGCAGTAAATCATATTATTGATGCTAAGGGAGGAATATCGGTGGCCATCAGTCCTCAAGAAGTACATTGTTTACCCTTGCCAGTTGCTGGATTAATGACACATGAAGACGGACACCAAACAGCTCGGCAATATTCTTTATTAGATAAGCAGACCAAAAAAGTATTAGGATCCCATTTATCAGCCCCTTTTATGACACTTTCTTTTATGGCTTTACTCGTAATACCTTCGCTCAAACTTAGTGACAAGGGCTTATTTGATGGACGGAAGTTTACATTTACAGATCCCTTTGTATCATGATGAGAAGAGTGGTAATGATTCTATCTTCAGAATAAACTACACATTTTTTCTGCCTATAAAAGAACCCTTTCCTAAGAGAAAGTCGATGGCTCGTTGCACATTCCGATCAATACTTTCTTCCGTTTTGAGGGAAGAGATATACTTTATGATTTCTTTTTGAAGAGACTTAGGAAGCGATTCCAGTTTTTCTTGAGCTTTAGGATTTTTAGCTAAAGCGGACATCAGCTTAGGGTGTGGAGATATGGTACGGTCGCTAGCGTCCCATGTAATGGTGATGTCTAATGTTTCACCAATTCGTTTAGGGGAGTTTTTGAGCATACTTGTATTGATGTAAAGTCTCCACTCTCCTTTATACCTGACTAAATTTTGCTGATAGGGGAGCCCATTTACTGTGCCACAAACCGGAATGGGTCCTTTAGATTTTTGAGCTTGTTGGAAAATGGCTGTCAAAATATTGTCTGGGACAGAAATGTATGGATTAATACCTATAATGGACAATATGGCTTTGAATTGATGCATCGTGCCAAGGTGGTTTTTTTGAAGAATGAACTAAGGTTACCGCAAATGACAAAGTAAAAAAATCTAAATCTTACAGCTCAATATTAATAGAAATAAAGAGTTATTGACTCTGTTTTTTTGTGTAAGAGATATAAAAATAAATGGATGCTTTGTAAATGTCATACTTGATTTTGGAGTCATTTCTTATACTACAGAAATGTAGTCATACCCCTCTGTGAGCATAATTTTCAAGAATTTTTATATGGATATAATGCTAACGTCTATTCTGAAAATCGAGATAATTTAGTTTTCTTTGCTCTCATGTCACAGGATCTGAAGCAACACACTATTATTGAAGCAGCTACCAAAAGGTTTGCACATTTTGGCGTCGCCAAGACAACTATGTCGGAAATAGCCTCAGATCTTTCTATGTCTAAAGCTGCGCTGTATTACTATTTTCCAGATAAGAATAGTTTGTATGCTGCTGTCTTAAATACCATTATGGACGAAAATGCAGCTCAAAATGATGTAGTGTTACAAAAAGAAAATAACCCCTTTAAGGCTATAAATTTTTATTTAGAACGGAGAACACAATTTATTATTAAATATCATAATCTAGTTGAGTATTTAAAAACATACTCAATGAATAATCTTCCTTCTGAATTGCAGCCCTTATTTATGCGTATCAGAAACAGAGAGATGGAAAGAGTGGTATCCATTTTAGAAAAGGGAGTACAAAATGGAATGTTTAAAATTGATAATATAAAATCTACCGCTGAATTGTTTTTTGATTTTCTGGAAGGATTTAGAAATCTATCCTTTGCACATAATCGAACCATCTTCCCTGATAAAAAAGAGTTTTTGTCTGTGCTGAAAAGAGAAATCGAGTTTGCCAATATATTTTTTAGGGGTTTAACAGTTTCTTAACGCATTAGCTTTTTTTTTGGCTTTATTTTTGACTTTTAAACTAAAAAAGTCAAAAAGTTAATTAGTCAAAAAGTCAAAATAATGAAAGAAGAAAGTCATGTGAAGCAAGAACAGCTCGTGGAGGCAGCGCTGCGACGTTTTTCCCATTTTGGCGTTGCTAAGACGACGTTGACAGAGGTTGCAGATGATTTGTCGATATCCAAGCAGACGTTGTTCTATTATTTTCCAGATAAACAAAGTCTGGTAAATGCAGTGATAGATAAGTTGAGTGAAGAATATTATGATGAGTTAGAACATGAAATTAGTCAGGCTGAATCTGTGGAAGATGCCTTATTACAAATTACAGAAGTGAAAAGTCATTTTCTAGAAAAGTACTATATGCTGATGTCAAGTGTGGATCATAGAGAACTTTTTAACACAGATTATATAAAGACTAGGAAAAAAACGCATATCACAGCTGAAATCAGAATTATCACTCGTTTATTGCAACAAGGTTCAGAAAAAGGAGAGTTACGAGCATTAGATGCCTCAAAGACTGCGATACTTCTTTCTGAAACTTTATATGCATTCTCCAGATGCCTTAAAGACCATCAGGGCGTATTTCCAGAAAAAGCTGCTTTTACCAAAGTGTTGCAAAGCCAACAGGAAGCTATCAAATTATTCTATCAGGGTTTAAAAAAAGAGACGTGGAAAGCTTGATTATGGCAAAAGCTCAGGAGTTATATTTCCTAAATGGNCTCAAAAGCGTGACAATGGATGAGCTCGCAAGGTTTTGCGGAATCACCAAGAAAAGTATTTATCAGCATTTTGCAGATAAGCATGAGCTAATAAACGCGCTGATACACGACAAAATTGAGCGTTACAGAAAGATGTTGCAAAATCTTCCAGAGAGAGCAGCCAATGTGATAGAAGAAATATGGATGGAAACCTATGCTTTTGTAGCCGAATGGGGAAATGCTGAACCTCGTTTTTTTTATGAATTAAAAAAATTTTATCCAACACTCTGGCAACAATTAGAATCATTCCGAAAAGAAACGGTATTGGTTTATCTCATAGACAATCTGGAAAGAGGAATCAAAGAAGGTATTTATCGGGAAGATTTAAATATACCCTTTGTGGCAGATCTAAGAATTCAGCAATTACTCAGCATTCTACACCCCAGTAGAATGAACCAACCTCAAATCAGTGCAACTCATCTCGCAGAGCAGCTTACGGAATTTTATCTGTATGGCATTACAACTGAAAAACAAAAATCTAATATAAAAAGTAGTATTCATTATCAACATGAAAAATAGAAGAACAATGGGTATCCGTCAGGCAAAATATTGCTTGTTATTACCCCTCATAATGTGTATTGCTGTGTTCAGCAAGGCTCAGGAACCTATGAAATTAAGCTTGAAAGATGCAGTTAAATATGCGGTGGAAGCCAATCAAAATGCTCGTAAAGCTCGTTTGGATTTGGAAAATAGTGAATATCAGATAGCTGAAGTAAGGTCGAGAGCTTTACCGCAGCTGAATGGGAATGCAGGGTTAACTTATAATCCACTTTTGCAAAAAAGTGCTATTCCAAACATATTCGCAGGCCGACCCGATGAAATTATTCTTGTGGCCTTTGGTCAAAAATGGAATGGGAATGCAGGGGTTACGCTTACGCAAAATTTGTTTGACAAATCTGTTTTTACCGGTTTGCAGGCAGCAAAAGCAGCACGTGAATTTTATAAAATTAGTGCTGAGTTAACTGAAGAACAAGTAATTGAGTTGGTAGCTACCAACTATTATCAGCTACTAGTACAAAGACGTCAGATAGCAGTGTTAGATACCACTATCAAGAACACGCAAAAAGTCCAGAACATTTTGGAAACTCATTATAAAAATGGGCTTGCTAAGAAAGTGGATGTAGATAGGATAGCAGTAAATATTGCCAATTTGCAAAGCCAGTTGCAGCAACTCCAAAACAGTGTTACGCTATTGGAAAATCAATTGAAATACTATATGGGCTTACCTATTCAAACCCATATTGAAGTTGCAGATGTAGATGTGACTTCTATTGAACCCAATCCTGTAGCAATTCAGGGAACTGTGGATATAGATGGTCGTACAGAGATCAGATTATTGAATCAGCAAAAACGTTTACAGGAATACCAAAAAATAGCTTATAAATCTGAATATTATCCCAGTCTTTCTTTGTCCGGAAACTATTCCTATCAGGGGTTAGGTAATGTGATGCCTGTGTTTAAAAGTTTATCCGATGGGGTAAATTGGTTTGATGTGGCATCAGTGAGTCTTAATCTTAGAGTTCCTTTATTTAATGGGGGAGCCACTCGTTCCAGAATTCGTCAGGCGGATATTAGCATTCGCAAAATCAATGAAGACATTGAAAACACCTCTTTAGCCTTAAATCTGGCCTACGAAAATGCTAAAACCCAAATTAATAACAGCATTATCATGCTTGCTGCACAGAAGAAAAATGTTCAGTTGGCAGAAGAAGTGTTTGAAAATACACATAATAACTACAATCAAGGACTAGCCAATTTGACGGATCTACTCAATGCAGAAACATCTTTAACCGAAGCCAATAATAATTATTCATCGGCATTACTCAATTATCGACTTGCAGAAATTCAATTAATAAAAAGTAAAGGAGAATTGAAATCTCTTCTGAATTAACCAATAAAAACAATGAAAAAGAACAAGGTTTACAGATTATTCATCACCGTTGCAATTATTGCCGGAGCATTATTTACTATCGGCTATATTCTGGCCGCTAACAAAAAGAAAAATGCTGAGAAAACGGCTATTGTATCACAGATAGCATCCAGTAGTGTACCTGTAAAAACTGCACAGGTGGAAAAAATACCCATGATGTTGGGTTTCAGTGCCAATGGGAATTTTGAACCTGTACAGCAACTCAACTTTGCCGCGGAGAATTCTGGTCGGGTGGTAAAAGTGTTAGTAGATGAAGGCACACAGGTACGTATCGGACAAACCCTAGCCATCATCAAAACAGATGTTCTGGAAATAGAATTAGAAACTGCTAAGGCTTCTTATGAAAATGCATTGAAAGATATGCAGCGTTATGAAGCAGCATATGAAACTGGAGGTGTTACTCGTCAGCAGTTAGATCAGGCTAAACTGGCTTTGGAGAATGCTAAAGCCCGACTTGGGCAGGCACGTATTCGCATAGATGAAGCCAATATCAAGTCTTCTATTAATGGTATAGTTAACAAACGCTATATCGAACCTGGAGCAGTTGTGAGTCCAGGAACACAATTGTTTGAATTGGTGGATATTTCCAAATTAAAACTCTCTGTGTCTGTAAATGAAAATCAAGTTGCAGGACTGAAAGTAGGAGATAAAGTAGAAGTGGCAGCCAGCGTATTCCCTGATCGTAAATACACAGGTACCATCATTTTTATTGCCGCAAAGGCAGATGCGTCTTTAAACTTCCCAGTAGAAATTGAAATTGGTTCTAATCCAGATAATCAGTTGAGGGCAGGTATGTACGGAACAGCATTTTTCGGTTCTAACGAAGAGGTTCCCGTTTTGGCTATACCACGCTCTGCCTTTTTGGGAAGTGTAAGTTCTAACCAAGTGTTTGTTGCCGAAAATGGAACCGTAGCTCGACTGAAAACAGTTGTTGCGGGTCGCATATTTGGTGATAATGTAGAAATTCTTAAAGGTCTCAATATAGGTGAAACCATCATCACCAGCGGACAAATAAACCTGAGTGATGGTACTAAGATCACGCCGATAAAATAATTCGTCGGATAAAATTTAATCAGCAACAATGAAAATAGCAGAAATATCCATCAAACGACCTACGCTAGTAATCGTACTGTTTATCGTACTGATACTGGGAGGGTTGTTGGCTTACAACTCTTTGAACTATGAGTTGTTACCTAAATTTACCCCCTCGGTAGTTTCCGTTACTACCATATATCCAGGTGCTTCACCGAGTGAGGTAGAAAACACGGTTTCTAAAAAGATAGAAGACGCAGTGTCTTCTATGGAGAATATTAAAAAGATTGATACTCGTTCGTTTGAAAGTATTTCATCCATCACCATTACCTTAAACACAGGTACTGATGTGGATTATGCACTGAATGACGCACAACGCAGGGTGAATGCTATTTTAAAGGATTTACCCGATGATATCGATCCGCCTTCATTGAATAAATTCTCGCTCGATGATTTGCCCATCATGACCATTTCTGCTTCTGCCGATATGGATGAGGCTGCCTTTTTCGACTTGATGGATAAGCGTATTGCTCCTATCCTTTCTCGTGTAGAAGGGGTTGCTACGGTAAACCTTATCGGTGGACAAGAGCGTGAAATTCAGGTGAGCATTGATGCCGATCGTCTGGAAGGTTATGGATTATCGCTTTTACAAGTTCAAAATGCAGTGCTGAGCTCCAATCTTGATTTTCCAACGGGTAGTGTACAAACAAGAGAAAAAGACATTCTTATTCGCCTGGCTGGGAAATATAAATCCGTAGATGAACTACGTCAATTAGTAGTAGCTACTACAAAAAATGGGGCTCAGATTCGTCTTTCAGATATTGCTGATGTGCAGGATGCTCAGAAAGATGTGGAGAAGATTGCTCGTGTAAACAGAAAGAGTGCCATTGCCGTGCAGATCATGAAACAATCTGACGCGAATGCAGTAGGGGTAAGTAACAAAACGCAAGAAACTATTCAAAAACTGCAAAAAGACTATGCTAGTGTAGGTCTCACTCTGGATATTGCCAATGATAGTTCTGTTTATACGTTAGAATCAGCAGATGCTGTGATTCACGACCTTCTTTTGGCTGTGCTACTTGTGGCGTTTGTGATGTTATTCTTCTTGCACAGCATCCGTAATGCGCTGATTGTTATGGTGGCTATTCCAGCTTCGCTAATTGCCACGTTTATTGGTATGTATTTATTGGGATATACCCTCAACTTAATGTCTTTACTTGCTTTGTCATTGGTAGTGGGTATCCTAGTAGATGATGCCATTGTGGTATTAGAAAATATCTATCGACATATGGAGATGGGTAAAAATAGAGTAAGAGCTGCCTACGATGCCACAAAAGAAATTGGATTTACTGTAACCTCAATTACCCTTGTAATTGTAGTGGTGTTTGTACCTATAGCCTTGAGTACGGGTTTGGCTGCAAACATTATTAAGCAGTTTGCCGTTACCGTTTCCATTGCTACTTTATTGTCACTGCTTTCATCCTTTACCATTGTACCTTGGCTATCTTCTCGTTTTGGAAAACTTGAAAAGATCACCGGAAAGACATTTTTCGGAAGAATTATTCTGGGGTTTGAAAAAAGTTTACATCGGTTTACAGAATGGATTGCAAACATTCTCAGATGGTCACTGGCACATAAGAAAACAACCCTTGCTCTAGTACTTGCCTTGTTGATTACTTCTTTTTACCTGATTGGAGGAGGATATATTGGTACTGAATTTTTTGCTAAGAGTGATAGAGGAGAATTCCTAGTGCAAATAGAAATGCCTAAAGATGCCTCAATTGAGCAAACCAATGCTATGGCTCAAAAGGCAGAAGATTATTTATTGTCTAAAAACGAAGTTACCAAGGTAATTACTTTGGTTGGCCAGTCTAGTGAGGGAATGGGTGCTAGTCGTGCAGTAGCCTACAAGGCTGAATTAAGTGTGCAGCTTGTAGATAAAAACAAGAGAAAAGATCCGTCCAACATCTTTGCGGCAAAGATTAAAAAAGAATTAGATCCTATTCTGGTGGGCGCTAAAGTAAAGACAGTACCCGTAAGTATCATGGGTACAGCCGAACAAGCACCTTTGGCCCTGGTAGTTACAGGTCCTGATCTGGATAGCGTGTTGAAGTTTGCTCAAGCAGCTATGGATCAGTTGCGCAATATTGAAGGTGCTACCGAAATGAAACTTTCTGTAGAAGCTGGTAATCCTGAGATACAAGTGCAAATAGACCGTGATAAGATGGCAGCTTTAGGACTAAACTTATCTACCGTAGGTGCTACCATGCAGACTGCATTTAGTGGTAATACCGATGGGAAGTTTAGACAGGGCGAATATGAATATGATATTAATATCCGCTATGGTAGTTTTAATCGGAAAGACATTAATGATGTAAGTAATTTATTGTTCATTAACGATAAAGGTGCATCAGTAAGACTTTCTCAATTTGCTACAATTACTGAAAGTTCTGGTCCTAGCCAGCTGGAACGTAGAGATAAGAGCACGGCTGTTACTATTCAGGCGCAGACGGTAGGTCGTCCTACAGGTACTGTAGCTGCAGAATGGCAAAAAGCATTTGAGCAATTACCTCGTCCGGTGGGTGTAGGCTTTGTATGGGGTGGTGATATGGAAAATCAGAGTGAAGGATTTGGTTCGATGGGTATTGCGCTTATTGCTGCCATTGTGTTAGTGTATCTGATTCTGGTAGCCTTGTACAACAACTTCGTTTATCCTTTTGTGGTATTATTTTCTATACCCTTATCTATTATAGGAGCTTTATTGGCATTAGCACTTACAAACAACTCACTCAACTTGTTTACCATATTAGGGTTGATTATGTTGATTGGTTTGGTGGCCAAGAATGCCATTATGCTAGTTGACTTTGCCAATCAGCGTAAGCTAGAAGGTGCCAGTACTTATGATGCGTTAATAGATGCTAATCAGGCGCGTTTACGTCCCATATTGATGACTACCATTGCGATGGTGATAGGTATGTTACCCATTGCAATTGCTTCTGGTGCTGGTGCAGAATGGAAAAATGGTTTGGCATGGGTAATTATTGGAGGTTTGATTAGTTCGCTGTTTCTCACCTTAATCGTAGTACCTGTTGTATATGCCATTGCGGATAAGTTATTAGCCCGGTTTGGTGCTAACAAGCAAAAACAATCTATTGAAGAATTGATGATCGCAGCCTATGAATCTGAAAAAATAGACGCTGTGTATCAGGAGGAGTTTGAGAGCGTACAGCCTTAATCTCCTACTTAACAATTTCCCCCCTCAGCTACCCGTCTGTGTGCTTTATGCCATGGGCGGGTTTTTTTTAATGAGAAATACACACAACTTGTTTTACCTAAAAACGGGATTGAGGAAATAGTTATCAAAAACTCTTTGTAACATTTTCTCAATCCCGAGGATAAGCAGCACCCATAATGCTTATGACTAAAGGCAGTCCATTTTATTTTATTTCGGTACCCTCATGTGATACGAATCGTGTTATTTCGTTATCAATGGGTGCTAGGCTTTGAAGATATAAATAAATGGATGCAAGATCGCTTTCCGTCATATTACTATACATTACCCAGGGCATAAGTGTATTGTAATCTGTCATGCCGAGCTTGGGCGATTGATACGTGGAGTCTTGATATTGCTTGAATGATTGGATAAATCGTTCTCTGCTCCAGAACCCAATTCCGGTAGCATGTGGGGTGATATTGGGCGTGGTAAGAATACCGCCGGGCATGGGAAATTGTCTGCCACCTCCGAATTCAGTACCTGGGATAATTTGCTGTTTATCATCAAATTTAGAATGACATTCAACGCAACTTGCTGCCGTAACTAAGTATTTTCCGTAGGCTATACTGTCGCTAGGATCAGGTTTCGGTGTGTGATTTGGCTTATGTGGTATGGTGCGCATAATAAGACTAAATGGAAAGTCAGGATCCCCTTTGGGAATATCATTTTCTACACTGGGCAAAGTGCGCAAATATGCAATGATTGCATAAATATCCTCCTGATCAAGTTGTCCATAATAATGATATGGCATTACAGGAAATAAAGGTTCATTGTCTTTTGAAACTCCAGATGTGATAGCCCGATAAATTTCTCCATCTGTCCAGTCTTTTAAGCCATAAGGTGTGATGTTTTTTGAATAGAAATCACCTGGGAATCCCATTTTTCTATCAAATGGCTCACCACCGCCACCATAAGTTCCAGGAATAATAGGACCGGCCCATTGTGACCAATCTCGTTTGGAGTGACAATCCATACAAACGGTCACTGCATTAGCCAGATAACGTCCTCTTTCCACACGTTCTGGGGTAATTTCAACTTTTAAGTCGGGAGCTTCCCCGACATTGGGTAATGCAAAATGTAAATAACTTAAACCAACAAGAATTAAAAGAATAAAAACGCCGAGTAATATTCCCAGCCATTTGAATACAGTTCGCATAGTGTTATATATATTGTTAAATATGAAACAAAAATATGTTCCGGCGAGCTATATTCATAGAGTCAATCTGATTTTTTTTGGAATATCTATGAACTACAATAAAGGTTTGATGGTATTTTTGTGATATGTAATAGGAGGGCGGCTATTCTATTACGACTGCTTCCCCATATATATTTAGCCAAGCTTATTGTGTGCCTCAATATGAGCCATGAATAGTTTTATAAAAATTTTCTGCTGAGCAGAAATTACACAAATTATTTCTCTGAAACTGTTGGGTACTCGTTACTTACCATTAATCGCTTATTGATATTTGATCTACAGTCACTTATATAATCTTGTTGAATTTTTCGTAACTTTAATAGATGTGTTGTTCTTAGTATTATGAATTATCTTATACAGCAGAAGGCATGTATTTTTTACATTAAGGGAGAATGATCAACCATTTAATTTTTTTTCTAAACTAAAATGGATAGGATGATTACTGTACTCAGAAAAAAAATCCCGCAGTTTTTAAGTGCTGCGGGATTTTTTGGATTTATTCATGACCACCGTGCTCTGTGTCTTCTTCTCCGTGGCAATGAAAGTTAACTTTTTTGGTTACCACATTTCCCTCGTGGTCTATATATACGTTCAATATTAATTCCATATCCTGCATGCCTTCCACATTATTGGTCCAAAGATATGAAAAGGTAAAATCGTGTGCGTGTTCGTGCTCATTCACATGATAAACAGTATCATTATCAGAAATCTGACGAACAATTAATTCATAGCCGTGTAATTCATTTTCTGATTCTATATGCCCTTTGAGTTCGATAAGTTGATTATATTCGAACTGTTGCCCTTCAGAAGGAGAAGTAATTGTAATTTTTACATCATTTCCGGGGTTTTCTCCATTTTTTTTGTCTTCTTTTTTACATGCTACCATACCCAATGCGAGCATTCCGGCAAGAGCGAGGGTCATTGTTTTTAGTTGTTTCATGTTTTGGTTTTTTTTTGATTAACAAATATAATGTTTATAGTTGATAGGCTAAACCTAGATTCCAACGTTGTCTGGCAGTAATTTGTCCTTGTGCGATATATTGATGCAATGGACTCATGGTGGAAACTTGTAGCATAAATCGATTTCGATAAATATCAAAGCCAACTCCACCCAGAAATAGTTCACTACCGGTATAAGGTTGTGTCTCTTCCTGCTCCAGATCCTTAAAACCATATTCGTAACTTAGGCTTACATGGGGAAGTATGGTAAAGGCACTATTTCCATACCAATAAAATGTACGAAGGGAGGTCACAGAGCGATCTCCAAATTTATATCCTCTAGGATTCAGTGTATTTATTCTATAGCTGGCTTCTAAGTTAGCTCCCCATTTACCCGTTCGTATTGTATAGATTGCACTTAACGGAATATCGAACGAGCCTGTACCTGCCTGTAAACTCGGAATAAGCATACTTTTCTCATGTTGTACCCAATCACTTTTCCCGGTGGGTATCTTAAGTCCACCACCAATTTGCAGTGCCTGTTTCCATTTTTTATCTACAATATCCCCTGAATTGAATACTACATAATGTATCATAAAACTTATGTCACCCAACCCTGAAACTACAGTATGCATATCCTTTTCATCCTTTACATAATAATTATAGGGAATGAAAGCAAACAAATGAAACTTAGGATGTGGAACAAATCTTCCCCAAATCTCAGTAGTATGAAAAGTTTCTTTGGTTTTCAAGGGAATTTCTCCGGGAAATAAGGTTAAATGCTCGCTTTGGAAAGTGCGATACTGATAGCGTGTGCCTATAAAATGTTGTTGAAATTGAGGAAGTATCCCAAAATAATTTCCTCCTACAGAACATCCGCACACATCGCAGGCTGTTGCTTTTTGAGAAGAAAATCCTAATANGGATACTATTAAAAGTAAGTATAGAGGGGTATATTTAAAATTGTGATGAAGCATATGCCAGGTTTTTTGAAGGGAGTGAAAAGNGGTTGGAATAGTATTTTCGAAATTGTTCAGGTGTTTTACCTGTGTTTTTTTTGAAGAAAGTGATGAAATATGTAACTGATGTAAAACCTAAGTCATAAGCAATTTCTGATACAGCTTTGTATGTATGCAGTAAATACCGCTCAGCTTCTTGTAGGATCCTGTTTCGGATCAGTTTACTGGAACTTAATCCTGAGTTTTCTTTACAGATTCTATTAAGATAATGTACGCTAATGTGCAATTGGGAAGCATAAAATACCAGATGTTTCTCTTGGGTATAATGCATTTCAATAAGTTTCCGGAAGGCCTGATACTTTTCTGCTTTAACCGAAACATTTTGGGATACAACCTGGTTGGGTTCATCATCCAGGTTCAATAATAGGAAATGTAATAAGGCACCTAGTTTTGGAATTTTATTTTTTCCTTGTTGTGCATATATATCGAAAATCTCCTGCAGACACACATCCCAGGTGCTACGCTCCTTTGGATGTATGGTTTTAAGATAGTAAGAGTTATAGTTCATACCATCCATATGTTCCAGCACATTTTTAGTATAGTTTAGCGAAAAAAATTCTTCCCCAAAAAGGATAATCTTCCCACTCAGGGGAGTTTGTATTTGAAACCTGCATACACTATGGGGGCCTACGCAAACAATTGTTTCTTGTTCCAACAAGACCAGATCCTTGTCAATGAGTATTTGTGCTGATCCTTGCTGAAAATACAGCAGCATATAAAATGATATATGGCAAGAAGTACTTTTCCATGACGGATATTGACAAAAAAAATCTTCTATGGTATAAGGAATAAAGCCGAAATTATTTGTAGGAAAATCCATGAGTGTATGCACAGTCCATGATGCTGTTTTCATATACATAAATAGATTTTTACGCAAGCAGGCTAAAGCAAGGGATATTTAAGGAAAGTTAGATAGCCATAGTTGTGGGAGGGCGGAAGATTCCAGAGGCATATCCTATGGATAAGATATCTTGTGTTTGGGGATAATTAACTTTTAAGTTAATTAGGGGTATGTAGGTAATAGAAAGAGGAGAGGATAGGGTAGGTTGATAATAAACAAAGATTTCTGAGAATTTTTTTTCGGCCTGAGAAGAAGATCCCTGAGTATTGTTTTCTTTTTCGAGTTGTTTTTTAAGCTGACAACCCCCTTTACAGTGTGATTCTGGGTTAGCTCTGTTTTCGCACAGGTTCTGCGCAATATAATCCTGATTGATATAGAAGGCTGCAAGTATCCACAATTTACTAGAGGATTGAAATAGCAAAACTCCTAAAAATAATATGGCAATCATGCGTTTTAACACAAGACAAAGTTAGGGCAATACCGGTTATTAAAAAATTTACTAGCTTGATATTTATTTCAATAAACGGATTAAAACTATAGAAAATCTGTCCTGCGGAAATTAGTAGCGAAGAGAAATACTCAGGAAGTGAATAATCATAAAAAATTATCCGGTTTTGTTGTCAAAACCGGATAATCAGATAAATATTCTATTAAGCGTGTTCGGCACTACCCGAGAACATAGCGTTCATATATTCGCGGTTGAGGCGTGCTATATTTTCAAGAGAAATTCCTTTGGGGCATTCTGCTTCGCAAGCTCCAATGTTGGTACAGCTTCCAAAGCCTTCTTTATCCATTTGCTGCACCATTTTTTTCACCCGTACTTTTCTTTCGGGAGCTCCTTGAGGAAGCAGGGCTAGGTGTGATACTTTAGCAGAAAGGAACAGCATAGCAGAGGCATTTGGGCATGCAGCTACACAGGCTCCACAACCGATGCAGGCCGCAGCAGCAAAGGCTTCATCTGCTTTTTGTTTTTCGATAGGAATGGCATTGGCGTCCACTGCATTACCGGTATTGGCAGAGATATAACCGCCTGCCTGGATGATACGGTCAAAAGCCTGACGGTCTACCACTAGGTCTTTAATGACGGGAAAGGCATCGGCACGCCAAGGTTCTACCACAATGGTGTCACCATCTTTATATTCTCTCATATGCAGCTGGCAGGTGGTAGTCTGGTGCCAAGGGCCGTGGGCTCTTCCATTGATGTACATACTGCACATACCACAGATACCTTCACGACAGTCGTGGTCAAATGCGATAGGTTCTTTCCCTTCAGCAATAAGTTGTTCGTTTAGTACGTCAAACATTTCCAGGAAAGACATTTCTGAAGAAATATTCTTCACCTGAAAAGTTTCAAAACTTCCTTGATCCTGTGCATTTTTCTGACGCCAAACTTTCAGGGTCAGATTCATATTGTAATGTTCCATAGAACAGTGTGTTTTCTTCTATTAATGCAAACAATATTATTTATAGCTCCGTTGAGTGGGATGTACTACGTCGTATTTCAGCTCTTCTTTATGTAGTTCGTACTGGCTTTCACCTTTATATTCCCAGGCAGCAACATACATATATTTATCGTCCTGACGAAGTGCTTCTCCATCTTCGGTCTGGAACTCTTCACGGAAGTGACCGCCACAGCTTTCGTTGCGGTGCAGAGCATCTGTACACATGAGTTCGCCGAGTTCCATAAAGTCGGCCACACGATTAGCTTTATCTAATTCAGGATTGAATTCGTTAATACTACCGGGAATGCGCACATTACTCCAGAATTCTTTTCTTAATGCTTTTATTTCTTCAATAGCTTCTTTAAGTCCTTTTTCATTACGAGCCATTCCACATTTATCCCACATGATTTTACCTAGGCGTTTATGGAAGCTTTCTACACTTTCGGTTCCTTTGATGCTCATGAGTTTTTCGATACGATCTCTCACGGCTTTTTCAGCTTCTTCAAATGCAGGATGTGTAGTGGGGATAGGTTTAGTGCGGATTTCATCAGCTAAGTAATTTCCCAGCGTGTAGGGGATCACAAAGTATCCGTCAGCAAGCCCTTGCATCAGTGCTGAGGCGCCTAATCTATTGGCACCATGATCACTGAAGTTTGCTTCTCCTAATGCATACAAGCCAGGTACGGTAGTCATGAGTTCATAGTCAACCCATAGTCCGCCCATGGTATAGTGTACGGCAGGATAAATACGCATAGGTACTTTGTATGGGTTTTCTCCGGTAATTTTTTCGTACATCTCGAAAAGGTTACCGTATTTTTCTTTTACCACACCTTCCCCAAGTATGCGAATGGTTTCTGCATCGGGATTGATTAAACCTTGTTTGTTGGCTTCTATATTACCATAACGGGTGATAGCAGAAGCATAGTCAAGATATACAGCTTGTTTGCTGGCTCCTACACCATAGCCTGCATCACAACGTTCTTTTGCAGCGCGGCTAGCTACGTCCCGGGGTACGAGGTTACCAAAAGCTGGATATCTTCTTTCGAGGTAATAATCTCTTTCTTCTTCTGGAATGTCGTTGGGTTTACGAGGGTCATTTTTGGTTTTAGGTACCCAGATACGACCGTCGTTTCTAAGCGATTCAGACATCAGTGTTAATTTAGACTGATGGTCACCGCTTACAGGAATACATGTAGGATGTATTTGTGTAAAACATGGGTTACCGAAATAAGCTCCTTTTTTATGGGCTTTCCAGGCTGCGGTTACATTGCTACCCATAGCGTTGGTAGAAAGGTAAAATACGTTACCGTATCCACCGGAGCAAAGTAATACAGCATGTCCGAAATGACGTTCTAATTCACCTGTAACTAGGTTACGAACAATAACACCTCTCGCTTTTCCATCAATCACAACAATATCCAGCATTTCATGGCGAGAATATTGTTTTACATTACCTAAGGCTACCTGGCGTTCTAATGCCTGATAAGCACCAATTAGCAATTGCTGTCCGGTTTGTCCAGCAGCATAGAAAGTTCTTTGCACCTGTGTTCCACCAAATGATCGGTTGCTCAGCAATCCGCCATATTCACGAGCAAAGGGTACCCCCTGTGCTACGCACTGATCGATGATGTTGGCACTTACTTCTGCCAGTCTGTACACATTGGCTTCTCGGGCTCTATAGTCACCACCTTTAATGGTGTCATAAAAAAGCCTGTAAACACTGTCACCATCGTTTTGATAGTTTTTGGCAGCATTGATACCTCCTTGAGCCGCAATGGAGTGCGCTCTGCGGGGGCTATCCTGGAAGCAAAACGTTTTTACTTTATAACCCAGCTCTCCTAAAGAAGCCGCAGCAGAGGCACCGGCCAAACCTGTACCTATGACAATTACTTCAAGCTGACGTTTGTTTGCTGGGTTTACAAGTTTACAAGACGCTTTATACTGGTTCCACTTATTTTCTAAGGGACCTGGTGGTATCTTCGAGTTCATGTTCATGACTTACAGACAATATGATAAAATATAGTTATCAGGCTATCCAGCCTAGGTAAAAAGCTAAGGGCATAAGAATGAAGATCAAGGGAACGATAATAGAAAATGCCGTTCCTATGAACATAATAAGGGGTTTATAGCGGTGTGTAGCAAGCCCCAAGGTTTGTAAAGAGCTATAAAACCCATGCAATAAATGCCATGCAAGGGAAATACAACCTGCAGTATATACCACTAATACAAGCAAGTTTCCAGTAAACACATGAGCCATTTCAGCATATAAATTGTGGTACTCTTTTCCGTCAATAATTACAGGCTCAAGTCCTGTGATTCTGGAAGGAACCCAGAAATGCGACAAGTGCATAATTAAAAACAGTAAAATCAATGTTCCTAACAATGCCATGCTACGACTGTACCATTTACTGGTTTGATTTCTTGCATTTACAGCATAACGGGAAGAACGTTTGGATCGATTGGAAAAATACAATGCAAGCCCCTGAATAACATGCAGCAGGAGCAAAGCAAACAGCCCAATTTCCATCGTTCGGACTAAAAAGTTTGTCCCCATAAAATGGGCAGCCTTATTAAAAGCTTCACCGCCATCATTCCAGAAAATCTGAGCATTCACATAGCAGTGGACAATAAGAAATACGATTAAGAAAATTCCGGTAAGGCTCATTTGGATTTTCTTACCGATAGACGTGGTTAAATAACTTTTCCAAGACATAAGGTATCACGTATCTGGGATAAAAGACTCGTTGAACGGCACAAAGATAATACCCTATGTTTAAAATGCATAGCCGTATTTTACAAAACTATGACATATATAGATTGTTGTGGTGTGTAGCACATTCTGTGAGCTTCAAAAAAGGATTATATGTGTATGGCGGCGGTTATTGCCCAAGTAAGGAATGAATTTACTTAAGATAAAATAGCGCTTATAAGAGAGAGCACATTTACATCTTGATGACTAATCCCACTTACAAAACCCTCTGCAGCTATATTTTCCTGAAGGTTAACTAGCGTAGATTGGCTAGATAGATGAATTTTCTGAGTTTGGTAGCCAGATTGCTTTAAATAGTGTAGCCATCTATCATAGGGTTCGTGCTTTTCAAATCGCTCATGGGTATCTGTACGAGCAATATCCTGAATCTCTCTTCCGAAAAATAATTTGAGTCCATTTTTATCTCGCTGGGAAATGGAAAGCTGGTCGATAACCTGAAATACAGCTCCAAAATGACGGTAGGCATTTTGAATCCTAATTAGTAAATCTTCATGATAATGATCGGAATTGGGTTCGGTTAAGTATATATATAGAACTCCCAATGATTTTGCTAGATTAAAAAACTGTTGTCGTTGCTCTTGTTGTGCTATATGATGCAAGGTTAAAGTACTGTTGAGCATTACTACATCATAATTTTCTGGGAATAAAGATTGAATATCTTCTGCCTTCAGATTTTCAATAAAAGCTTCGATTGGATAATACTGTACGGTAAAGGGTAAGCTTGCTGCCAGAGTATTAATTTTTTCTGTGGCTGTTTCTAGCGCATCTCGAAAAGGCTCTATTCCAATAATCGTAAGCTTTTTCAAGCGAGGGTGATCCTTAGCCATTTTTGCAAGCCATTTTTCTGTTTGAATACCCCTTCCAATTCCCACATCTATCCATACTATTTCTGAAAAAGCTACACTATCATGCAATGCCTGTGTGTTGATGATTTCATGAGCAAGGGCAACAAACGGGAGTTTGTGTATTAACAGGTCGAATAATACAATCTGCGGAATTTCATACTGACGTAGATAAATATGATGATCAGATTGAGCAGTCTGCATTAAGGCATCAGCAAACAATACATCCAGCATCATTTCTGGATGACTATTTATCTTATCTTTTATCTTAGCAATACATGATTGCAGAGATAGGTCGTCAGGCTGAATTCCTGTGTGTTTCCAGTTTTCGAGTAGTGTACTAAAATTCATTTTGTGAGATCATCTAGTTGTAGTAGTTGATTATCTATGAGCTGAAACAAATGGTTGGGTTGAAAAGTACGCCAATTATCTGTCTCCATTAGTTTCACATAACGATCGATGTGTGTATGCCGAAATTCATAGCTTGTCTGTTCGGGCATGTTTACAGAGACAATCCAGCCACCGGCATCCCTGATGTCTTCCTGCCATTCCTCATAATATTCTGTATCGCTGCTATGAAAGTTTAACACATTTTCAGTGATAAGAATAAATTTAGAAATGCCTTTAGCAATTAAAGGATCTATCACACTCCTTTTCAACTGCATGATATCATTTTCCAGAGCATCGTTCCATTCTCCTATCATTTCAATAATCACAAAATTGAAATCATAATCAGCAAACAAAATTTTCAGATAGAGTGTTCGAGAGCCAAATTCATCCCATTGAGGGTGTATATAATAATTATATACCGTGTGGGAGAATTCAAATTCGCTGTATTCTTTCCCAAAAAATGGAGAATGCTCATCTTCTTCTGCGGTATAAAGATGTCGCCAGTTATAATATGGTTCGATCGTATGCATATATATGTAGAGTGTGCATCCAAAGATAAGGATACCCACCTTCCAAAGCGCAATTCCAATTTAATTTCCCAAATCACATTTTTTGTTGCTTTTTTTCTACAAAATCTGCTGCTGTTTTTGTCTATGTATCCTAAGCTTTAATTGGTAATCAAGCTATATTACTGGCTTTTATTAAAATTTTGTGAAAGAGCTGTTGGTGGCAATCTTTTAGTAAGATTTATGGAAAATAGCAGACTATGAAAAAAGAAGAATTTTTACCGATCCAACGCCATGATTATATGAATACACTCACCTCCTGTATCAATAAAGTTGTTAAAGAAGGTTACACAGATAATTATAAAATCACAGAAGCCGGATTATTTTCTCCGGAAAAAAATTGTCATTATAAACCGGAAGATGTGGAAGTTGTAGATTTTTTCCGATTCGAAGGGCAAACAGACCCCGCAGACAATAACATTCTCTATGTTATTCAAACCAAAAATGGCACGAAAGGTACACTGGTAGATGGCTATGGTCCGTATGCGAATGAACGTGTGAATAAGTTTATGCGTGAAGTAGAGGAGATTCATAAGAAGGGGAGAGAGAAATAGGGAAAAGTCAACTTTTCAGGCTAAGCATTATAGCTTTTGTCTGAACTCAGCTCCGGGTTATATAGATAGGCCCGGAGCATTTTTTATATCTCTTACTCAAGCCCATCCTTTCTCTATTCAAACGCTGTTTTTAGGATCGGATTCTATGAATTTAAATATATTCATTTAGGCTGATAATAGATCTTTTTTGATAATCCGTAATAGGTTGATAAATCATATTTTTATAAGATTTAGCATTCTTTTTCACGTATAATCTGAACAATTGGTTCTAACTTTGGCGAAATTTTTTCCTATGTCTGAGAGCAAACCTTCCTTGTTGGGTAGCATTTTTAAGATGAAATGTCCCAACTGTCGCAAAGGAAATATGTTTTCTTCCCCTAGCATTTTCCCCTTAAATAAGCTACTTGATATGCCAGAGCATTGTGAACACTGTGGTCAGAAAATGGAGTTAGAGGTAGGCTTTTATTATGGTACTGGGTACGTAAGCTACGCACTGAGTGTCTTTTTCCTAGCTTTATATTTCGTCCTTTACTGGATCTTTTTCGGATTATCTTATGATGACATGAGTATTTTTTACGCACTGGGCGTATCTGTCGTACTCGTGGTTTTAATGCAGCCATGGTTAATGCGAATATCCAGAGTAATCTATCTCTACATCTTTGTGAAGTATGGCAAAGGCAGTATTATCCAGTCGAAAAACATATCTTAGCTATCTCAACTATCTATAAACAGATTCTAAGTGTCTTTAGCAGGTAAAATTATTGTGATTACCGGCGGCTCATCTGGCATTGGCAAGGCTCTGGCAGAGCTTTCACTACAGCAGGGCGCCTATGTAGCGGTATGCGCACGTGATATGGAAAAGTTACATGCTGCTTTTTCTGACAAGCCTGAGGTTTTCAAATACCAGGCAGATGTAAGTAAGGAAGATGACTGCAAAAAGTTTATTCAGGCCGTAATAGGTTGGAAAGGTGGAATTGATGTTTTAATCAATAATGCAGGGATGAGCATGCGAGCCCTACTACATGAAAACTCAGTGTCAGTACTCCAACGTTTGATGGATGTAAATTTTTGGGGGACAGTATGGTGTACTACCTATGCACTTGAGTCTATCAAGGCACGGAAAGGCGTTATTGTGGGTGTATCATCCATAGCTGGTTATAGAGGACTGCCGGCAAGAACAGGATATTCCGCCTCCAAATTTGCTATGCAGGGATTTTTAGAAGCTCTGCGAACTGAATTACTACAAACAGGAACCCATGTTATGTGGGTGTGTCCGGGATTTACTGCTTCTAATATTAGAAATACAGCCTTAGGTCCAGGAGGTATCGCTCAGGGAGAAACCCCTTTACAAGAAGAAAAGCTGATGTCGGCCGAAACTTGTGCTCAAATCATTCTGAATGCTGTGTCTCGCAGAAAACGAACTGTAGTGATGACCCTGCAGGGTAAGCTTACTGTATGGATTAACAAATTATTCCCCTCACTGGCTGATAAGCTGGTATTTAATCATTTTGCCAAAGAACCTGGTTCCCCTTTAGCAAATACGTAATATACATACCTTTTTTTGTGTATTTGTGATGTTTTATCAAGATGAGACTGGGCAAATCTTTGGTATAAACTTGCTATATTTTACTCTTGTGAAGCACATAAACTTAGATGGCTAAACATTTTTTAAAACAATTTTGATTCTCGTTTGTCAACTGGTAACTTTGCGGCTCTTTTTTACTGCATAAAAGAATATTTAATTTAAAGCCAGAATATCCAGTAATACTTTATGATCATCAAAAAACTGCTAATTGCCAACCGCGGAGAAATTGCCGTTCGTATTTCCCGTGCTGCTACAGAATTGCATATACCCACAGTAGCTATCTATACGTACGAAGATCGTTATTCTCTGCACCGTTATAAAGCAGATGAGGCGTATCAGGTAGGTGCTGATAGTGATCCATTAAAGCCCTATCTGGATATGGATGCTATTATATCTATTGCCTTACAATGCGGGGCCAATGCTATCCATCCTGGCTATGGATTTTTATCAGAAAATGCAGTTTTTGCACAGAAATGTGCGGATCATGGAATTTTATTTGTGGGTCCTTCTCCACAAGCTATGGCAGCTTTAGGAGATAAAGTGACCGCTAAACTGGTGGCCAAGGAAGCTGGTGTTCCGTTGATTGAAAGCAATGAAATTCCACTGACAACTATTGACGTAGCACTAGCTGAAGCTAAACGTATAGGCTACCCACTGATGCTGAAAGCAGCAGCTGGTGGTGGCGGACGTGGTATGCGTGTGGTAAGGGATGAAGCTCAACTCGTAAAATCTTTCCCAGAAGCAAGAAGTGAGGCCAAAAATGCTTTTGGAGATGATACTGTGTTTCTTGAAAAATTTGTTGAAAACCCAAAGCATATTGAAGTACAAATTGCAGCAGATCATCATGGCAATATTGTTCACTTATACGAAAGAGATTGCTCCGTACAACGCCGTTTCCAAAAAGTAGTGGAAATAGCACCTTCTCTTGGCCTTTCAGATGAGGTTCGTCAAAAGTTATATGCATACGCAATTTCTATTGCCTCTTCGGTACACTATAATAACTTGGGTACAGTTGAGTTTCTAGTAGATCAAACTGGCAATATTTATTTTATAGAAGTAAACCCACGTATTCAGGTAGAACATACCGTAACGGAAATGATTACTGGTGTTGACCTGATTAAAACACAACTTTATATAGCTTCAGGTTATAAACTCTCGGATCCGGAAATTGACCTCGGTAATCAGCAAGCCATACCAAAAATAGGTTTTGCTATGCAATGCCGTATTACTACTGAAGATCCTGCCAATGATTTTAAACCCGACTATGGTACACTCATTACCTACAGAAATGCTACGGGTTTTGGGGTGCGTCTGGATGAGGGAAGTACTTATCCAGGGATGAAGATCAGCCCATTTTTTGATTCAATGCTGGTGAAGGTAAGTACACAGGGAAAAACATTGGAAGAAGCGACTCAGAAAATGCATAGAGCATTGCGTGAATTTAGAATTAGAGGGGTGAAGAATAATATTCAATTCCTGGAAAACCTGATTAATCACCCTGTTTTTATTTCTGGATCTGCTACAGTAGGCTTTATCGCTGAGCATCCCGAACTGTTTACTTTTACTCGCCGTAAAGATAGAGGTACACGTATTCTAAATTTTCTGGCAGATGTTACTGTAAATGGTAACCCTGATGTGCGCGTTAAAAGTACTCCGGAAACATTCGAAAAACCTGTTTTACCTTCCTTCAATCCTAATAATCCATTCCCCAAAGGATCTAAAGATTTGTTGACAGAATTAGGTCCTGACGGATTGGCGCAATGGTTGAAGAACGAGAAGAAAATACATTATACAGATACTACCTTAAGAGATGCACATCAAAGTTTGCTGGCAACCAGAATGCGTACCTTTGATATGGTGAAAGCTGCAGAAGCATTTGCCAGAATGCATCCCCAAACGTTTAGTATGGAAGTATGGGGTGGTGCTACCTTTGATGTATGTATGCGTTTCCTTCGGGAAGACCCGTGGAAGCGTCTGCAGGCAATTCGTAAAGCTGTTCCCAATATTCTTCTGCAAATGCTAATTAGAGGGATGAATGGAGTAGGGTATGCGGCTTATCCTGATAATCAGATTGAAAAATTCGTTGAATTATCTTGGGAACATGGAGTAGATATTTTCCGAATTTTTGACTCCTTAAACTGGATGGAAAATGTGGCTCCTTGTGTGGAAATGGTGAGAAAACGTACGGGTGGTATTGCTGAAGCTGCATTATGCTATACCGGTGATATCCTGAATCCGTCTCGTACTAAATATACCCTCGACTATTATGTAAGATTGGCAAAAGACCTGGAAAATGCAGGTGCGCATATTTTAGGCATAAAAGACATGTCGGGTTTATTGAAACCCTATGCTGCTAAAGAATTGGTAGCAGCACTTAAAGATGCAGTTTCCATCCCCGTGCATTTACATACCCATGATACCTCTTCCTTGCAGACAGCAACTTATCTGATGGCTGCAGAAGCAGGTGTGGATGTAATTGATTGTGCACTGGGTGCTCTTTCTGGACTTACTTCACAGCCTAGTTTTAATGCAGTGGTAGAAATGTTCCGATTCCATGAAAGAGAAAATCCGTATGATATCCGCTCGTTGAATCAATTCTCTGATTACTGGCAAACAGTAAGAGAATATTATACACCGTTTGAATCGGGATTAAAAGCCAGTGCTGCGGATGTATTTCATCATGAAATTCCTGGCGGGCAATATTCTAACTTAAAACCACAGGCCATTGCATTAGGACTGGGTGATAAGTTCGAACAAATTAAAGACATGTATGCAGCGGTGAATGAGATGTTTGGAGACATTGTTAAGGTAACACCCAGCTCAAAAGTAGTAGGCGATATGGCTCAGTTTATGGTTGCCAACGACCTTACTCCACAAGATGTCATGACTAAGGGTGAAACNATATCTTTCCCAGAATCTGTGCAACAATTTTTTGCCGGAGAATTGGGTCAGCCTGAAGGTGGTTTCCCAAAAGAGTTGCAAAAAATTATCCTGAAAGATAAAAAGCCAAATACTGAACGTCCTGGTAAACATATTACTCCTATTGACTTTGACAAAGACTTTGCAGCCTTTAAAGAGAAATTTGGAGATGATCTGGATATGACAGATTTCCTTTCTTATCTGTTTTACCCTAAGGTATTTGAAGAAGCCCTTCAGTTTAGTAGAGAATATGGGGATGTGTCTGTGGTACCCACACCTGTATTCTTATATGGTTTAAAACAAGGGGCTGATACAACTATTGAAATTGCACCGGGAAAAACTTTGCTGATTAGACTACTTAGTATCGGCCCGGTGGATGAAAATGGTAAACGTACTGTGTTCTTTAAATTAAACGGACAAACCCGAAATATCGAAGTACAGGATAAATCCGTGAAAGTAGAACTACGTGAAAATCGTAAGGTAGATAAATCCAATGAAAAACAAATCGGTGCTCCTTTACAGGGGATGTTGTCTAAAGTACTCGTTGCTACCGGTGCTACTGTAAAGAAAAATCAGCCGTTGTTTGTAATTGAAGCCATGAAAATGGAAACGGTGATCACTGCGCCTCAAGATGTTTTTTAAAACGCTATTTCTTTTTCTTTTTCCCAAAAATGGAAAATACTGGCGGGTTTTGCTGTAAGGAAGCAGCAGCCTGCCCTAAGCTGTCAATTTGATTATTTATTTTAGAGAGCTCCTGCCTGCTTTCTGAAGAAGCAAAACTTCCTTCTATCTCTCGAAATGAAGAACGAATGCTTTGTAAGGACGAGTGCAATTGATGCGTCTGACTATCAAACGCAATATTTTTAAGACTTTGTGTTAGCAGTAAAAAACTATCTAAAGATTGATTGATAGTTTGATTAAGTCTTCTTGGCTTATCACTATAAGTATTTGCAGAGGAAAATAAAGCTAACCAATGGTCGGATTCTCTAAGTAAATCACCACTGATTTTTTCGGTATTACCTAAGGTAGTGTGTGCCTCTTCCACAGCATGTCTAATATTAGGACCTATGCCATTGACAATTACCTGTTGACTAAAATTCACTAGAGCAGTATCTACCAATCCTAATAAAAAACGGGCATTATCAAGTACAGGAGATATTTTTTCATGGAAAAGCTCCATCATAGAAGTATCCGTTGATGCCTTAATTTCACTTCCTTTGGGTAAGATTTCCCGACTTTTACCTAGTTCAATATATACATGATTGTCGCCAGATAAATTTGTATTACCAATCACAGCTTTGGATCCTCTCGGGAGAGGACAATCTTTCTTTAACCAGAAATCAACCTGTATTTTCTTGTCATCCCGCAGACGAATACCAGACACGTGGCCAATTTTTACCCCACGTAACATCACAGGATCAGCTTCCTGCAATCCTTTAACCCGATCATAAATTCCGTAATAATGATATCCTTGTTGTTTGTTGTATGAAACGTAAAAATATATACCACCGGCCACGGCCAGCAAGAGGATAAGGGTAAGGATACCAGATATTTTCCAACGCACGAAGTAAAAGTACGGATATTTTGTGATTGCTAGTGATGATGTATGCTCATTTTGTGTGTTTGAAACTTTTCTCTACCCCTTATATTATCTCGTGTATTGTGCTTTGCATCTTTTCTCTTTTTCTGCAGTTGATACATCTACCGTTTTTGACATTTGAATTTTGAAATTGACTGTAACTTTATATGATGGCTTCGATGAAACTGGGATCTTATCCATAGTATAACTAAGAATTGACCTACACAACATAATATACCAAGTAATATCTTAGAAAATTCGGGAATGAGAATAGGTTGGATATAGCAGCCTTAAAACTTCCTCATTTCAGGGGATCATTTATAGTCCGGCCTTAAATCATTTTTTCATAGTTGGATACTAGTGTATGAGTGCTTTCTTTTTATTGCTTGCTTTTTTATGCTGGGCCTTGTATCTCATGGGCAAATAGTTATTGCCGGCAAAGTGATGTAGTAGATAAACTCGTTGTCCCCCAAAAGAAAAATTAGTAGTATGTAAATTGCGGAATTACCGGAAAAAACTATCTCTATACCCTCTGCTCAGACACCTATTTGTCATATATTCTGGCCATATGCTACCATAAAATTGTAGGAAGGATAAATAACTAGCTTAAGATGTTTCGGCCGGTGGCATAATCTTTTTACTGAGTTATGATAACTAAACTGATGTATCATGAGGTCACTATTGTATTTGATTGCTGTAATACTTATTATAGGCTGGCTATTAGGGGCATTTGTATGGGGAGTTGGTAAGTTGATTCATGTGTTGCTGGTATTAGCTATAATTTCGCTTTTACTGGGATTAATTCGCAGAGGTTCAGTTGATTAATAATTGGGCTGCTGCTCGCATATTTTAGGAACTTATTTTTGGGTTTCCTCGTACCTTTGCATCTGATTTATGGTGCAAATAGGTACTCTTCAACTAGGTGAATTTCCCCTGCTACTAGCTCCGATGGAGGATGTAAGTGATCCTCCTTTTCGTGCAGTTTGTAAAGAACAAGGTGCGGATTTGATGTACACGGAATTTATATCCACGGAAGGACTTATCCGGGATGCTATCAAAAGCAGGCAAAAACTGGATATCTTTGAAGAAGAAAGACCTATAGGTATTCAGATCTTTGGAGGTGATGAAGAGGCTATGGCATTATCAGCGCCAATAGTGGAAGCTACTGAACCTGATTTACTGGATATTAACTTTGGTTGCCCGGTTAAAAAGGTGGTCTGTAAAGGCGCAGGTGCCGGTGTATTAAAGGATATTCCTTTAATGGTTAGGCTTACCCAAGCTGTAGTGAAAAATACACATCTCCCAGTTACTGTAAAAACTCGTCTTGGTTGGGATGAATCTTCTAAAAATATTGAGGAAGTTGCAGAGCGGCTTCAGGATGTAGGCGTACAAGCTTTATCGATTCATGGCAGAACACGCACTCAGATGTACAAAGGCGAAGCCGATTGGACTCTGATTGCACGGGTAAAAGAAAATCCTCGTATCCATATCCCTATTTTTGGCAATGGAGATATTGATAGTCCACAAAAAGCACTAGAATATAAAAATCGGTATGGGGTGGATGGTATTATGATTGGAAGAGCGGCTATTGGTTATCCATGGATATTCAGAGAGATCAAACATTATTTTAAAACTGGAACCTTTCTTTCTCCTCCTACAATTGAGGAGAGAATTTCTGCTTGTAGAAAACATTTAGAAGGGTCTGTCCGCTGGAAAGGTCCTAAACTGGGAATTTTAGAAATGAGGCGTCATTATGCCAATTACCTTAAAGGCCTTCCTCATATCAAAGAATTCCGGATGAAACTGGTTACTGCTGATGCGAAGGAAAAGGTGGAAGAGGTTTTAGATGAAATTGCCACACATTTTCAGGAAAGAGTATTGGATACACAGAGTTAGGATGCGTGCAGTTATATGGTTAACTGACAGCGAAATCCTCTTGCAGCATAATAGGAGGATGCTCCATTGTGATATACAAATACATGATCGTATCTTCTGTCACAAAATAATGCACCTCCTAATTGGCGAATAGCTTCCGGAGTTGCAATCCAGCTCGAGGTTTTCAAGTCAAATTCCTCTAATTCTTGTAATTTTCTATAGGTCGGTTCATCTAATAGCTCTACACCCATATCACGTGCCATATCTACAGCATTATACGGTGGACGATGTTCTTTTCTGGACTGCCAGGCTTCTTTATCATAACAAAGGCTTCTTCTTCCTTTGGGACTTTCCTTAGAGCAATCACAAAAAATAATACGATCAGTATCTTTTTCTTTTCCAATTACATCAGGTTCCCCTCCTGTTTTTTCCATTTCATGTAAGGACCAAATTGCCTCGGGATTACTTTCCAGTCGTTGACTTACAGTTGTCCAGCTTATTCCTTTATGCCGGTGCATGTTTTTTTCAAATCGTTGCTGTAGGATTTGCAATAAAGATTCTTTTTCTTTTGAGGAGAGCTTTTTAGACATAGCAATTGGTGTTTAGGATCTATCCAATAAAGATAAAATAATGTAGGTTTTTTGCTGTGATGTATAATGAATTTATACCAGAGATACTTTTAGGGTAGCGAGATAATGTGTTGCTGCGAGCATTCTGCTACCATACCAGCTAAACATCTCTCCGTCGCATAATATTACCTGTGAATGGGGTAGAAGTTTTTGGATAGTATTTTTATGTGTCTCTTTAAATGGATATGGTTCTGAAGATAGAAGTACCACATCAGGTGCTAGCTCTTGGAGTAGTGTCTCCGAAGCCTCTGGATAACGGGGGAAATTTTCAAACACATTTTTCCATCCCATAGATACAATCACATCATGTATGTAAGTGTGACTGCCTGCAAACATCCAAGGGTTATACCATATACCATAGGCTACGCGTATTTCTTTTCCGGGAATAGCTTTAAGGGTTTGGAACCCAGCCTGAATCTGCTGTACGAGGTGGTCTGCATTTTTTCCAGTGATACGAGCTACGGAAGATATCATTTCAATAGCTTGTGAGATGTTTTCAATATCACTTATCCATACCGGGAAGTTACGAGCAAGTTCTTCTATGTCTTCTGCCGTGTTTTCTTCTTTATTGGCGAGAATTAAATCTGGATTCAGTGCAGCAATTGCATCCAGATGGAGTTGTTTGGTTCCTCCAACACGTTGTTTATGACGAAACCATGTTTCTGGGTGAATGCAAAATTTAGTAATGCCTACCACTTCATTTTCTAAGCCTAGATGATACAGGAGTTCTGTTTGAGAAGGGACTACAGAAACTATTTTCTGCGGAGGAAAAGGAATTGTTACCTTTCGTCCCAGCATATCTGTATCTGTGATGCTTGTCATGATAGATTTGAATCGTAATTCTTAAGACCAGACTGTTACATGATTTGTAAACTATGTCCTGACCATAACAATACTAAAATGATACCGCCAATGATAATTCTATAAATGCCAAACCAGAAAAATCCATGCTTGGTAACAAAAGAAATAAATGTCTTGATGGCAATAATAGCTACGAGAAAACCTACAATATTTCCTACTGCCAGTAGTCCGATTTCTTTTTCCGAAATGGTGTGTCCGTCTGAATAAAAATCAAGCATCTTTTTTGCTGTAGCAGCAAACATGGTAGGTACGGCTAAGAAGAAAGAAAATTCAGCCGCTGCCTTACGAGTGAGTTTTTGCTGCATCCCACCGATGATTGTAGCTGCAGATCTTGAAACACCAGGAATCATTGCCAGGCATTGAAAGAAGCCAATTACAAGCGCTTTAGGGAAGGGGAGATTGTCTGCATCATCTAGAGTGCCTTTGTTGAAAATACGATCAATAAATAACAAGAAGATACCACCAATCACCAAAGACAAGGCTACTGTTTGTGGGTTTTCTAACATTTGATCTATATAATCACTAAATAGAACACCAAAGAATGCGGCAGGTAGAAAGGCAACCAGAAGAGTTTTATAAAACCTGAATGATTTTAAAAAGCGTTTGAAGTATAATACTACCACTGAAAGGATAGTTCCAAACTGTATGGCCACAGTAAAAAGCTTTACAAAATCATTAGCCTGAATACCCATAAACGAGCTGGCTAAAATCATATGTCCGGTTGAAGATACAGGAAGGTATTCTGTTAATCCTTCGATAATACCTAAAATTATAGCTTGTATGAAATCCATGATTTTTGTTCGCGAACTTGATTTTATAAAGTTTGGCAGTTATTATAAACCAGCCATAGAAATTTAGTAAGAAAGGTATAACTGATTCTTAAAAAAAATCAGAAGGCATATGCCTTCTGATTCATTGAGAGCTCAAGCGTAAATTATTTTTTCAATTTAGCGCCAGCGATCTTAGTGGAAAATTCTTTTCCAGCTTTGAATTTAGGCACTTTGCTTGCTTTAATTTTGATCACTTCTCCTGTTTGAGGATTGCGTCCATTACGAGCAGCACGCTGAGATACAGAGAATGTACCGAAGCCTACTAAAGTAACTTTGTCTCCCTTTTTTAAGGTAGAAATAATTGCATTGGTAAAAGAATCCAATGCAGTGTTTGCCTGTGCTTTGGTAAGACCAGCATCTTTGGCAATTTGATCAATTAATTCTGCTTTGTTCATAACATGGATTTAATTGGGTACAAAATGATTTTTCCGGAATCAAAGTAGCGTCTTTTTTTTGGTATTTCCAATACCTGCGCGCATTTCAGCCAAAAAAATCTTGTGAAAATTTTAGGTTTGGAAATCCTAAAACCAGCAATAAAATTGTTGTATTACATTTATGTTTTATTTGTTTATTAAAATACGCTCTGTAAATCTACAGAGCGTATTTTAATAAAACCCTTGCTGCTAGCCATTTTTAGTGAACGTTGCCCATCATTTTTCTAAGNAAAGGAGCTATGAGTAGCAACACTATTCCGGCCCCAATGGCTATGTAACCAATGCTTTCATAACCGGAGGTGTATTGCAATAACTTTTGAAAATTATCAGGATTTTCAATGCTTTCATCGCCTTTAGCCAACGCAGCACCTATCAATCCTGCTCCATATTGTCCATAGGCACTGGCTAAAAACCAGGTACCCATCATAGCTCCATGAAGTCTTACAGGAGCAAGTTTGGTAACCATAGATAACCCAATAGGTGATAAACACAGTTCACCAATGGTGATTACTAAATAGGCAAATAAAAACATCCATAAAGGTGAAAGCCCATCCGTAGATGCAAAGAATCTACTGGAGAAAAACACCAAAAATCCTAAGCCTAAAAAAACAAATCCTAATCCAAACTTTACTATGGTATTCGGCTCTTTTTTTCTTTTATTCAGGAATAACCAGAACATACCAATAATCGGTGCAATGGCTACTACCCACAAAGCATTCACGGAATTATTTACCTGCGTCATATTAAGTCCATGACTCCGCACATTGCCATTGGCAAAGAAATTTAAGGAGCCACCACCTTGTTCAAAGAAAGACCAGAACAACACAGAAAACAAAATGAGTATTATGGCCACAAAGAGTTTACTAAACTCATGCTTTTCTACACGACTGAGGGTAACGATCAGATAGACCAAAATGCAGGCACCCACACTAATCATAAATACATCACTGAAAGCAACCAGGTTAGGAGCTGTGGTGCCATCTGCTAAAGTCACACGTCCCAGTAAGAAACTCATATCCACTTCAAATGGGTAGTAGATGAGCAAAAAGAAAAATGGAATAAACAAAAGTGTCAGTATATGAATAATCACACTTCTGGGGATACCCATGATTTTTTTCTCCAGCTTTTCAGGCTCTGGTGGCAAACCAATAGGACCTAACGTTCTTTGAGTATATACAAATAAACCAAGTCCTACCAACATACATACACCGGATAAAGCGAAACCTAACGACCAGCTTATGGATGTGCCAATGTATGCAATGGTAAGTCCGCTGAGTAGAGCTCCAATATTAATACCAGAATAAAAAAGTGAAAATCCGGCATCTCGTCTGGGGTCTCCTTCTTTATAGAGTGCACCTACCATGGTAGATATGTTTGGCTTAAAAAAGCCATTACCTACTATAAGCACACTTATCCCTAAGTAAAAGCTGAAAGCTCCCGGAATAGCCATTAAAAAAGTGCCAATGGCCATTAAGATACCGCCCCAAAATATCGATTTTCGGAAACCAAAAATTTTATCGGCAAACATACCTCCAATAAATGCCATGGCATAAATAAATGCCTGAATAAGCCCATATTGTTTATTGGATGTGGCTTCGGCATCATCTCGGTATCGTTGCTGCGATGTCTCAATGTAATATTTGGGATGAGAAGGTGTGAGTTCTTCTTTATTCTGAATGGCAAACTGTTCGATCTTTTGGGTTAAGGCCGCCCCTTCTAGTGGTTTGTAATCTGCCGTGAGAATAAGATGGGAAATATATAATGCAAGCAATGCACGCATCCCATAAAATGTAAAACGTTCCCACATCTCTACTAAAAACAGATACCACAGCTGCTTGGGATACTTACCTTTGAAGTTTTGTATTTCTTCTACGGTGATCGTTGGTTTGGATGCCATTGTAATATATTATTGTTAGTGGTAAATAAATTATTGGTTATATACCCGAAGGGCTGCCTCCAAACAGTCCATGGCTTTGTGAATATCTTCTTTATTTAACACATAAGCTAAACGTACTTCTTTTTTCCCTTTTCCTGGTGTGGCATAGAAACCAGACGCTGGAGCCATCATTACAGTTGCTCCTTCATGGGAAAAACTTTCCAGCAACCACTGACAAAAGTCTTCTGTATTATCTACAGGCAATTCTGCTATGGCATAAAATGCACCTCCGGGAACCGGACAACGAACGCCTTCCATCTTTTGTAATCTTTCTACAAGTACATTTCTTCTGGATAAATATTCTGCATGTACTTCGTCAAAGTAGTTATCAGGAAGGTCTATAGCTGCTTCTCCTAATATTTGAGCAAAAGTAGGCGGACTCAGTCTGGCTTGTGCAAATTTCATTACAGCGTCTAAAACTTGTTTGTTTTTGGAAACCAAAGCACCCAATCTGCCGCCACAGGCGCTGTAACGTTTAGAAATCGTATCCAGAATAATGGCGTGTTCTTCCAATCCATCTATGGCCAGTACTGAAACATGGGTACGACCATCATAGCAAAATTCACGATAGGCCTCATCACTGAAAAGGTATAAATCGTGCTTCAGACAAATAGATTTTAATACTTCAAGCTCTTCACGACTATATAAATACCCTGTAGGATTATTAGGGTTGCAGATTAAAATGGCTTTTGTTTTGGGGGTAACTGCTTTTTCAAATGCTTCTATAGAGGGAAGCGCAAAACCATTATCTATTACTGAGGGTATCGGCACAATGCGGATACCTGCACTGATAGCAAAGCCATTATAATTTGCATAGAAAGGTTCAGGAATAATGAGCTCGTCACCTGGATCCATACAACTCATGATGGCAAATAAAATGGCTTCAGATCCACCGGTAGTAACGATGATCTGATCGTGCGTTACATGCACATCATGTTTCTTGTAATAATTTGTAAGTTTTTTTCGGTAGCTTTCAAAGCCTGCACTGTGTGAGTACTCTAGCACTTTCATGTCGGCATTTCGCACGGCATCTAAAATAGATGGAGGCGTAGCAATGTCTGGCTGACCGATGTTCAAATGATAAACCTTTATGCCTTTTTTCTTGGCTGCTTCGGCATAAGGAACTAACTTTCTGATGGGAGAGGGCGGCATCTGTGCGCCCCTATGAGCTATTACTGGCATAATGCACAAACATAGGCATTGTTCAGGATATTTCACAACCTACAAAGGGGGATAATGCAGGGTATAAATATTATTTACACAGGATTTTCTATCCCCTTATTCCCCAGAAACTGCATAGGGTAATTGGGGGCGTCTTATTCTCATTTCACGGGCAATTTGCTGTGCTCCGGGATCTTCACTGTGTAAAAGATGATGCACAATGTTGGAGTAGGTTTGGTCGTCTTTATTCTGACTCAGTTTAAAAATTGGATAGATAGATTGGACATTAATTTTGAATCCCTGGATAGCTGATAGATTTTTTTGAATGTATTCATCGGGCATGTCTTCTACATATATGGGACGAGGATAATGGGATTCGTGCCAACGAGTTTGCTTTTTTATGATTTCTAAAGTTCCAGAATCATCTGTAAACTCCAAATTTCCCTTTACTTGTACAGTGATATAATTCCAAGTACTGGCAGAGGGAGCTCCCGTATAAAGACTGGCGCTTATATAACAACTGGGACCAGTAAATAACACCAGAATTTCAGGATTTTTTAAAAATACTTTATGATGATCTGTTCCCTTCATGATATGCCCCCAAAAACACCATTGCTCCTCTGTGGTTTCACACAATAACGGGATTTGTGTGGCAGCACAGCTATGTCCATCAGTGCCAGTGACTACCGCAAATGGATGCGATTGTATAAAATCAACAATTACTTCTTTGTCATGTTCTGTAAAATGAGGTAGTAAATACATATATGGGTTGCTTTTGAAAACATCAAATAAAAACCGATAAAGCACAATTTAGACAAGTATGGCGGATAATTTCTGTATTCTAGCAATCTGCTTCTTACTTTTTCATAAACCACTTATTTACGGATGATGGATTTATGCGCACGTTTCTTAAAAAACATAAATTTACCTGAGGAAACATTGGTAAAGATTAAGACATACGCTTATGGATCGTAGAGATTTTTTGCAGGCCATGTTGACAATTGCTTCTTTAGGAAGCCTGAGCAGTTTACGTGCCTTTGCAGATGCACTACCCAGACAAGGGAAGAAAATGCCCGTATTGTTTACTTCCCATGGCAATCCTATGGATATCCCCGTTTCCAGAGAGGAACGTGCATTCTGGAAAAGATTGTATGAATTAGGTATAGTACTGCAAAAACAATACGTAGTAAGAGCTGCCTTAGTAGTATCTGCACATTGGTGTACCAGAGGTACGTATGTTAATATTGCTCCGGAGCAAAAGCAGATATTCGATTACTATGGATTTCCAGAATCGTATTATCAGGTGTATTACAAGGCAAAGGGTGCTCCGGAAGTAGCTAAAGAGGTTACAAACATGGTTCCCTCCATCACCCAAACCTCAGAATGGGGTTTAGATCATGGTGCATGGCCTATGCTTATGCATTTATTCCCAGAAGCTAATGTACCCGTATTCCAGTTAAGCATAGACTATTATGCTAAGCCATCATATCATTTTGATTTAGGAACACAGCTTAAATCTCTTCGCGAAAAAGGTGTGCTGATTATCGGAAGTGGTTCTTTAATTCATAATCTTCAGCTAGCCGCACAAAAAATGAGAGCTAATGATATGAAGCCGTATGGCTGGGAATTGGAATATGATGCCTGGGTTGCGAAGCAAATCAGCCAACGAAATATGGAGGCTATTATTCAATATGAAAAAAGCCATAAATACGGTAAACTGGCTGCGCCTACGCCAGACCACTATGTTCCTGTCTTATACAGTCTGGGGTTGATGGATGCAAAAGATGAAATTCAGTATTTCTATGAAGGAGAACCTTCTTTACCTGCCTTCAGCGAGAGAAGTTTTATTATTTCTGGAAGTTAGGGTTGCATAAATATAAAGCTCCCTATTCTGAAGAGATGCCAATCTATATTAAGCTGAATATTACTTAAGTCTTTTAAAAAAAATAAGGATTAATACACAGAATATCAAATTAGCTGGAAAGAGTACATTGCTCAGATCTGCACAAATACTAAAAGGGCGTACGGTGATGCGAAGAAGCAAGGTAAGGCAGGTAAAACCAATATANAGATATGCAGCCCATTTGCGTAAATCACAGATAAAGATCCAAGCTACAGTATAAATTAGNAGTCCCAATGGGTATAGCCAAGTTTCAGGATGAAAACCATCTCCTAAAAAAATCCATAGGGCATGTATTAAAGCGAATAAATGGAACACTCCCACCCATGGGAATGCCACGGGTGGTTGGGTCCAAATACGTTTGAAAAATCCAGCTTGCATGGAAAGATGGTTATCCTTTAGATAGTGCATTCAGCACGTCATATTTGGTAATAATATGAAATTGGCCACTATCATCTTTGGTAAGAATTGCGCTGTTGTCTTTAGTAATATATCCTGAAAGGCGTTCAACCGGAGTTTCCATACTTACTACAGGTATAGCTGCTTCCATGACAGATTGAACAGGCTGATCTTTTAAATCCGGGATTTCCACAATTTTCTTAAATAAACCCACCTGTGTGATACTCCCCCTAAATTCGCCATTTTCTCCTACCACAGGAATCTGTTCAATATCATATTTTTTCATCAGGTCAATGGCTGTGCCTACGGTATCATTTGCTTCAATTGTTACAAGTCTGCGAGGTCCAAGGCCATTGATGAGGTCTTTTACAGTTTTAACATCTAAAAATCCACGCTCCAGCATCCATTCATCGTTATAAATTTTACCCACATAACGACTACCGTGATCATGGAATACTACTACTACAAGGTCGGTAGGTTTTAATTTGTCTTTGAGCTGGTTTAGCCCTGCTACTACAGAGCCTGCAGAATATCCTACAAAAAGTCCTTCTTCTTTCGCGATACGACGCGCCATTATAGCTCCGTCTTTATCCGTTACTTTTTCGAAGTGGTCAATTACATCACGGATATAGTTTTGTGGTAAAAAGTCTTCTCCAAATCCTTCAGATATATAGGGGTAAACCTCGTTCATATCGAGTTCTCCCGTATCAAACCATTTTTTCAACAGAGAGCCATAGGAATCGATTGCCCACATTTGGATATTGGGATTTTTTTCTTTCATAAACATCCCTATTCCTGTAATGGTTCCTCCGGTACCTGAGGCAACTACCACATGGGTTACTTTCCCTTCTGTTTGTTCCCATATTTCAGGAGCAGTAGTTTCATAATGTGCTAAACGGTTTGCAAGGTTGTCATATTGGTTTACATACCAGCTATTAGGAACTTCCTGAGCAAGTCGTTTAGACACAGAATAGTATGATCTGGGATCTTCTGGCTCTACATTGGTTGGGCATACAATTACTTCTGCCCCTACAGCTTTGAGGATGTCTATTTTCTCCTTTGATTGTTTATCTGTAGTTGTGAAAATACATTTGTAACCTTTTACGATAGCAGCAAGGGCAAGTCCCATACCTGTATTACCCGATGTACCTTCAATAATGGTACCTCCTGGTTTAATTTTCCCTTCTTGTTCAGCTACTTCCAGCATTTTAAGAGCCATACGATCTTTGATGGAATTACCTGGATTAAAGAAATCCACTTTAGCATATACAGGGCAGGGGAGAGAAGATACAACTTTATGTAAGCGGATCAGTGGAGTGTTGCCGATGGTTTGCAATACGTTGTCGTAAACCCTTTTATTAGCATTCATAGATTACAGATGTTTTGGAGAAGTGTATGTTTTAAATTGGTTAGTTAAAATTGTTTTAGGTAAAGTAGGTATTAGTTTACTTGTACAATCTTTGTAGGCTCCATATTGGCATTACGCATAGAGACGCTTCTGGCGACAGAACCTGCAATATCTATAAATGCCTTTTTAGAAACAGGGTCGTCATCCATCATTGCCGGTATCCCTTTATCACCTCCTTCCCGAATGCTCATTACGATAGGAACTTCTCCTAGGAAGGGGATTTCAAATTGCTCAGCCATTTTTTGAACACCTTCTTTTCCAAAAATATAATATTTGTTTTCTGGTAGCTCAGCAGGAGTAAAGTAGGCCATGTTTTCCACAATACCCAAAATCGGAACATTGATTTGCTGCTGTTTGAGCATTACAATAGCTTTCTTAGCATCTGCAATAGCAACTGGCTGTGGAGTTGAGACAATCACTGCACCGGTTACAGGTACTGTTTGTACAAGTGTTAAATGCACATCACCCGTTCCAGGAGGCATATCTATCACTAGGTAGTCTAGCTCACCCCAATATACATCAGACATAAACTGTCTTAAAGCAGAACTTACTTGCGGCCCTCTCCAGATTACAGCTTGTCTTTCATCAATTAAAAAGCCAATCGACATCGCTTTTATGCCATATTTTTCCAGAGGCGCAATCATGCCTTTTCCGTTAACATCCATCATCATCGGTCTGCTATCTCTGAGACCGAGCATAATAGGTACAGAGGGGCCATGAATATCAGCGTCCAGCAAACCAACTTTGGCACCTTCCTGTGCAAGTCCTAGCGCTAGGTTAACAGCTACAGTAGATTTCCCTACACCACCTTTTCCTGACATTACAGCGATAATATTTTTTACTCCAGGCAGAATAGCCTTATTATCCTTCCTGTTAGAGTTTACTCGTGAAGTCATGTGTACTGTCACTTCAGCTTCTTTATCTACCAATAAATGAATAGCATTGACACATGCCTTTTCAATCATGTCTTTCAGTGGGCAGGCAGGTGTGGTTAGGATCACCGTAAACGAAACCTTTTTACCATCAATAGCTATATCTTCTACCATTTGGAGCGTTACCAGATCTTTTCCCAGATCTGGCTCCTGAACATTACTTAAAGCTTTCAGTACAGCCTCTTTTGTAATCATATAAACCTTTGTTAAAGTAATTATTTGGAATCACAAAAGTACGTTATCCATTCTTTCTTTGTGGAAATAACTGATAAATAGCTGCGATTAAGGAAACAAACTGAGGAAAAGCTGTACATTCTTGCAATAAAATTTATCTTTGGACACATGATATTTGGCCGTTTTTTAAAGTATGCCAGTGGGGTAATGGGTGCTTGTTGTCTTGCCCTTTCCTTACATGCGCAAACCGTATTTGAAAGTATTGTGCAGATTAGTGGGGTGACAATGACCGCAGATAGCCTTCGGGCGGTTCCTGGGGCAATTGTAGTGGTTAAAAACAAAAATCGTGGGGTAGAGACTAGTCCTCTGGGTGTATTTTCTATTGTGGTTTACAAAGGCGATACACTAGAGTTTAGAGCTTTGGGCTATAGAACAAAAGAATACGTAGTACCACAGGTTGAAGGAAACCATATTTCCTTGATTCAGCTTATGGTACAGGATACCTTTTATTTGCCAGAAACTTTTGTGCGTCCATACCCTTCCAAAGACGAGTTTAATTATGCATTCAAACATTTACGGATACCTGATGATAAATATGAAATTGCTAGAAAGAATACAGATAAGTACACATTACGCGCATTAGCTTATTCTTTACCTAAAGATGGCAGAGAAAATCAGGCTTCTTATCAGAGTATGCAGTCTAATCAGGCCGTGTACTATGGTCAACAACGCCCCATGAATATTTTTAGTCCTTTTGCGTGGGGAGAATTTTATGAAGCCTGGAAAAGAGGAGATTTCCGAAAAAAGTACTAGACAGTTTTTTGCATTTCACTACGTAGAAATTAACTTTCTGAATACAGGCAAGTATATTTAGACAAAAACATTCAGTTATGCAACGTGTAAACATATTATTAGAGAAAATAAAGGAGTTAAATAAGTCCGAAATAAGTATGTTGGATGTAGACCTGATGTTAGATTATATACGAGTGTTGTATGCCGATGTGTTAGAGTATCGAAATAAATTAGCTTTCCAGGTGCAGATAGGTTTGATACCTTCTGTGGCACCGACTAGGCAACCTGTGCCGGAAATTACAGAGCCACTGGTACAAGAACAGGCAAAAGAAAAAAAAGAAGAAGTTACATTTATGCCACCGGTTGTAGAGCAAAATGGGCCTAGAGAAATACCAGTACCACAGCAGAAAGATCTTAAGAGCCTCATCGGGATTAATGACAAGTACCTGTATATCAGTGAAGTTTTTTTTAATAATAAAGAGACATATGAACAAGCCATACAGGCATTAAATCAATTAGAAGATCTCGAGCAGGCAAAGAGTTGGTTGAGACAAAATGTTGAAGGTGCTTACAGATGGCAGTTAGAAAACGAAGCTTTACAATCCTTTTATGCTTTATTAGGCAGTTTTTACGAAAAGAAATAGCCTTTTTCGTGTGCTATTATTTCTTAACAAGTTACCCCGTAACGAGCTTACAAGTTTTCCAGAATTCTTCCGATAGTAAGTAAGCTTACCGGTTTTTCCAGAATTGTATATTTAGTGTTTTTGGGCATGGGAGGTATTTCAGGTTGATAGGCAGTCATGAGATTGAAAATAGTTTTGGGTGCAGAATTTGCCAGCAGGGGAGCCACACCCCATCCAAAACCATCAGGAAGGTTATTGTCTAGAAAGACCAGATCAGGGAGTAAACAGTGAAATGCTTTTAAACCATCTTCAAGTGTATGGGAGACATATACCTCAAACTGTTGTTTTTTGAGGTAATTTTTCAACAATAAACATAGATCTGTTTCATCGTCAATGATCAATACTGTTTTTTTGTGCTTTTCCATGTTGATCACACGCAGGGGTACTACGTATAGGGGGTAATTTTTGAACTAAATGTAAAAATACAATCCTTTGTTAGAAGTGCATAAAAACAATGCCTGGAAAGGCTGTAATGGAAATTATTTTTCAAAAGGATTTGATTTTGTGGTGTATCCATTTATTTCTCAGGGTAAAAACAGATTGTAATAAGTTTTCAAAGCTATGAGGCTTTGAAAAGTAATCATCTGCTCCTAGTTCCTGACAGCGTAGTTTTTCCTGTTCATTACAGGTTGTACTAAAGATGATGATGGGGATATGTTGGAGTTCAGCATCCTGTTTGATTTCTAGAAGTACTTCTCGTCCATTTTTCTTAGGCATGTTTAGATCCAGCAAGATGTATTTCGGAAAAGAGCGTTTATCTTTTGCGTACTTTATTTGCTTTAGGAAATTGATCATATCCACACCATTCTCCACGAATTCCAGTTTTTCTTCAAATCCGTTTTCGCGGAATGCCATTTCAAACAGAAATCTGTCGTCGGCATCGTCTTCGGCGATTAGGATATATTCCTCATGTAAGGGTGTGGTGAGCATAGTTTATTTGGGTTGGGTCAGAAACATTGTACAGGAGTGGTGACAAGCAACCAACAGTACGACATGTTAAAGATAGCTTTTGATGTTCAAAAACAGGCATTATCTGCAAACTATTTTAAGCAGAGAAGGAAGAGTTTTTTTTGTTGGGAGAAAAATAGGAATATCGTAACTTTAAAAGTTGTTTAGATGTAGTTTAATTATTTTTGAATTTTGGTTAAAAAAAGTTTGGAGGGTAATTAAAAACGTTCTACCTTTGCGCTCCGCAAATGAGGGAAAGGGGTTGAGTGGTTGGATAGCGGAGAGTGATAAAGAGAGGAAAGATAAGCTAGATAAAGATCTTTGAAAGTTGGGAAGCAAAAAGAGACGCTGCGCATATTGGATATGCGCAGAGAGGTAAGTGGTACTTGCGAGTACCTAAGTATCGAGAAAAAATAAACCAACCGATCACGAATAATTCGTCAAGAGTTAGTTAGTGGTCAAACACTTCATTTACAAAGGAGAGTTTGATCCTGGCTCAGGATGAACGCTAGCGGCAGGCCTAACACATGCAAGTCGAGGGGCAGCGCGATGTAGCAATACATTGGCGGCGACCGGCAAACGGGTGAGGAACACGTACGCAATCTGCCTCATTCTGGGGGATAGCCCGGTGAAAACCGGATTAATACCCCATAGTATATTGAGAAGGCATCTTTTTGATATTAAAGCTTTATTGCGGAATGAGATGAGCGTGCGTCTGATTAGGTAGTTGGTAGGGTAACGGCCTACCAAGCCGACGATCAGTAGCTGATGTGAGAGCATGATCAGCCACACGGGCACTGAGACACGGGCCCGACTCCTACGGGAGGCAGCAGTGAGGAATATTGGGCAATGGA
>JGI12420J12819_1000038_pt1 | contig 114715 bp, 100 predicted proteins | sample Passage237A_FD_12819 | JGI IMG/M metagenome (IMG submission 12819) | reverse complement strand
GAGTTGTACCGTAATAAAAAACTCCCACATATCAATGTCGTTGTAAATGATGTGGATATGAGAAGAGGCTATGGTTATGGTTATGGCTACGGCTATGGCTACGGTTATGGTTACGGCTACGGAGCGTATGGTAGCGATAGCGGCTACTTTGATACCAAAAGCTCACGAAAGAAAAAGAAGAAAGGCGGTTTGTTAAGCTTTTTGAAAAAATAGCATAAAAAAGGAAGGGTATCCTTCCTTTTTTTAATTTATATGCGGAAATGTATTCCTTTTTCTTACCTTTGCGCCTCAAAAAATAAACAGGGAATACCCGCCAGTATAATCATTTCCTGATTTTTGGAAACTTAATAACCAATGTGCATCAGCTATTTTCATGATTCTGAACCCCAACCAGATTTTGGCTAATACTCCTTGATGCAGCAAATAAACTGATCCTAAGCAACACTTTGCCAGAATACCTGGCTCTTAAATAAACTTTATGAACATCAGAAATATAGCTATTATTGCCCACGTTGACCACGGCAAAACTACCCTTGTGGACAAAATCCTTCATACGACGAAGGTATTCCGGGATAATCAGGAAACCGGAGAATTGATCATGGATAACAATGATCTGGAAAGAGAACGAGGTATTACTATCTTTTCTAAGAATGCATCAGTAAATTATAAGGATGTAAAAATAAATGTGATTGATACACCAGGCCACGCCGACTTTGGTGGTGAAGTAGAAAGAGTGTTAAAAATGGCTGATGGCGTATTGCTGCTGGTGGATGCTTTTGAAGGCCCCATGCCACAAACACGCTTTGTATTACAAAAGGCACTAGCTTTAGGACTACACCCTATTGTAGTTATTAATAAAGTAGATAAACCTAATTGTCGTCCGGAAGAAGTACATGATGCAGTTTTTGAACTCTTTTTCCAATTAGACGCAACGGAAGAACAATTGAATTTCCCAACGCTGTATGGTTCTTCTAAACAAGGCTGGTTTAATACTTCCTTAACCCCTGCGGAAGATATCTCTCCCTTATTAGATACCATCCTAGAAAAAATTCCACCTCCTGCAAAAAAAGAAGGTACTTTACAGATGCAGATCACTTCCCTCGATTACTCTTCATTTCTGGGAAGAATTGCAATTGGCAGAGTAGAACGTGGTATTATCAAAGAAAATCAACCAATACAGCTATGTAAACTCGATGGATCCTTTATGAAAACCAGAGTGAAAGAATTGTATGTGTTTGAAGGGATGAGCAAGAAAAAAGTTACAGAAGTGGAGTCTGGTGATCTTTGTGCAGTAGTGGGTATCGATGATTTCCAAATTGGTGAAACCATTGCTGATTTTGAAAACCCTGAACCACTAGAGATTATTGCTATTGACGAGCCAACCATGAACATGCAATTTTCGATTAACAATTCTCCATTCTTTGGCCGTGAAGGAAAATTTGTAACCAGCAGACACATCCGTGATCGCTTGATGAAGGAACTCGAAAAGAATCTGGCTCTACGCGTAAAGGAAACAGATGATGCGGATAAATTTCTAGTATATGGTCGCGGTGTACTACATCTAAGTGTACTGGTAGAAACCATGCGTAGAGAAGGATATGAACTTACTGTAGGACAACCTCAGGTTTTGGTTAAAGAAATAGATGGCAAACGCTGTGAACCTTATGAATTATTGGTAGTAGATGTTCCTTCTGAATTTAGTGGTAAAGTAATTGATCTGGTTACCCAACGCAAAGGGGAAATGACTCTCATGGAAACCAAGGGGCTGATGCAACACCTTGAGTTTGAAATTCCTTCGCGAGGACTTATCGGACTTCGTTCACAAATGCTTACAGCTACAGCAGGTGAAGCCGTAATGGCACATAGGTTTATGGAGTATAAACCCTGGAAAGGAAACATACCAGGAAGAAACAACGGTGTATTAGTGGCCAAACAAGGCGGGACCAGCACTGCTTACTCAATTGATAAATTACAAGACAGAGGTTCTTTCTTTATCGATCCGGGAGAAGAAGTCTATGCGGGTATGATTGTAGCAGAACACATTAAACCCGGAGATCTGAATGTAAATGTTGTGGAAGCAAAAAAACTTACCAACATGAGAGCTTCTGGTTCGGATGCTGCTACGAACATCGCTCCTAAAATTAAGATGACACTTGAAGAGTGCATGGAATACATCCAGCAAGATGAGTGCATTGAAGTAACTCCTCAAAGCATCAGACTTCGTAAAATATTGCTCGATGAAAATGATCGTGCTAAATACCAGAAAATGCTAAAATCAGAAGCTTAAACTTCTTTAGCTTTTTCTTCAATATTCCAATAAGCTTTCCATTGATCGGGACTTAATGCGTCTTCCACGCGATATGTCCCGATTTTTGTTCTCCTTAGCTCCTGTAGATAAGCCCCACACCCTAAAGCTTGTCCAAAATCATGTGCCAATGAGCGAATGTATGTGCCTGTACTGCAGTTTACTTTGAAATGAACCTCTGGAAAATCAATCTTTGTAAGCTCAAAACTACTGATGGTTATGGGTCTTGGGTCTAAACGTATTTCTTTCCCTTTGCGGGCAAGCTCATAAGCACGTTTGCCATCTTTTTTAATGGCAGAGTGTATAGGTGGGGTTTGAAGTATTTCTCCAGTAAAAGTTTGAGCTACCTGCCACAGCATATCTTCATGTATCCCCTCCAACGAACGAAAATCCTGCGGTTCAGATTCAAGATCATAAGTGGGGGTAGTGGCACCTAAATGTATTATCCCAGTGTATTCTTTGGGTAATCTTTGATACTCTGTAATTTTTTTAGTGAATTTACCTGTACAGCATATAAGCAGCCCTGTGGCTAGTGGGTCTAGCGTGCCTGCATGCCCAATTTTGGCATGTATCATTTTTCTTATTTTGCTGATTGCATAAAAGGAAGTCCATTTGTAAGGCTTGTCAATAAGCAATACTCCACCTTCTTTTAATTCCTCAATGGTTGCGTGCTGTGTCATAAACTTTGTTTGAAACTCTTTGGTATGCTAGTTTATAAATACCTGCCTGTATAGCTCTCTTTTACTTTTTTAAGACCCTGGGGAGCACCTGCATACAATATATAACCTCCTTTTTCTCCACCTTCGGGGCCTATATCAATCACGTGATCAGCATAACGGATCACATCTGTATTGTGTTCAATAATGAGGATGCTATGTCCTTTCTCTATGAGCGCATCAAAAGAAGTGAGAAGTTTTTGGATATCATGCATATGCAATCCTGTAGTAGGTTCATCAAAAAGAAAGAGTATCTTTTGTGATAGACCACCTTTTCCCAGGAAGGAAGCCAATTTTACACGTTGCGCTTCACCTCCGCTCAGTGTATTGCTGCTCTGACCTAGCTTAATATAGCCTAAGCCCACATTGCTAAGAGGTTGTAATGCTTTTACAATTTTTGCATCAGATGCAAAAAAATCAATGGCCTCATCTACACTCATTTCCAGAATATCATACACATTTTTTCCCTGATAGGTGATATCTAGAATTTCTTGTTTGAAACGTTTGCCTTTACATTGGTCGCAGGTAAGATGTACATCAGCCAAAAACTGCATTTCCACGATAATTTCTCCTTCTCCTTTGCAGGTGTCGCATCTGCCTCCATCTGTATTAAAAGAAAAGAATTTTTCTGAAAAACCCTGAATGCGTGCTTTTTGTTGTTTAGCAAACAGTTTTCTTATTTCATCCCAGGCTTTGATATACGTTACCGGGTTGCTTCTTGAAGACTTGCCTATGGGGTTTTGGTCTATTAATTCCACATGATTAATCAAAGAAAGGTCACCCTTCATTGAGGAATAAAGTCCGGGTTTTTCTGTGCCTAATTTAAAATGCTTTAATAAGGCGGGATATAAAGTGTGTTTTACTAAAGTAGTTTTTCCGCTTCCACTAACACCACATACTACACACATTACTCCTAAGGGGAAAGACACAGATAGGTCTTTTAAGTTATGTTGGCGGCAACCTTCTAAATGGATATAGCCAATAGGTTTTCTTTCTATAAACGATGGCTGTATTTTTAATTTCCCACTCAAATATTGTCCGGTAAGGCTTTGAGGATTGGCCACAATTGCATCGTAATTTCCTTCAGCAATCACTCGTCCTCCCAAATGACTGGCCAAGGGGCCCATATCTATTATGTGGTCTGCTTCCTCCATCATCAGGGTGTCGTGTTCTACTACAACGACGGTATTGCCCAGATCTCTCAAAGATTTTAAAACCTGTATAAGCTGGTCAGTATCTCTTGGATGCAAACCAATGCTGGGTTCATCTAAAATGTATAGTGAATCTGTAAGATTACTTCCTAAAAATCTTGTAAGTTGTATCCTTTGGCTTTCTCCTCCCGACAAAGTATTTGCTGTTCGATACATGGTAAGATAAGAAAGCCCTACCTGTATAAGTGTACGAACTCGTTGCAATAGCTCTGTCATAATTCTGCCAGAAATTTTCTTTTCATGTTCGTTAAACTCCACCTGCAATAACCATTCATACAAGTCTTTGACAGGCATTGCCATTAGATCTGCAATAGTTTTACCGGCAACTTTAACATAAAGAGCTTCTTTTCTAAGGCGGTTTCCCTGGCAATGAGGGCAAATAGTTTTACCTCGGTACCGAGCTAAGAGAATTCTGTATTGAATTTTATACAGGTTTTCCTGCACCATTTCAAAAAACTGATGCACCCCTTTTACTCCGTGACCTCCATTCCACAGCAGGTCCCATTCAGCAGCAGTAAGTGATGCGATAGGTTTATGTACTGGAAAACCTTGTAAAGATGCTTTATAGATAAACATCTTTTGCCATTCTTGCATTTTTTCCCCTTTCCAGCACGATACAGCTCCCTCATATACGCTAAGTGTTTTGTCGGGGATAACTAAATCAGGATCAATACCCATTACCATTCCAAAACCTTCACATTCCGGGCATGCACCATAGGGATTGTTAAAAGAAAAAAGATTGGGTACAGGTTCTTCAAAACGAATCCCATCAGCCTCAAACCGATCATTAAATGAAACGGGTGAATGTTGCTCAATTTCCAATACACAACTGCCTTCCCCTTCATAAAAAGCAGTTTGTATACTATCTGCAATTCTGTGTTGCAAATCTTCTTCTCCAGATTGCGTCACCATTCTGTCTATCAACAAAAACTGTGAGGCGTTATTTTCAGGAAGTGATACTTCACCAGAAAGAATATCCTCGATAGCGATGGTTTGCGTATTTTTCTTGGTTCGGATAAAAATTCTTGGAAATCCTTTCTGCAGGATGAGTTCCAGTTCTTCTTCTAGTTTTCTACCTTCATGCACAATAAGTGGGGCCAGAATATGTAATCTTGTTCCATCAGGTAAACTTTGGATATAATCTACCACATCCGTTACGCTATCTTTTCTAACTTCTTTCCCACTCACAGGAGAATAAGTTTTTCCTATTCGAGAAAACAAAAGACGCAGATAATCATAAACCTCTGTCATTGACCCTACTGTACTTCTGGGTGTTCGAGAGGTGACCTTTTGTTCGATAGCAATAGCTGGACAAATCCCGTGGATATAATCCACATCTGGTTTGTCCATGCGCATCAGAAACTGCCTGGCATAGGCGCTTAAACTTTCGGCATAACGCCGTTGTCCCTCCGCAAAAAGAGTATCAATAGTAAGGCTCGACTTGCCAGATCCTGAAACCCCAGTTACTACAATTAGCTTATTACGAGGGATGCGCACATCAATGTTTTTTAAATTGTGCATGCGCGCACCCTTAATGAAAATATCATCATGGCCAGATAAGACATCCATAGGTTTTTCTTCTCTGGTATTGGTTTTTCTTTTTGAGGACATAAGTTTCAAAAGCGAAGTTATGATTTTATAATGCTTGCTTTAGAATAGAGGTGAACTCAGTAGCTATTTATTCGTAAATATCTTATCTTCACGATACGAAAGCAAAAAAATTAGTTTTATGTGTAAAAATTCTTTAGGAGAACTCAAATTGTCCCCCTTAAAAGAAAATGGAAAGTTTGTTTTCCTGAATAATGAAATCAAAGTGAATGGAAAAATAAATAAAGATGACTATATCAAAATATATGTAGATGCATTTGAGGCTATGGGAAACAAATACTTTATGAAAAATACCACAGTGCCCCTTGTGAGATTCAAAGTTAGAGGAAACATTATTGAAGAAAGTCTACCTGCAGAAACTACAAGCATCAGCGATTTATACGATAAAGCTTCGGAAATGTATAAAAATGTGTTTTATTTTGGCAAACTGGAAATAAGCCGAATGTAAAATCTCCACTCAATTTTATTAACCTGCCTTTTTTATGCTTAAAAATTTTCTCCTAGCCTTTACCGCTGGACTAATCTCTACTTCAGTTTCAGCGCAACAAACTATACCCCATTTTGAACCCTGTGGTTCACATCGTGTTCTGGAATATTATGAAAAGATTGACCCAACTTTTCGCGATCGTTTTGAAGCAAGTTTTCAGCAATCTCAATCAGAAACTTTGGCACAAAAACCTACCGGACAGATTTATAAAATACCAGTAGTTTTTCATGTGATTTATAAAACTCCACAACAAAACCTTCCCGATTCGGTGATATATAGCCAAATAGAAGTTCTGAATCATGCTTTTCGTAAAACCCATGCAGATACCGGAGACTTGCGTTCTGTATTCAAACCTTATAGTGCAGATGCCGAAATTGAATTTTATTTAGCAGATATAGATCCCGATGGGAACCCCACTACTGGAATTAATCGGGTACTTACTCCTCATGATAACTGGGGTGACCTTTTAGGGCTGACAATGGGAGATTATGCATGGCTAGAACGTATTAAGACTACTCAGGACGGAGGACAAGACCCCTGGCCTACTGATAAGTATATGAATATTTGGGTGGCGGATATGACAGATGCTTCTCTCGGATGGCCTTTCTTAATGGGTATTGCAACACCTCCTGTAAATCCGCTACCTCCCAATTGGCCTACAGGTGCTTTCCCTCCCCTGAAAGATGGTGTAGTATTACAATACCACATAGTGGGCAACAATAATCCTTACATAAGTAATTTAGCCTCTTTAAATGTAGGGAATGCAGGTCGTACTGCGGTGCACGAAGTAGGACACTATTTAGGCCTAAGACATATATGGGGCGATCCTACTCCTGGAATGGAATGTGATCCCAGCATGGATGATGGTATTGCAGATACACCAGATCAGGCAGAGAGCTCTCAGATGTCAAGTTCATGCCCTTCACCCAGTCAAAATACATGTGTCTCTTCCTCTCCTGACCTTCCCGATATGTGGGAAAACTATATGGACTATTCCAGAGACAACTGTCAACGCTTATTTACACATGGTCAGGTAGCACATATGAGGAGTATTTTGGCAAACCAACGCAATGTACTGGTAAGTGGCGCGGGACCCACCAAATTTCATGCAGCCTCATCTAAAACAAAAAACTGGACAATTTACCCTCAGCCCGCTAATGAATACATTGTTGTCAATTTTAATGAACCCATAGAAAAAGTAATTATCCGTCATATAACTGGTCAGGTGGTGCGCGTATGGGCAGCAAATGAGGCAGCCCAAAGGAAGTATAATGTGAGCAATCTTGCTCCAGGTAATTATCTTATTACACTCCAAAACAGCGCTGGAAGTTATACCAAACCACTTATTATCAACCCCTAAAACCAAAATGGAGTGTAGATATTTTATAAATATTGTATTTAGGTCTGGGGTCTGATTATCTTTGCGGCAAAAAACACGCCAGGACAACTTATGCTTACAGCCACAGTTATCAGACAAAAATTCCTTGACTTTTTTAAAAGTAAAGGACATAGTATAGTGCCATCTGCACCCATAGTAGTGAAAAACGACCCCACATTGCTATTTACCAATGCGGGCATGAACCAGTTTAAGGATATATTCCTGGGAAATAAAAAAGCAGACTCTTCTCGTGTAGCCGATACACAAAAATGTTTACGAGTAAGTGGTAAACACAACGATCTAGAAGAAGTAGGTGTGGATACTTACCATCATACCATGTTTGAAATGCTGGGTAACTGGAGCTTTGGCGACTATTTTAAAGAAGAAGCCATTGCTTGGAGCTGGGAACTTCTTACCAAAGTATATCAGATACCCGAAGAAAGACTTTATGTTACCGTATTTGAAGGCGATGAAAAAGATAAGCTGGAAAAAGATAACGAAGCGTATCAGTGCTGGAAAAAATGGATAGCTGAAGACAGAATATTAAAAGGAAATAAAAAAGACAATTTCTGGGAAATGGGAGATACAGGCCCTTGCGGTCCCTGTTCAGAAATACATGTAGATTGCCGAAGCGATGAAGAGCGTCAGCTAATTGATGGAAAAACCTTGGTTAATAATGACCATCCTCAGGTTATCGAAATTTGGAACATCGTCTTCATGCAATATAATCGCATGAAAGACGGAAGTCTACAACCTTTACCTGCCAAACATGTGGATACTGGAATGGGCTTGGAAAGATTAGTGCGTGTATTGCAGGGAAAGCAAAGTAATTATGATACCGATTTATTTATTGGAACTATTCAGGAAACAGAAAAAATTACTCAACAGAAATACACTGCTGGAGATTCCAATCAAGATGTTGCCTTCAGAGTAATTGCTGACCATATTCGTGCTATTGCTTTTTCCATTGTAGATGGGCAGCTTCCTTCTAATACAGGAGCTGGATATGTAATCAGAAGAATTTTACGACGTGCAGTAAGGTATTACTATTCATTTCTCGATTACCAAAAGCCATTGCTTACTCAATTAATTCCTACACTTGCCGCACAGTTTGAGCAAGTATTCCCGGAATTAACACAACAATCTTCTTTAGTAGCCAAAGTAATTCGAGAAGAAGAAGAAGCTTTTCTGAGAACCTTAGATAAAGGCCTGAAACGTTTGGACGAAATCATGCAGACCCCTACGGATACTAAAATTATTGACGGTAAGGTTGCATTTGAGTTAAATGATACATATGGTTTCCCTATAGACTTAACTACCCTCATTGCTCGAGAAAATGGATGGGGCATAGATCAGGATGGGTTTGAAAAAGAACTGCAACAACAAAAAGAACGCTCTAGAGCCGCTACCCAACTGGATATGGGAGACTGGACCGTGTTAGAAGAGGCACCTGTAAAATTTGTGGGCTACGATACATTAAAAGTTAATACCAAACTATTAAAGTATCGGACTATCAAAACAAAAAACAAACAGCTGTACCAGCTTGTATTGCAGGAAACACCGTTTTACGCAGAAAGTGGTGGTCAAGTGGGAGATACAGGGGTTTTAATCTTTGGAGAAGAACAAATTCCTGTGATTGATACCAAAAAGGAAAATGATTTGATTGTCCATTTTACGGAAAAACTGCCTGCCCAAATTCAGCAGGAAGTTACTGCTACCGTAAATGCAGTAAAGCGAGCTGATACCCAGGCTAATCATAGCGCAACCCATTTGTTACATGCTGCTTTAAGAGAAGTTTTAGGTACTCATATAGCTCAGAAAGGATCGTTGGTATGTGCTGATTATCTGCGTTTCGACTTTTCCCATTTTGCGAAAATGACCGATGAGGAAATCAAAAGAGTGCAGGAAAGGATAAATGAAAAAATAAGAGAAAACGCACCGGTACAGATCAAAGAAATGCCTATAAAGGAAGCACTGGTTTTAGGTGCTATGGCGTTGTTTGGAGAAAAATATGGAGAAAAAGTAAGGGTGGTAACTATAGATCCTAATTTTTCTATTGAATTGTGTGGAGGTACGCATGTGGCTTCTGCCGGTATGATCGGATTGTGTGTGATTACTTCAGAATCTGCTGTAGCAGCAGGAGTAAGACGTATAGAGGCATTGACAGGTAAAGCAGCCTTACAGTATGTACAGCAAATCGTAGAAGAACATAAGGGATTGTCGCTTATGTTAAAGACAAAAGATCCAGTGAAAGCAGTAGAAAAACTAATGATAGAAAAGAACTCTCTGGAAAAACAATTAGAAGCTGCGCACCAAAAACAAATACAGAATCAGGCTCAACAACTGATACAACAAGCAAATCAAAAAGAAGGTATACATTACATCGCTGCTCATGTAGATGTACCTAATGCAGATGCATTAAAAAAATTGTATCAGGAAATTAAGCAACAGTTACCCAAACATTTTGTAATACTTACAGCTAACATAGAAGGTAAGGCATCAGTAGTTATTGGGGCTGATGATGAACGGGTGGCACAGGGAATAGATGCAGGCAAACTTATCAAGGAAAAAGTAGCTCCACTCATTAAAGGTGGTGGCGGAGGACAAAAGAATTTGGCTACAGCAGGAGGGCAGGATACCAGCAGATTAGCAGAAGTGCTGCAGCTCATTAACCAGATTGCAGAATAAAATTTCACTACTCAAAAATAATCAACTGAAATAATTTCATTGGGTTATAGATTTAAATAAAAAAATGTGAAAGAGATAGGTTACCTTTTTTCCAAAGGGGTATAAATGTGTAATTATTCTTAAAAAACTCAGAAAAATGAAATTCGTAAAATTTAGCATTTTCGCTCTTACTTTAGGTCTGTTTGTTGCTTCTTGTGGTAACAACGAAGAAACAACTACTGAAGAAATTACTGTTGAAGAAGTAACTACTCCAGAACCAGCTCCAGCTGAAGTTGCTATAGAAGCTGATAGCACTGCTGCTGCAGAAACTTCTACAGAAGTTGAAGCTCCTGCTACTGAACCTGCTCAGTAAGAAGATCAAAAATTATATTCAGCCCCGCGTTATATAACCCGGGGCTTTTTTTATTCTTTTTACAATGCTGTGTTATCTGGGAAGTGTTAGGAATAAAGCTATAGGTGTTTAGGTGTTTTCACGATATAGCTTTTTAATAATGCCATCGGCTAAACCAATTTTGGGAACTAATATTTCTGTAGCATTTACCCATTGCATAATAGATGTATAAAGGAATAATGCGGGGACTATCACATCAGCCCGATCATCTCTAAATCCATATAAGTGCTTTCTTTCTTCTATCGTTGTATGGCTTAGTTCCTGATAATAATCAAGTAATAATTCCAGAGAAAGAGGCTTTCCTTCTTTTTTCTTGGAAAGAGAAAACACTTTATTGATATTACCCCCGCTTCCAATGGCCTGTACTGGAGATAACCCACGTACAGCCTGTTTAATACAAGCTTTCATATACTCCCATTGAGCATCAGACACTTGATTCTGAAGTATGCGTATAGTACCAATATTGAAAGATTCTTTGAATACAATGCTTTGATTACTAAATAAAGTAACTTCTGTACTTCCTCCCCCTACATCGATGTAGAGATATGATTTATGAGCATCTAGTTTTTCTGCAATTTGTGTTTCATAAATAATGGAGGCTTCCTCTTGTCCGCTAATGATCTCAATAGAAATATCGGTAGCTTTTTTGACCGCCTGAATAATTTCCTGCTTATTGCCTGCATCACGCAGGGCAGAAGTAGCGCAGGCACGAAAAATTTCAACCTGATATATATCCATCAACAGACGATATGCTTTCATAGTCTGAATCAATGCCTGCTTTTTAGAAGGATGAATAAGTCCATGTTGAAACACATCAAAACCCAGTCTTAAAGGAACCCTGACTAGATTGAGCTTGGTAAAATCTACCTGATCATCCTGATATACCGAAGCCTCAGAAATAAGCAGTCTGGCAGCGTTGGAACCAATATCTATAGCGGCAAGTATCAAAGTTTGTATCGTTTGTTTTTTAAATAGTGGTATATAGCAACCTGCGATCGCATGGGTGGTGTATTAGCTTCTCGTTGTATATACTGATTACTTTGTTCATTATCTAAAATACGGCCTTTCACATTTTCTGCAAGTTGCAAACGAAGAATTTCCTGTAACTCTTCTGTAATGTGGGGGTCTAATACCGGACAGGCCGCTTCTATTCTATGATCTAAATTTCGTACCATCCAATCTGCTGAGGATATGTAATAAAGTGGTTTCCCCTGGTTTTCAAAAACAAATACTCGTGCGTGTTCTAGATATTCATCGATAATACTAATAGCCTTCATATTGCCTTTAAATTCATTTAATTCTGTATAGGCACAGCATATACCCCGAATAATCATTTCTACAGATACACCTGCCTGAGCCGCCAGATATAGCTTGGTAATTAATACCTGATCTGCAAGACTATTGAGCTTTATCAATATAGATGCAGGTAGCTTTTTTTGGGCAGTCTTAATTTCTTTATTGATTTGTGTAAGAAAATAACGTCTCATCTGGGGAGGCGCTAAGATCAGTGTCTTACACGATTTGAGTTTTTTAAAATTGGGATGAGCAGATTCCAGTACATGGAATACCTGATTGATATCTGCAATGATTTTTTTGTGGGTAGTCAACAGACAATGATCACCATAATACTGAGCTGTATTTTCATTGAAATTGCCCGTGGAGAAAAAAGCATATTGCCGTATGTGATTAAATTCTTTTTTGCGAATCACACATAGCTTAGCGTGCACTTTCATATCCGGAATGCCAAGTAAAACCCTAACGCCTTCTTCTTCCAGTCGATTTTTCCAGTGCAGATTGGCTTCTTCATCAAAACGTGCCTTGAGTTCTAACATCACAGTTACTTTTTTACCATTGCGAACGGCATTGAGTAATGCATTCATCACTTTAGATTCAGAGGCCACGCGATAGCAGGTGATTTTTATACTCTGCACAAAAGGGTCGATAGCTGCTTCTCTCAGCAGATCAATTACAGAATCAAAGGAATGATATGGAAAATGCAGCATTACATCTCGTTTATCTAAGACTTCCATGATCCGACAAGGTTGCTTTAAAAGCGGATGTACAAATGGTTTAGGTCTGCTTTTCAAGTTATTAAAAACCGATGCAGGAAAACTCATGAAGTCTTTGAAGTTGTGTATCCTGCCTCCTGGAATAAGATTGTCTTTTTGGGTCATGCCCAACCGCTTCACCAAATATTCCAGTAATCCTCTGTCTATATTTCTATCGTACACAAAACGAGTAGCTCTTCCTTTCTTTCGGTTTTTTAATCCTTTTTCAAGTTCTTCAATCAAATTGGTATTTACTTCATTATCCAAGTCTAATTCTGCATCACGGGTTACTTTGATTACATAACCCAAGAACCTGTCGAAACCAAAAGGTGCAAAAAGATTGGGGAGATTAAATCGAATGATGTCTTCCAACAAAATGATTTCATGCGTAGCCTTTACAGAAGGTAAGATCACAAATCTGGGCAGCACTTTGGTAGGTATTTCGATCAAGGCATATCGTTGCATCATAGTGTTGTGCTGATTACCTAATACACATGCCAGATAAATAGACTTATCATGTAAAAGGGGCATTTGCGGAATACTCTCAATCATTAATGGTACAATTTGCGTACGCACTTTTTCATCAAAATAGTTAGCAATAAATTCCTTTTGGGTATGGGTTAATTTTTTCTCGTTGCGTATGAAAATTTGTTTTTGTGCAAGCTCTTTGATAATTCCGGTATAGACTCGGTCAAAGATATGCTGCTGCGACATTACAATTCGCTGTATTTCATCTAGGATTTGTTCTGGAGCTATTTCCAAATGTATGCGTGCTGCCTGCTTTCCGAGTCGTGCCATACGACTGAGTGTGGCAACTCTCACCCTAAAGAATTCATCGAGGTTATTGGAAACAATACCCAGAAAGCGCAGTCTGTCGTATAAATGATTGGATGGGTCTTGTGCCTCTTGTAGCACACGAGTATTAAAAGCCAGCCAGCTGATATCTCGTATTATGGTTTGCTTTTTCGTTTTCACTTCAAAAAAATACTACTGGCAAAGGTACCAGTAGTATTTTAAATATTTTTAAACTTTCAGGAAAGGGAAATTATAAACTCCTGATTTTAGAAATCAAATTAGAGGTGGAATAACCCTCTACAAAAGGGATGGTAGTAACTATTCCGCCAGATTGTTTTACAAAATCGGCACCAGCAATTTGCGATTCGGTGTAATCACCGCCTTTAACGAGGATATCGGGTTTTATAAGTTGAATCAAGTTTTCTGGAGTGTTTTCATCAAAAAAGCATACAGCATCTACCACCAGTAGGGAGGCAAGCTGAAGGGCTCTGTCTGTTTCATGATTGATTGGTCGTTCAGTACCTTTCAGTCTTTGTACTGAAGCGTCTGTATTTAATCCTACAATCAATGCTCCACCCAGAGAAGCGGCTTGCGCGAGGTATACTAGATGCCCCTGGTGTAGTATATCAAAACAGCCATTAGTAAAAACGATTTTTTTTCCTTCTGCACGCAAGGCATTACACTTGTGAAGCAGGTTCTTGGGAGTTAAAATTTTATTCTGAATCCACTGTAGTTTTTCCATGTTTGTTGGCGTTATATACAGGTAGTAACAATAATGATAAAGCTCCTAAAATTAAGATAATTAAAGTTTGCGCTATCCATGAAACCCAACCAAAAGCAAGGGCATAAGAACTTTTGATTTGATATAATTCTACAAGTACTAATTGCACAGCAGGTGGGTAAGCACCAATACCTCCAGGTGTAACAATCATGCCCAGACTGCCAAAAACTAATACAGAGAGAGCGGGCATCCATCCCAGATGTGTTGTAGCATCAATACAAAGGAAGCCAATATATACCAGGCTCAGATAGCAGAACCAGATAGCAAAAGTGTAAAAAAAGAAGAGCCCTTTTTTTTGTAGTCGTAGGATAGACATAATGCCCTGTCCCATGCCTTTTAAAAATTTACCGAGTACTGTTTTTTTATTTTTTCGGTAGAAGAATAGCAATAGCGTAAATAATAGGATAATACTGACAAGCAGCAGGATAATAGACGTTTCTGAGATATGCATATGCTGTAACTGCTTATGCACATAGTTTTCTGCAATGTCTATTTGTAGCAGAAAAGTAGCAATGGTTATAAATACCAAACAGACCACATCAAAGGCTCTTTCGCCTACAATGGTACCCACGATTTTGTCTAAAGGCTTACGTTCATATTTTGCCAGCACACTACATCGTGCTACTTCTCCCATTCTGGGTACAAGTAGATTTACCAGATAGCCAACAAGTACCGCAAAGGTCATATTAGTTACTGAGGGGCGGATTTCGAGAGGGTCTAGTAGAAGTTTCCAGCGAAGTGCACGAAAAAAATGAGAAAGAAAACCTATAAGTATCACAGGAATTAGCAGCCACAAGCGTCCTTCAATGGCTTGAAAGGCCTGGAATATTTCTGTGCGTTCTTCAGGAGTAAGTTTGTTGTATTGCCAACTGATGAGCAATGCGCCAAGCCCAAAGAAAATAACATATTGTAGCAGTGTACGCAGCCCTTTATTCATGAAAATGGGTAGTTATATTCGGTTTTGTTCCCCCGGAAAAATAATAGTGGGTCTAAAAGTCTTTGCCTCCTCAAAATCCATAAGTGCATAGGAAATAATAATAATCATATCTCCTACAGAAATTTTATGAGCGGCAGGACCATTCATGCAGATCATTCCTGATCCGCGAACACCACGTATTACATAGGTTTCTAACCGTTCACCATTTTCTAAATCAACTACCTGCACTTTTTCATTTTCAATAATGTTTGCTGCGTCCATTAAATCCTCATCAATGGTAATACTTCCAATGTAGTGCAGGTTTGCTTCTGTTACCCTGACGTGGTGGATTTTGGATTTTAGCACTTGAATTTGCATAGCGGGCAAAGGTACGAATTTGATCCATCTAGCCATACAAATCTACATACAACTATTAATTATTGTTATGTTAGATCTTTAGCGTATATAAATGTCTAATACAAACATGTGTACTAACAAACTGTTCTCGTGTAAATTTTTTAATAAGAAGAATATGACTGGTTTTTGAGATTATAAGGCATCTAGATTCATATTATTCCATTAAATCCATGTAACAGAGGTTATAATTTGGAATTAATCCGTGTATTTTTGCAGCACATTTCTGGTATTATGCTGCAAGAGATACAAATGCTAAATGAAAAAGAAACCCGTGCGGGCTTTGGAGACGGAATCCTAGAAGCGGGTCGTAAACACCCTGAACTGGTCGCCCTCACGGCAGACCTTGCAGGTTCCCTCAAGCTGAATGCTTTTATCAAAGAATTTCCCGAAAGGTTTATTCAATGTGGGATAGCTGAAGCCAATATGATTGGTGTAGCGGCCGGACTGGCCACTGCGGGTAAAATACCTTTTACAACTACTTTTGCAAATTTCTCTACCTCGAGAGTGTATGATCAGATCAGGCAATCTGTAGCATATAGCCATAAGAATGTAAAAATCTGTGCTTCTCATGCTGGTCTAACTCTTGGAGAAGATGGTGCTACCCACCAGGTATTAGAAGATATAGGCATGATGAAGATGTTGCCCGGCATGACTGTAATTGTTCCTTGTGATTACAATCAGACCAAAGCGGCTACCATTGCAGTAGCTGCCTATGAAGGGCCGGTATATTTACGTTTCGGAAGACCTAAATGGCCTAATTTTACTTCAGAGCAGCAGGTATTTGAAATTGGTAAAGCACAATTACTCGCTCCCGGAAATGATGTGTCTATTTTTGCTTGTGGACATATGGTATGGCTCGCAATAGAAGCTGCAAAAGAACTGGCGAAAGAGCAAATTCATGCAGAAGTCATCAATATACATACTATTAAACCCCTGGATGAAGAAGCTATTCTAGCCTCAATAGCTAAAACAGGCTGTGCTGTAACTGCTGAAGAACATCAGATACATGGCGGTTTGGGAGATAGTGTAGCTGCAGTACTTTCCAGAAAAATGCCAGCTCCTCAGGAGTATGTAGCAGTGCAAGATAGCTTTGGAGAAAGTGGTACTCCCAAACAATTGCTCGATAAATATGGATTAACCTCCGCTAATATTGTGGCTGCTGCTAAGCGTGCTATGGCCAGAAAAAAGGCATAGTAACCTCGTTTATACTCACTGCCGTTTCGGAAGAATGCTTTGTCTGGAGCAATACCATAGGTAATATTTATATAATCATATGAAACGTATAGGCTCCTGGGTATTTATTTGGTTGATTCGCTTTTATCAGGCGTTTATTTCACCATTGTTAGGAGCTAAATGCAGATTCACGCCTACCTGTTCCAGTTACGGGATTGAGGCAATAAAAAAATATGGGCCATGGAAAGGAGGGTATTTAGCCCTAAAAAGATTTCTTTCCTGCAGACCGGGCGGAAAAAGTGGGTACGATCCAGTGCCTTAGTAAGTCTTCTTCATGAATTCTTCTGCCCATAAGAATCTGATGCGACGTATATACGGAACTCCAATGTAAATTTCTTGTTGGGAGCAGAATTGATCATATACAAATGAGAGTGTAGCGGATGGAATGCATATATCTTTCGATGAAGGTTTATGAAATTCAATCGCCATCCAGGAATTATAAAGCCCCACCTAAGGCCAGATTTGAACTTCTTTTTCTAGGTAGATTCCAAATTTTTCCTGAACAGAATTGATAATTGTAGTNGCCAAAGCCAGAATTTCTTTCCCTTGAGCATGGCCATAATTTACTAAAACCAATGCCTGCCTTGTATGTACGCCGGTATTACNTACTCGATGGCCTTTCCAGCCGGCGTGCTCAATAAGCCATCCTGCAGGTATTTTTACTTGTGCCTCATTGAGTATATACCCCGGAATATGAGGATATTGATTTTGTAATAATTGGTACTGGGCGGAGCTTATGACGGGGTTCTTAAAAAAGCTACCGGCATTTCCTATCTGTTTGGGATCAGGAAGCTTACTACGTCTTATTTCCATTACTGCCTCTGCTATATCATGGATACCGGGGTTCTTGTCTTTCCCTTTAGCAGCCAGAGCGTCTTGAATGGCACCATAGGAAACATTAGGCTGATGTTTTTTAGATAAGCGAAAAAGTACTCCAGTAATGATACATTTACCAGCTAGTGCTTGTTTAAAAATACTATCTCTATATCCAAAAGCGCATTCCTGATGAGGAATAACGATAAGTTTTTGGGTTTCCAAATGCCAAACTTCAACCTGTTCAATTACTTCTTTAACTTCTACTCCATAAGCTCCAATATTTTGAATAGGAGCTGCCCCAACCGTACCAGGTATAAGGGCTAAGTTTTCGATGCCAGCCCAATTGTTTTCGATGGCATAGCAGACAAACTCATGCCATACTTCTCCGGCTCCCACACGCACCCAAACATGAGTATCATTTTCCTTTTCTAGTTGGATTCCCTTGATGCTGTTTAGAATTACCGTACCAGGTATGGACTGGGTCAACAGTATATTACTCCCTCCCCCTAGTACACGCAAAGGGGTTTTCAGATTTTTCAGCTCACTTAATTGTGCTTTGTCGTTTAGTATTGCCAATTGTTCAGCCGACTGGTCAATACCGAAAGTGTTATAAGTACGTAAAGACACCTCCTGTTGTATATCCATGGGAACTGTGTTTTCTTTTTCGTTCAGCCACAATTTTAAGGGTTTGCTTTCATGGCCTCATGTCTTTCCAGAAAATAATTTTCCAGAGAAGATGTTTTAGGGATCATGTAAATGTATATGCTGTCTAGTTCGTCGGGGTGTAACTTATACCATTCCAGATTTTTGATAAGCTCATCTGCAGACAAGCCATAGTGATTTAGGATCGTTTTATAATACTTAGCTAGTGAGTCTGGATTTCTGATATTTGTATTATGCCGAATGCTGTCTCTATTTTGGATAATGCTCCAGGCTTCTGCATAATGCAAGTCTATTAAAATCTTTTGCATCTTGTCTTTCGGTATATCTGGGCGTGTTTGTGTATCACAGGCCCCCAAGAGCGCCATACATAGGCAAGCAAAGAAGGCAGGAAGTTTCATACTAACGATTCAGTAGTTGATATTTTGCGGCATTCGGCACGTCGATCTGAGCTAAGATAGAAGTGTACTGGCCTCTTTGTTCTCTAGGAAGCTGAGCAATAATGCGAATGAGTTCATCAGACTTTGCATTAAAGAAAAACTGAAGCAGGATAGAGCTTGGGTTTTCTTTGTTTAGCTTTCCTAATCTGGAAATTCCACTTAATATTTTAGCGTTCCCTTCTTCAGGTTTGTTATAAAGCTTGTCAAAACCTTCACGGTGCATAGAATACCAATAGCTTCTCAGGTCACTAAAACGAGGGCTTAGCAATTGGTCTATAATCCAATATCTGTTTTTATTGTTTTCTACTGGTTTCCAGCCTACGATTCCATTTTCTTCAGGTGCATTATTTACAATATGCTGTGCTTTTTTGAAATAAGCATTTCCTCCTTCTGGAGAAAAACTGTCATAATCAAGACCTAGAACAAGATACATATAGTAAGCCAAGATAGCAGTAAGATTAGATGCTTTAGCATCGCTACCCACTACACGATTATCGTCGAACTGTAAAGGCGTAAACTGTGAATAACGAAAATGCACATCTCTATCTAAGTAGTTAATTAAAGGGCTGGTATAGCTAGTGTTGTACACAGGTCGTGAAGCCTGAATATTAATTGTGGCATTATACACATCTTTTTCAGATGTTTTCCCTGTTAGGTTGATAAGCAGATTAACCTCAATTTTTTCCTGGATATCAAATTCATCATTTGTCCATTTTCGGGTATTGATAAAATCACTGATAGCCTTTTCCATTGTAGAGAATACCTTTTTATCCTCACTAACAATGGCATTACTCATTACTTTCACAGTGCAATTGAATTCTTGAGCTATAGTGTTTGTACCGAGCAGTAGCAAGCAAAAAAGAACGCTATAAATTTTCTTTAGCATAGGTTAATCCTGCAATATGGTTAATAATAATTTCTGCGACCTCTTTTTTAGTTTGAAGGGGGAAGCTCTTTGCAGTTCCTGAACGGTCCAGCAAAGTTACTTTATTCGTATCAGTTCCAAATCCCGCACCTATATCCTGAAGGGAATTTAATACAATCATATCTGCATTTTTCTTGTTCAGTTTTTCTTGAGCATTGGGGATTTCATTGTCTGTTTCAAGAGCAAATCCTACCAATATTTGGTTGGGAGATTTAATAGTTCCCAGCGTTGCCAGTATATCCTGAGTTCGGGTTAGTGTTATGGATAACGCAGTTTCTTTCTTTTTTATTTTATGAGCTGTGGGTTGTTCGGGTTTGTAATCTGCCACAGCTGCAGCCATAATAGCTATGTCTGTTTTGGGAAAAATTTCTATACAGCGATTATACATCTCTTCACTGGTCTCTACCAGATGTGTTTGGATACGAGGGTGGTTAGTACGCAAATGCGTAGGGCCTAATACTAAGTGTACATTAGCTCCTTTTTGTGCAAGAGATTCCGCAAGTGCTATTCCCATTTTCCCTGTAGAGCGGTTGCCAATAAAGCGAACGGGATCAATAGCTTCATAGGTAGGACCTGCGGTAATGAGTGCTGTTTTTCCTGTAAAGACCTGTTTTTCTGAAAAAAATTGAATCAGAAAATCGGTGATTTCTTCGGGTTCTGCCATTCTTCCCTGACCAATAAGTCCGCTAGCGAGAAAACCTGTACCAACCGGAATGACCGTATGTCCATATTCTTGAACTAGTCTCAGGTTATTTTGTGTAGTTGGGTGCAGCCACATATCTTCATCCATAGCGGGAGCAATGCATACTGGGCAGCGTGCAGAAAGATATACTGCTGTTAGGATGGAGTCGCACAGTCCTGTGGCCAGTTTAGCCAGTGTATTGGCTGTACAGGGAGCAATTAAGAACATATCCCCCCATTGTCCGAGGTCTACATGATTATTCCATGTATCTCCATCCTGTACTTGGCTATAAACCGGGTGACCAGACACAGTAGATAGTGCTAGGGGGCTAACGAGTTGGGTAGCAGAGGGGGTAATAACTACTTTGACCGAAGCTCCTTGCTTGACTAATAAGCGTACGAGTTCCGGAGTTTTGTAAGCAGCTATACTACCTGAAACACCCAAGACGATTTTTTTCCCTTGTAATGACATATACAGATAAAAATAAGCAATAATAAAGGGGGAAGATTATTTGATCAGGACATCCTGGACAATGGTTTCCCCAAAATATTCATTGATACGCTGGCAAAGTTGTTCTTTACCAAAGTAGAGTTCCTGTTTTAGTGCTGCCACATGAGTGTACACATACAAGGTAGATCCACTCAGAAACACCTTATCAGTATATCGGGCGATGGGAGTACCCACAATTTTTTCCCATTCCTGCTCCAGTCGGATAGAAAGCACTTTATGTTTCCATTTCGACTTCTCCAGCAATTGCTGGATAGCTTCCCCTATAGTGTACGAACCCATAATCAATCAATAGAAATAGTTATTCTTTTTTGTAAACCGTCTTCAAACATACGATAGAGCGTGGAAAGTTGCATGTCGCATTTACCATTTTCTACGCGAGATATATAAGATTTTTTAGTACCTAGTCTTTGTGCCAATTGATCTTGAGTAAGGCCGGCCTCTTTTCTTGCTTCTTTGATCAGAGTGCTTATAGAAAACAACCATTCCTTTTCTTCATAGGCTCTTCTTTCTGGTGTACCAGGCCTGCCGTATTGTATATCTAGGAGTTCCTCAAATGTTTTCATGTCTTATAGAATAAAACTGCCCACAAAGGTAAACTAATTAGTTTACAAATTTCACAAAATATTGATTTTCAATTGTCAATTTTTTTTGACTACACATGTTTTTAATCCAAAATTATCTATCTTTGCACCCGGAAAAAAGAACAGAGAACACAATTTAAATTCAAAAAAATGTCTCATTTATCTACTGAACAGAAATTAAACTTATACAAAACCTACGGTGGTAACGAAAAAAATACCGGTTCTGTAGAAGTACAAATTGCTCAATTAACAGAGCGTATTAATCATATCTCTAATCACCTGAAACAAAACAAAAAAGACTTTTCTACTCATCGTGGGTTGATGCAACTCGTAGGTCGTCGTAAAAGACTGTTACAATATATGAGTCGTACTAACTTGCAAGGTTACCGTGCTTTGATCGAAAAGCTGGGCATCCGCAAGTAAGCTTTCGTACGATATACATAACTATTCCCGATCACTTAGGCGGTTGGGAATAGTTTTATTTCAACACATTAAAAATATTACTTATGATTCCAAATCCCATTTCCGTGTCGTTTGACATAGGCGACGGACGGGAAATTAGTATAGAAACGGGTAGGATGGCGCGTCAGGCAGACGGCGCTGCTGTTGTGCGTATGGGTAACTGTATGCTTCTTGCTACCGTCGTTGCTAATGATGAACCTAAACCCGGACAATCATTTTTCCCGCTCACCGTTGATTATCAGGAAAAATTTGCATCTGCCGGGCGTATACCCGGCTCTTTTTTCAAAAGAGAAGGTCGCCTGAGTGATTATGAAGTGCTGATATCCCGATTAATTGATCGCGCTTTAAGACCCCTTTTCCCTGAAGATTATTTCTGTGATGTACAGGTAATTGTTACCCTTATTTCTTCTGATCAGGAAGTACTGCCAGATGCATTGGCTTGTCTGGCTGCTTCTGCTGCTCTAGCCGTATCGGATATTCCCATTAAAGAAATTATTTCTGAAGTACGTGTGGCTAGAATTAATGGGGAATATAAAATTAACCCCAGCCGTACTGAACTGAAGCAGGCTGATATGGATTTTATCGTTGCCGCTACAGAGAAAAATATCATGATGGTGGAAGGGGAAGCTCATGAATGTCAGGAAGAAGATCTGATTAAAACCATCGAGCTCGCTCACGAAGCTATCAGACTTCAAATTAAGGCGCAACAAGCATTAAGAGAAAAAGTAGGCGTAACAGGAAAAAGAGAATATACTAAACCTGTACAAAATGAAGAGCTTCGCGAAAAAGTAAATGCCTTTGCCGCAACAAAAATGCTGGAAATCTCTCGCTCTGCTACCGCCAAACAAGTTCGTACAGAACAATACAAACAACTGGAAGAAGCTACGCTGGAACATCTTGCTAGCGGCTACCCAGAAGAAACTGGTATGCCCGAAGAAGATCAAAAACTGGCTAAACAATATTTTGGCGATCTCCAATACTATACCGTCCGCAATATGATCCTCGACGAAAATCGTCGTCTGGATGGACGCGGATTGGAAGATGTACGTCCGCTTACTTTAGAAGTAGATTTGCTCCCTACACCTCACGGTTCTGCATTATTTACTCGTGGTGAAACACAATCTTTAACTACTGTAACATTAGGTACAACTGAAGATGAGCTGCTGCTGGAAAGTGCAGCCACTACAGAATACGCTAAATTCATACTCCATTATAATTTTCCTCCGTTCTCTACTGGCGAAGTGAAGTTTTTACGCGCACCCGGAAGAAGGGAAGTGGGTCACGGAAACCTGGCTATGCGTTCCCTGAAACAAATGATGCCCGGAGATGAATTCCCCTATACTGTACGTGTAGTTTCTGATATTTTAGAATCCAATGGTTCCTCTTCTATGGCTACTGTATGTGCCGGTTCGCTGGCTCTGATGGATGCCGGGGTGCCTTTCCCAAAACATGTAGGTGGTGTGGCCATGGGACTTATATCCAGACCAGAAGATGGTAAATGGGCTGTACTGACAGATATCTTGGGCGATGAAGATCACTTGGGTGATATGGATTTTAAAGTTACTGGAACTCGTGATGGTATTTGTGGTATCCAGATGGATATTAAAGTGGATGGGCTAAGCATGGATGTTATGAGAAAGGCTTTAGAGCAGGCTCGTCGCGGAAGATTGCACATTCTGGATGCTATGTACAACTGTATACCAGCTCATCGTCCGGAACTAAAACCTCATGCTCCGAGAATAGAACAACTGTTGATCGATACAGAATTCATCGGTTCTGTGATAGGCCCCGGTGGTAAGATCATACAGGAAATTCAACGTGAAACCGGAACTACTATCAATATCGAAGAACAAAATGGAAAGGGTATTGTAAAAATATTCTCCTCTAATAAGGAAGGTATTGATAAAGCCATGAACTGGATAAAAGGTATTGTGGCTGTTCCGGAAATTGGAGAAACCTATGAAGGTATTGTAAAATCTGTAGTGCCTTTTGGGGCTTTCATTGAGTTCCTCCCCGGAAAACAAGGATTGCTGCATATTTCAGAAGTAAGCTGGATGCGTCTGGATAATCTCGACGGCGTAATTGCTGAAGGTGATAAGGTAAAAATTAAATTGGTAGGTACAGATCCTAAGACTGGTAAATTGCGCCTAAGCCGGAAAGTATTGATGCCTAAACCTGAGGGTTATGTAGAACCAGAAAAGAAAGAACGTCCGGAACGGAGAGAACATAAAGGTGATGGTCAGGGCCAGCATAGAAAAGAACATTCTCAAGGAAAGAAGTTTAACGGTGGATCTAAACCTCACGGTCAAGACAAAAACGGCGGAAAGAGATATTCAGAGGATAATAAAAGCTCCTCTAGTACCCCTCCTTCTGATGATAACATCAATGATGACGACCTAGCATTATAGTTCACTACATCTCGTTTGAGTGTATTGATATATTGGGTGAGGCCGATCCGTCAGGATCGGCCTCACCTTTTTAACACCCTTATCATTCCATCAGATAAGCACTACCTGTACGGTATTTCGGGTTTTTTGTTCTAATAATATGTACTTGTTTCGAGTAAGATCAGAAAGAATCTCCTGTGTATAATGGCGAACGGTAAGCAAACTCACTCCTTCATTACACAATACTTTATATTCTTTTTCAAGCTCTGAAATAAGCTTTTTAATATCTGCCTCTTTGTGATCGAAGCAGGCTACAAAACTGATGGCAGCATTTTGCATCAAATTAACCTTAATGTTGAGCTTGTGAAAAATTCCATAGAGATGCTGCATGTTATCCTCTGTCACAAATGAAAAATCACGGGTTGTAACCTGCATCAATATCTGATTTTCTTTCAAAATAATAAGGGGAGGATAAAAAATATTGTTGACCTCATTTTGAATCAGCGTGCCTTTGAGGTCTTTATTCAAAAAACATTTTACATACAGCGGAATATTGTGATTCTGGAGTGGTTTGATCGTTTTGGGGTGAATTACCTGAGCTCCGTAATAAGCCATTTCAATCACTTCATGGAAGGAAATAGACTCAATTTTTACCGTGTTAGCAAACATTTTAGGATCAGCATTTTGAAGTCCATCCACATCTTTCCAAATAGTCACATGCTGTGCTCTCAACATAGCAGCTAACACAGCAGCTGTATAATCCGAACCTTCGCGCCCTAAAGTAACTGAAGCATTATCTGCAGTAGCCCCAATAAAACCCTGAGTAACGATATATTTCCCCTCCTGAAGTACAGGTAACAATAATCTTTGCACATTTTTTTCCGTAAAATCCCAGTCAATTTTAGCATCCCGATAAGTGGTGTCGGTACGAATCACATCCCGAATATCCTGCCAGTGAATGGCAAATCCTTCCTGCACCAGAAAATGATAGAAAATAGTGGTTGACATAAGCTCACCCATACTCACTATCTGGTCATAATTATAATCAAAATGATCAGGGGTCACATCGTCGATGGCCCATTGCAATTCGGTGAAAAAAACATTTAAATGCTGAAGGGCATTATTCAGATGTGTTTCGTGGAGCAGAGACTGAGCAAATTCGATATGCTTATTTTCAAGTTCCTTAGCTAGTTTATGTGCTTCCTCCTTATCCTTATTTGCAGCCAGGTGAATAGTTTCCAATGCATTGGTAGTCTTACCGTATGCAGAAACTACAAATAAGGTATCCTGTGGTGTTTCAACCAATATAGGTAATAAGGCTCTCATTCTTTCTGGAGAAGCAATAGAAGCTCCTCCAAATTTATAAACCTGCATGTATGGTGTTATTTTGTGTTTACTTGAAAAAAGCGGCTGGCAAAAATAACCCCAAATTTGGCAGATGCATAGTAGAACAGGTTAAAATGCCTGATCAAAGCTACTGATACAGTTGTTTATACACTGAGTATGAAGTACTTAACAAAGATTAAAAAAGCAGGATTCGAAAAAAATAAGGATTTTCTGCTTGCTGAAAAAAGAGAAAGCATGCCAGAGTTTTGATCCCTGCTTACGCTCAAACAGGTGAAGAATATGATGAGTTGACCCAGCAATAAATCATTTCCAATGAATCAAAAAACCCAAACAATGAGGGGAAATGCTTGTGTAATATTAATACCCATTGGTGGCTATATACAACTTGGATGAGTTTATACCACTCTACTCTGTAAATCTTTTTCCTGCTTATTCTCTGTTATATAGCAAGATGTATATTGATTTTTAATGTGTGCATTTATTTTGTTGAGGAAATAATATGGAAAAGGAAGTTTTTAGAGGCACTTATTCACACTATTTTTGCACGCATGAAACAAGGGAATTACCAGACAGCTGAAGCGGCTGTGCAACATATTCAAAGCGGTGATCGGGTTTTTATACATGGAAGCGCGGCAACACCATTACATTTGCTAAATGCTCTTTTAAATAGGGCTGGTAGCATCAAAGATGTGGAATTAGTGGCCATTTCTACTTTTGGAGATATAAACTGGAATACTCCAGAAATAAAGGAAAGCTTTTATCTTAATTCTCTTTTTGTATCTGCCAATGTAAGAGAGTGGGTCAATAGCAATCATGGAGATTATGTACCCGTTTTTCTTAGCGAAATCCCATCTTTATTTACCAAAGGAGTACTTCCAATAGATGTAGCTATTGTACAGGTTTCACCTCCCGACAAACATGGCTTTTGTACGTTGGGTACTTCTGTAGATGCGGCATTAGCAGCAGTACAGACAGCTAAAAAAGTTATTGCACAGGTAAATCCTCAAATGCCAAGAATTAATGGAGATGGGGTGGTTCATTATTCTCGCTTTACAGCTATGGTATGGCATCCCTCAAAACTCCCCGAAGTAGATTATTCCTGTCAGGCTGATGAGGCAACCCAAAAAATAGGCACCCATGTGGCCACGCTTGTAGAAGACAGATCTACCCTGCAAATGGGTATTGGCGCCGTTCCTGACGCAGTGCTGAAGGCATTGGTACATCATAAAGATTTGGGTATTCATACAGAAATGTTTTCAGACGGATTAATTCCACTGGTAGAAAAAGGCATAGTTACAAATGCATATAAGAAAATACATCCAGGAAAAATAATTTCCACTTTCGTAGCAGGTACGCAAAAGCTATATGACTTTGTTGACGACAACCCTCTTGTTTCGTTAATGGATGTGCGTTTTGTGAATGATACAGCAGTGATTCGTAAAAATCCGGGTATGACAGCTATTAACAGTGCGATAGAAATTGATCTTACAGGACAGGTATGTGCAGATTCGATTGGAACCTATCAGTTTTCAGGCATTGGGGGGCAAATGGACTTTATGAGGGGAGCTTCCCTGGCAGAAAATGGGAAACCTATTATTGCGCTACCTTCTACTACAAAAAAGGGAATTTCCAGAATTGTTCCTACGCTAAAACCCGGGGCGGGCGTGGTAACTACTCGTGGACATGTACATTACGTAGTTACTGAATATGGAATTGTGAATCTATATGGGAAAAATATGGAGCAAAGAGCTGCATTATTAATCAGCATTGCTCATCCGGAACACCAGGAGGCTCTGCAAAAAGCCTATTACGAACGCTTTGGTAAACTCTATCGGAAGCCAATATAATCCTAAGGTACAATGCTGTTTACTTATAAGGTTACAGGAAAACAGCCAGATTAATCAGGGCAAGGATAGTAGCAAATAAAGAAACTTTTAAAAGCACATCAGTTTGCACCGCAGGGCTGCTAATTTGAACTTGTGGTTTTGAAATGCTTATGGTTTGAGTTTTCATTTTTGTATTCTTTGTTTGTTGCTTTGATGATGCAAAGATGCTACTGTGTTTGATTCTTAAAAACATTTTGGGCAGGGTTAACGACTGATTAACCATTTGTCATACTATTGTATGTGCACATGGCTTTCCCCATGTAAAATAGAAGGAAGGTTCACTTAGTGTAATATTTGTTGCAACACGTCTAAGGATCGTAAATCTCCCAAATGCTGAGAGTAATTGCGTAAAAATGCCAAGTACCAGTCCAACAAATGGCTACGGATAGTAGAAGACATCGCAGGTACTGCTTCTTCAAAACTTTTTATGCGTAAAAGAGTATCTAATATTTGTGCTTCTTCTTCCGATACATAGGGTGCGTCTTCGGGAGGGAGATGACTAAAACCACCTTCTCTGATATTTAGAAAACAAGTATGCGCACTATAATGCCCATGTGGAATATATCCCATCAGTCTGCTACAATGAATGACAAATAGTAACGGATAATTGGCTACAGCAGTATTATGAATATCCCAGAGGCGTAAAAAGTATTCGAAAGAAAAATGAAATAAATCGGGAACAGGTGCCTTTTCAGGCAACATACGTAAAAGTAGTTCTGTTGAAAATAAAGCAATACATCGCTTGATAATATGATCATCACAACCAACCATGCCCTCATGAAGATGATATTCTCTTAGGATTTGGAGTTTATTACCAGGATTTTTGAGATAGGTTAATTCTAGCAACGTGGCTGATTGAAATAAAGAAGCCTTATTGCCCCTGGCGCTTCTTATTCCTTTTTGCATAAATCCCAAAATCCCATGCTCCTCCGTGAAAATGGTAGTAATCAGACTTGTGTCGCCGTATTTTACAGATCGCAATACAATGCCTCTTGTTTGACAAAACATATATTTGGTTGTTTATGCCGGGAGCTTGTTAGGGTAGTACTTTAAACCAGATTCTATCAGATTGATACGGATCCCCGTTGTAGTTAATACACAATTCTTCTCCCGCATCAATTTCCCGAATGGTGTAAATAGATATGGTTTCTTCTTCATAACTCATTTCATACGTACAATTGGCATTTTCGGCGTGGTTATAAATAGACACGTATCCTAAAGCTACACAACATAAATCCTTACCTTCCGGTTGCCATTCAAAAATATAATCATGCAGTCTGGTTTTGTCTACCCATTTTCTGTCACCTTCATGAAGAACAATAACCGGTGCTACTTCAAGAAGTTCTCCTGACGCTAATGCGCTGCGTGTAAATACACCTCGTCCTTTTGTATGGGTATCAGCAATATAAAGTGCAGGGTGTAACATGGGGTAAAGATAAGACGAGTGCGCTCTTATATGCTTTATAAAAAAAGATCTGATAAGGAATTTTTTGGATAAGCATTATTTTCCTAACAAAATCCTATTGAAAAGCATATATCAGATATCCATACTTTTCTTCCAAAGGAACAAAACGACTACTGTCAAATTGTAAAAAAGGAATTTCTTGCTGAAACCTATTTAACTCGGGATTGTCTTGAGGCGCAATAATGTATTGAATAAGTCCCTGATTCATTCCGGAAATAAAAGATTGAAAATTGTACACTTCAGGGTTCGACAAAACCACCTGACTAACTACATCTTTGGTAGGCATCAAAGCTTCTTTATAAAATATATTATCTGCAAATCCACGCTCATTGCTAAACACATATCTATGTGGAGCAATGCGAAGTGTGTCGGTAATATAACGATGTAGCGCTTGAAGGTTTTCGTAACGATAAGGTCTTGAAATCATTCTTTTTTCCAAATAAATACTTCCAAATAGCCCCATTGTTTTGGAACCTAACAATATAAATATGGCCAGCCAGGTAAGTGTTTTTATAGTATATGTTTTGCCTTTTCTCTGAAATATCACTTTTTGTGCAGAGGAATGAGAAAGCAATTGCGGAATACCTATAAAACAAAGTAATAAGTACTCTACAAAATAATTACTACTGCTCCCAATTTTTAAACCTGTAATCACAGCAAATAAGAAAGAGAGAGCAATGGCTATACCTGTAAATTGAAATTGTTTATCCTTGGTAGCATGCCTGACCGATGCCCATACTAATATGCCTCCGAGTATATAAAAAGGGATTAACTCTGTGAAAAATCGACTGAAAAACATATTCACTAAAAAGTTAGTACTCGTTCCGTTTTTGAGTCCTAATACTGCATTTTGATAAAAAAGTATCCAATTTCCCTCAATGCTGAGATGTAATATGAGCGCACAACATATTAATACACCGATAGTGTACAGTATGGTATATTTTATCGAACGTTTGAGGAAAAGCAAATAAAAGCCAGTAATACCCGCCACAAGCACTCCACTTTGTTTACTGGCAATACAAAGCGCTGTGCTAAGGATCATTAATAATAGCAAGCTAGATTTTTGAGATTGAATCCAAGCAGTTAATGCATAGATAGCTAAAGCAAAGAAGCATAAATGCATGCTATCACATCTTACATAATAATGCGTAGTAAGTATCATGAGGGCAGGTAAAGCAAATAGAGTGGACGATAGTTTATCTCCGCCCTGAATACGTATGGTTTTACTTACCACCCATACGGTAAGAAGGTTGCAAATCAAAGCCAATGCCCTTGCAATTTCATAGATGCCTTGCACATTATCTGCAGTAACGGAAAACATTTGTGCTATACCAGCAGATAAAAGATAAAACAATGGTGTGTATTGCATGATGGCATAAGGTGGCGCTTCAGGGTTTTGATATAAACTGTTTCCCGAAAGAATTTGTTGCATACCGTAGATCACATTCATATCTATGCCCCCATAATTAGAATTATAAAAGAAGATCAGGAGTACTCTTATGGTGAGGGTAATGAGAAATAGAAAAACTATTGCCCAAAAGCTGTAGGTATGAATGGAAGTAGAAGCCTTATCCGGTATCATGAACGCAATGGTGAAGTAAAGGATAAATAATTTTAGTTAGGCAAGTATCAAAAAAACAACAGGAACTTTAGCAAATTCAACCGACTTTTTTTTCCATATTTCCACACTATAGGTTTGAATGCTAGCATCCGGAGCAGATATGTTTTGAGCAATGCATAATCGGGTAGAAGGATGACAATTTTTAATTAAATCCTGAAATAAACTACTATTCCGATAGGGGGTTTCAATAAATATTTGAGTTTGTTGATGCTCTCTAGAATAATGCTCTAGTTGTCGAATTGACTGCGATCGTTTAGGTTCTTTCAGTGGCAAATATCCCCTGAAGGCAAAATTCTGCCCGTTTAGTCCTGAGCCCATCAGAGCTAGTATAATGGAGCTGGGTCCTGAAAGGGGTATTACTTTTATGTTGTTTCTATGGGCATAGGCTACAATCTCTGCTCCCGGGTCAGCAATGCCTGGGCATCCAGCTTCACTCATGATCCCTACAGACAGTCCTTCATGAATCCATTGTTGCAAAGGCTGAAAGTCGATGGTGTCATGTTTGGATATTTCTACAAATTGGATGGCATTCAAGTCGAGCTGTGGGTGCATACCTCTTAGCACACGTCGGGCAGTTCTCAGATTTTCCACATAGAAATGTTTAATTAGCCCGGTATAATGAAATACTTCTTGGGCCAAAGTGCTATAATTCCCTTCATACACCGGGGTAGGTATCATATAGATTGTTCCGGAGGTCTCCATGCGTGTAAAATACGCAATCGTCAGAAATCTGACGTTATTTTACCTTTGATCTCATGGCTCAATGTTTATCGCGTTCATTTTATTTGCGCCATGATGTGTGTCGAATAGCCCGTGAATTGTTGGGAAAGGTATTGGTAACACATTTTGATGGCGTACTCACTTCAGGTCTCATTGTGGAGACAGAGGCTTATGCAGGTGTAACAGACCGGGCTTCTCATGCCTATGGTGGGCGTCGTACGGCAAGAACTGAGATTATGTATGCTGGTGGTGGAGTTGCTTACGTGTACTTATGTTATGGAATTCATCATTTATTTAATGTAGTTACCAATCAGGCTGATACGCCTCATGCCGTATTAATCAGGGCTGTACAGCCTCTAGATGGGATAAATTACATGTTAGAGCGGAGAAAGAAATCAAAATTATGTCCCATATTGACTGCCGGTCCGGGGGCGATGTCAGAAGCATTAGGCATTAAAACCCAGCATACAGGTACAGATCTTATAGAAAGCTCTTTATTATATATTGAAGACCGAGGGAGGAAGGTTCCAGGGAAAAACATCATATCATCCACTAGGGTAGGTGTTGCATATGCTGGGGAAGATGCTTTTTTGCCGTATCGGTTTTGGATACATCAAAATCCTTTTGTGAGTAAGGGGAAAGGGCTTTAGGACATAAAAAAAACCTGCACAGAAATGCAGGTTTTTTTATGTGTATATTTCTTCTAAGATGTAGATATTAGAATTTAGGACAGGCGAAATTGTATTGAGGTGCTTTTTCTCTTTTATTGATACAGCCGTTAAAAATGAGGGAAATTTCATAAGCACCGTTAGCATTGGTAGCTGGGGTAAAGCTCGAAAGGTTCACATCATAGCTAATACCAACTTTCATTTTTGTCCATTCCAGTGCCACATAAGGAGCTATGCCATCACCGAAGCGGTACCAGCCGCCTAGATAGAATACTGTATTTTTTTGATATTCAGCATCATGACCAGGATTGAGGATAAAACCTACAGCAGCACCAGCCATTACTTCCGTAGATTTAGCTTGCTGTTGATACAAACCGCTAGCATATAATACTAAGTTTTCGTTTAGGTCAAAAGAACCACCAAGATACGCTGTATATCTTGAATGTATTTTATGCTGAAGATTAGTTTGAAGGAAAGATTCTACAGGTTGTGTAATATGGTAATAAGAAAAACCTGCATATGCTGTGGCATAATCACCTACACGTCCACTATACATAATACCTGCATTGAAATCGGGATAGGTAACATCCGCATTGGCAAAAATTTCTTTAGTATCGTAAGCCACACCACCACTTGAAGAAGGGTCAAACTGATCTTCGAAGGTTAGTTTATTACGATCCAAGTTTTTTTGTACCAGATAGCCCTGTACACCTAATGAGATTGTGTGTTTTCTTTCATAGCCTAATGCTTTATGATAAGCTACCGAAATTCCAGTAGTAATGTTGGTCAATGCGCCTATACCTGCACGGTCATAAGCTAGCAGGACACCCAAGCCTACTGCGTCTCCATTATTAAGCTTACCTCTTAAAGTAGGCATATCATAAGAAAGAGTTGCTGTTGTATAAGGGTAGGTAGAAACAGAACTCCATTGGGAACGATAATTTGCCGAAACTCTCAGATCGCACTGGGTTAAGCCTGTCATGGCGGGATTCAGGGTCAGCGGTGATGCAAAATATTGAGTAGCGTGCATATCCTGAGCAGTAGCTGCTCCTATGGATAATAATAATGCGCCAACTCCTGATAATATTTTCTTCATCTGGGTATCTGTTTTATGTCGTTTAGATAATTCTGCAACCAAAATAAGGATATTCTCTTTATCATGCAAGACATTTTTTTTGCCTGATTCGTTGGCTTAAAGAAAACAGGATATTTATTTTTCTTTTTCCTGAATAGTTTAAGTGCGAAATCATAGCTGTCTTACATAGCATGAAGAATAAACCCTACATTAGATAATAGAAAAAGTAAAAATACTTAGAATAATATTTATTCCGAAAAATTGTAGGAAAATGTTCCATGAAAATAAATGCAAGCGCTATAAAATCCATATGAAAGCCCATTTTTGTATGGGTGAAATGAATAGGCTAAGGNGCATTTCAATATAACGATAAACAATTGAAATTCAATCAGATCAAAATCATCAAATATATCCTGACAAAATTCACTCGTTAATGGCACATTATATTGTGCATCTCCATATGTTTGTGCTGTAAAAAATAGGGTGTCACACTCATATGCGCTCCACACATTCATTGAGCTATTATAATGACATTTGTATGAAAATTATTTAAATGCATTCTTGAGGTTTCCTTAAAAAGGGAAATCATGTGATGTGCAGCCAGTATAAAAATTGGAATAATCGCTGGTTTATATAACTGTGAAGGAGAAGTATAAAAGCCGTTAAAATAGCGTTAAACTATAATAACTGTATTTCGATGCATAAGGCATCCTTCTAATTTTGTACCTTTGCCCACCTTAAAAATATCAATACAACGAATGGGAGTTGATACCTCAAAGTTACCGAAGCATATTGCGATTATCATGGATGGTAATGGTAGATGGGCGAAAGAAAGAGGGAAGGATCGTATCTACGGCCATCATGAAGGCGTAATGAGCGTTCGGGATATAGTGAATACCTGTGGAGAGATAGGTATCCCTTATCTTACTTTATATGCTTTTTCCACTGAAAACTGGAATAGACCCCAGGAAGAAGTCAATGCTTTGATGGAATTACTGGTAAATACCATTCGGAAGGAAATTGATGAACTGAAAAAAAATAATGTTCGCTTGCATGTAATCGGTGATATGGATAGCCTGCCTCCTATCTGCAGGCAGGAGTTAGCGGAAGCTAAAGCAATTACTGCGGGCAATTCTGGAGTAAATCTCATCCTGGCACTTAGCTATAGTGCCCGATGGGAAATTGCCAGAGCAGCCAAGAAAATTGCCGAAGAAGTGCAGGCAGGAAAATTAGATGTTGCTCAAATTAATGAACATACGTTCCGCAACTATTTGGAAACTGCGGATTTCCCTGATCCGGAACTTATGATTCGTACCAGTGGAGAATATCGTATTAGTAACTATCTCCTATACCAACTCGCTTACGCGGAGTTGTACTTCACTCCGGTACACTGGCCAGAATTTCGTAGGCAGCACTTATTAGAAGCTATTAATGATTATCAACAGCGTGAAAGACGCTTTGGAAAAACAAGTGAACAATTACAAACGACACAACTCCCTCATGCCTGAACTTTTTTTGCGCTTTTGCCTGATCTTAATCATGGCGGCTGGTAGCCTCTCTGCAGTGGGACAAATCGCCCTGCCCGGCGAATCAAAACAGTCGCCACTGGCTGGCAATAAAAACCGCCAGTCTATTAATGCCGGCATGTATGAAATTGGTGGTATCACAGTTTCTGGTAACAGGTTTTTGGATGAGGACTTGCTGCTTGCAGTAGCTGGACTTACAGTAGGCCAAAAGGTTAACCTTCCTTATGATGAAGTATTTTCTAAAACCATTCGTAATCTATGGAAACAGGAACTGTTCTCGGATGTACAAATTTCTATTACTAAAGTAATGAGTCAGAAGGTCTTCCTCAATATTCATGTGGAAGAACGCCCAAGACTTAGCCGATACAACTTTAAAGGAGTTAAGAAAAACGAAGCGCACGATCTGAAAGATAAGGTACATCTGGTGCGTGGAAGAGTTGTAACAGAAGCTACACAGTCTGATGCAATCAGTAGAATCAAAAAATATTTTAGAGAAAAAGGATACGGACAGACGGTAGTAAGTGTACAACAACGCCCGGATACTACAGTGGCAAATTCCGTTATACTCACTTTCGATATTCATAAGGGAAATAAAACCCACATCAATCAAATCAACATTGTAGGCAATGAAGTGGCTACAGATACGCGCCTCAAACGTACGTTTAAAGGTACTAAGGAAATGCCTCGACTTTCCTTGCACAGAGCAGATGAAGTCACCGTTTACCCAAGAGAAGTAATCACTTTTGAAGAATATGTGAAACATGCAGGTCCACTTTCCTTATCTAAAACTATGGAAGTACTGGATCCCTACCTCCGTGTTAAAAGCATTATGTCGTCTTCAAAATTTAATAACCAGAAATACGAAGATGATAAACAATCGCTCATTGCTTTCTATAATTCGCTGGGATACAGAGATGCCGCCATCGAAGAAGATACCATATATACGGTAAAGAACGGTAATCTTAACATCGAACTTAAAGTTAAAGAAGGGAGAAAATACTATTTCGGAGACATTACTTGGAAAGGAAATACTAAATACACAGACGAACAGCTTTCTCGTGTGCTAGGAATCAAAAAAGGAGATGTATATAATCAGGAACTCTTGGATAAAAGATTAGGTATCATGTTAAGCCCTGATGGTGGTGAAGATGTGAGCAGTCTGTATATGGATGATGGTTACCTTTTCTTTAGAGTCGAGCCAAGGGAGGTGTCTTTTACGGGAGACACTATCAATTATGAAATGGTGCTCACAGAAGGTCCACAGGCTACCATCCGCAATGTGACCATCGTAGGTAATGAACGTACTAACGAACATGTGATCCGCAGAGAATTACGTACACTTCCAGGAGATAAGTTTAGTCGTCAGGATCTGCTTCGTTCCCAAAGAGAAATCGCTAATCTGGGCTTCTTCGATGCAGAACAAACAGGCATTCTCCCTAAGCCTAATATGGAAGACGGAACTGTTGATATTGAATATACCGTAGTAGAAAAATCAAATGACCAATTACAATTATCAGCAGGTTTTGGAGGTGGTATCCGTTTCTATGGAAATATTGGCATCATCTTTAACAACTTCTCTTTAAGAAATACACTGAAACCTAAAACATGGGATCCGCTACCTATTGGTGATGGCCAAAAATTCTCTATTAACTATCAATCAAATGGTGCATACTACAATTCATTTAACTTTTCCTTTACTGAACCCTGGTTGGGTGGTCGTCGCCCCAATTCATTAACTACAAACTTTATTTTTAGTAAATTCTCTGGGGGTAGTACGGGAGATCCCAGTGCTTCCTATCTCAGGTTATTAGGTGGTGGTGTCTCTATGAGCCGTCGTCTTAAATGGCCAGACGATAACTTCATTTTTACATTTGGGGTAAACTATAACAACTATAAGCTGAAAGACTATGCTTTCCTGCTGGAAGATTTTACTGACGGTCAAAGTAATAATATTGCCTTAAAGCTGATTATTGCTCGTTATTCGGTAAACCAACCACTTTATCCTACTGCCGGATCGAACATTAATCTTACCATGCAGTTTACTCCTCCTTATAGTGCATTTAGTGATAAAGATTATTCAACTCTGGAAAACAGTGAAAAATACCGCTGGATTGAATATCATAAATACCGTTTTACCGCTGAATGGTATCAGCGTATTACCGGAAAATTTGTACTTAAACTGGCAACCAAATACGGTTTCCTAGGATATTATAACCCACAAATCGGGCATTCGCCTTTCGAGCGATTCCAATTGGGTGGTGATGGATTATCCGGACAAAATTTCTTTATAGGTAAGGATATCATCGCGCACCGTGGTTATGAGATATATCGGGATAATGCAACCATTTTTAACAAATACACTGCAGAAATCCGATATCCTTTCTCTCAGTCGGCAAGTTCTACCATCTATGGACTAGTATTTGCCGAAGCGGCCAACGCCTGGGGAAGTTTTAGAGATTACAATCCGTTTAAGTTAAATCGTTCTGCAGGAGTCGGAATAAGGCTATTTTTACCTATGTTTGGACTCCTGGGGCTGGATTATGGCATAGGGTTTGATCGTTTTGATCGGGCTACCGGAAATACCAGTTTAGGGAATATTGCTAAATTTACCTTTATGCTGGGCTTTGAACCGGATTAAACCCGAAACTGTTTTTGACAAACAAAAAAGCAATCTTATGAAAAAGATTTTGTTAAGCCTGATGCTCACTGCGGGCGTCTTCTTTACAGCAACTGCACAACGATATTGCATTATCGATTCTAAGTACATTTTGGAAAAAATTCCGGAATACTCTAATGCACAGACATTTTTAGATGATATGTCTAAAAAATGGCAGAAAGAAATTGACAATCAAATGGATGAAGTAGATAGGCTATACAAATCCTATCAGGCCGAACGTGCTATGCTGTCTGAAGAAATGCGCAAAAAAAGAGAAGATGAAATTGTACAAAAGGAAAAAGCTGTGAAAGATTTGCAGAAACAAAGATTTGGATACGAAGGTGAGCTCTTTAAAAAACGTCAGGAATTAGTTAAACCTGTACAGGATAAAGTTTATAACGCTGTACAAAAAATGGCACAGTCTAGAGGCTATGATTTGGTGTTGGATAAGGCTGGTGGCGTAACTATGTTTTATGCCGATCCTAAGCTCGACCGAAGCGACGATGTGTTAAAAATTATGGGTGTAAAGCAATAAGTATTGGATTAGACAAATATTGGTCTTTATTTTGCACATCCATTGAACTTCTGAAATATATACAATGAGAAAAACAATTTTATTATTTGCAGCTACATTTTGCTTTGTCGGAACTCTTTTTGCACAAAGCCCCAAGTTAGGATACATTAATTCTAACGAATTACTTAGTCAGATGCCAGAAGTGAGAGCTGCTGATTCTACACTTCAGGTATATGCCAGAAGTTATCAGGAACAGCTCGAAACAATGGGTAAAGAGTATCAGAAAAAAATTCAGGAATATCAGGCACAGGAAAAAACTATGTCTGATGCAGTGAAGGAAGTTAAAGCTAAGGAAATCCAACAATTGGGTGAACGTATCCAGTCAACAGAACAAAGTGCTCAGGAAAAAATCAGCAAACGTAGAGAAGAGGTTTATTCCCCTATTATCGAAAAAGCAGAAAACGCTATTAAAGAAGTAGGCAAGTCTAATAACTACGATTACATCTTTGATACAAGCTCAGGAGCGTTACTGTATTATAAAGATGCTGATGATATCTTGCCGCTTGTAAAAGCGAAATTGGGTATAAAATAATTTGCCCTTACAAAAGCTTGCTTATCTTTTCTGAATTANATAGAGAAAGACACATAGCAGCAAGGCGCAAAGCATTACAAACCAAGGTAAATAACGGGCTTCTATAGCCTGTTTTTTTTTGCTGGCTACCAATACCTGAATTTTATCGGTTATATCTGGATAGGCACTAAGCCATTTGCAAATCTGTACGGATACAGGTAATATGTATGGATATTGAAGCTTCTCTAAAACAGGGTATACATACCCATAAAACAAACCAGGAGCTGATAAACTTGTGTCTATAGATATTAATGTAATCTGCTCATCAGAAAATAATAAAAGCATATACTCCTTCAGCGACAAATGATCCATACGAGTGGCATCCATCGAAGCAATATAACGGCGCAATTCTTTGATTTTAATCTCCCACTGAACGGCAGTAGCCATATCGGAACTACGCCATACAGCCTTTCCTGTTAAGTAGCGCTCCATGTCGTAGGCTGCTCGTTTTTGTGGGTCGGATAAGACTACATAGGCTTCCCTTACTTGAATAAATTGTGCCGTATGGGCTGCATCACCTGCATTCTTATCAGGATGTAAAATGTGCATGAGCCGCTTATATGCCTTACGAATAGTTTCGTCACTGGCATGAGACGGAACACCTAATATCTGGTAATAATCCAAAATGAATGTTTAATTGAGCAAGCAGGTTTATACTGTAAATATAAGCTTAGTATGACATTACATGTCTACCTGTATTGGATATTTAAAAAGACATGATTCTTAATTATTGGTTAAAGTATTGTCATAAAACAAATTGAAGCGCGCAGTAAAACCCTTACATCTGGCAAACCTGTATCTTTGCATGGTATGATTACAGTCATTTCCGGTACCAACCGTAAAAATAGTATGACGCTCAAGGTTGCGCAATTATACTACGATATCATCGCAGCTAAAAACCTTCCGGTACAATTATTAAATCTGGAAAATATTGCAGTACACGAAAGAAATCAGGAGCTCATAAAATTGGAAGAAGAAGTATTAATTCCTACCGAAAAATTCATCTTCGTTATGCCTGAATATAATGGCAGCTTCCCGGGAATTTTGAAGCTCATGATCGATAATAGTGATATCAAAAAATGTTGGTGGTTTAAAAAAGCAGCATTGGTAGGAGTGGCCGATGGAAGAGGCGGAAACCTCAGAGGTATTGAGCATATGACGAATATTTTTCACTATCTCAAAATGAATGTCTTTTATAATAAACTCCCTATAAGTCGTATCCATGAAGAAATGTCAGATGAAGGACGACTCTTAAAACCAGTTACAGCTCAGGCAATTCAAGACCAGATAGACGCTTACCTAAAATATTAATTACTGTACCCTGCACATGAAAACCCGGTTTCTCCTTTTTCTATTGTTTTGTGCCATAGCAGAGCTATATAGCTTCGTGCTTATACGCTCTGTAGTAAGATCTTTGTCACCATTATGGAGGAGTCTTACCCTTATTGCATATGTAGGTGTTTCCATAGCAGTATGGGCAGGGATAATATTCATAAAGCAAATAAATTGGGCAGAGCTACCCAGCGGTGTCAGAAACTTTATCATTGCTTTTACCTTTGGTTTTTTCATCGCAAAAATTTTAATGGCGGCAGTCATGCTGATCGATGATCTGCGCAGATTCTTTGTCTGGGCAGGGCTGGGAATTTTTCCGGAAAGAAATGCTTCTTCCTCAGTTACAGGTAATGGGATTTCTCGTTCTGTTTTTCTGAAAAGAATAGCCTTATTACTAGGTGGCACTACGTTAAGTGGTTTTGTGTATGGTATAAGCAACAGATACAACTATCAGGTGGTAAAACAACAAATTAAAATCCCTCACCTCCCGGAACCACTCCGCGGACTCAAGATTTTACATATTTCTGATATTCACTCCGGCAGCTTTGATAATATAGAAGCGGTAACGAAAGGAGTCGTAAAAGCAATGGAATTGAAACCGGATATCATCTTTTTTACAGGAGATCTAGTTAACGACAGGGCTAGTGAAGTACTCCCCTATATTCCTGTTTTTTCCGCTTTACAAGCTCCTATGGGGGTGTATTCAGTACTGGGTAATCATGATTACGGCGACTATGTTTCCTGGCCATCGGCTCAAGCTAAACAACATAACCTAGAACAATTAATAGCAGCACATGGAAAAATGGGTTGGAAATTGCTGAATAACGAACATGTTGTGCTGGAAAAACAAGGAGCTAAAATAGCCATTATAGGTGTGGAAAATTGGAGCGCAAAAGCACATTTTCCCCGTCATGGCAATTTGCAAATAGCCACTCAGGGACTGAATAAAAAAGAAGTCGCCTGTAGCATACTTCTATCACATGACCCGTCTCATTGGGATGCAGAAGTGCGCTCTAATTTTCCGGAAATTGATCTTACATTGAGTGGACATACCCATGGTATGCAATTTGGTATAGAAATTCCCGGATTTAAATGGAGTCCGGTGAAATATATGTATCCACGCTGGGCTGGACATTATCAGCAAGGCAACCAACAGCTCTATGTAAACAGAGGATTCGGCTTTCTTGGATACCCTGGCAGATTGGGCATCCTACCTGAAATTACTTTACTGGAACTTTCCTAAGACTCTTAAGCGTGATGACTTTCTTTCGAATTTCCTTCTAACACTTTAGCAACCACACGAGGATCCGGAGAGAGTAGCTCCTGCTTTGCCTGATTAAGATAAGCCTGCATTTCCTGTGTTAATTTTTCTAAAGAAGGTTCTTGAGATTCGGGGCTAGATTTAGCATCCTGTCGATCTTTGGGATTAATAGGTGAGTCAGTAAAAGAAAGTTGGAGTAGTGTTTTTCCCATAAGAAACGTTTTTAGTAATTAGTAACGGAATCCACCACACCAATATTGTGTGGCGTTGACTAAAAATACTAAATATTAATTATAATCTACAATGGCTTCTGTCTGAAGATCTTTAAGGGAAGACCTCTCTATGATTCTCATGAATATATGAAGGATGGTAAATAGCAGAACTGCTATTCAGTAATGCTTATTTACATACAAATTGCCTCAAAAAACATTGAGGCAATTTGTGCTTAGGGAAGCTCTTTCCTAACGATATCAGCAACTTCTGTACCCAATAACGAAATGGATTCTAATAACATTTCATGGGGAGGACCACCCACATCCATATGCGCAACAAACCGGGTTAACTCCAGCATTTTACATAGATGAATAATTTTCTCAGCAGTTTCCTCTACACTGCCTACAATCAAAGCTCCGTGACGACTACGGCCTGCTTCATACTGTTCTCTCGAATAGGGTGGCCAGCCTCTTTCTCTCCCTATCTGCGACATCTGAGCGGCATAGTAAGGATATAAATCATCGGCAGTTTGACGACCATTTTTCCCAATCAAAGTATGCGCATGAACGCCTATTTGCATTTGCTCAGGATTATGACCATGTTTGATATACTCAGCTTTATAGTATGATACCAGAGGTTTAAAATTTGCAGGATTGCCTCCAATAATTGCTAGCATTAAGGGTAAGCCTAATTGAGCTGCCCTTTGTACAGATTGTGGAGTACCCCCTACGGCTATCCATACCGGTAGCTTTTTATGGTATGGACGGGGAAATATGGGTTGCTGTTGTAAAGGTTTTCTGAACTTTCCTTTCCAGTTTACTATTTCATTTTCCTGAATAGTCATAAATAAGGAAAGCTTGTCTTCAAACAAGCTATCATAATCAGAAAGCTCATAACCAAACAAGGGGAAGGATTCAATAAAGCTACCCCTTCCTAACATAACTTCTGCACGGCCATCCGATAATAAATCAAGGGCGGAAAAGTTTTGATAGATTCTGATAGGATCTGCAGAACTTAACACAGTAACTGCACTGCCGAGTTTAATTTTTTGGGTAATAGTAGCTGCTGCAGATAATACAATTTCCGGATTCGTAATTGCATAATCCTTACGATGATGTTCTCCCAAGCCAAAACTATCTAATCCCACCTCATCAGCTAATTGAATTTCCCTGAGCAATTCTTTGATACGTTGACCAGCAGGCTTCCTTTGGTCGCTGTTATTAATGGGGGCTAAATCCCCAAACATACTTATACCTAATTCCATATTGGGATCTTTAAAGGCAAAGTAACGAGTATTCTTCTTAAGAAAATTTTTCCCTATTGCCAGGTATAAGTATTGCTTATAGCATCATAAGGATAGCTTTATCCTTTCTGCGTATAGATAAAGCTTAAAGGGTTAACTTACAATAAGTTGGGAAATCTTAGATGCGCGAGCTCGATAGTAAATGATAATGTTAAAAACTATTGTTGAGATAATACCCAATGGTAAATTGATGAATCATATGTATTCTGTGGCTGATGGCTTCTTCATAAAGCATTTTTACTCTTAAAGAAAGACGGAAGTATCGGAAAATGAAATAATGAAACGCATGATTAATGTCTATAGCATACTTGTTGAGATAACCAACATTTTTATGAGATACAAAAATTAGGCTTTGGTGCTCTACATATGTTTTAGGTAATATCTTGTAAGGAGGAATGTTTGTTATCAGTTGAAATCCAAATTCTGTCTTCTTTTTTTGGCCGGAATGCAACCCATATAAGCGATCAGACTGACGCTCGTCAAATAGCTTCTGGTTTTTAATCTTCACGGTTTGAGCACCAATTAGCCCTAATTCTACACTTGACTGCTCCCAGAAAGAATAACTAACTCCACCAGTATAATAAGTATAGCCAGGAGAAAGATAAGAAGAGAAAAGATAACGCTCCAGACCCCCTCCATTGTCTTCTCTATAATCGTAATGCTTCCAGAATTGACTTTTGCTGGATATCCCTACTTGTAGCCGAAGCTTTTTAATCCCTACAGGAATCAATAAGGAGTTGCGGAAGTTATACATGTCTTCTGAAATTGCAGAAATACTATCCTTATACTTCCTTATGCCAAATTCATTAAAGAAATAGCTTCTTAAGGTGAGCTTGCCAACCTTAATATCATTTCGAAAGTTCAGACAATAGTAATAGTAGAGATGGCTTTTATCTTCTTCATAAATGGGATTAGTAATCAGATGAGCCATAATGGTTGTATAAAAGTCAATATCTCCCGCAGAAAGAATCCTCCTGCCCGGTTTTATTTGTTTTGAAGACGAATCAGATACCCATAGCATGTCTTTCGTCTGTGCACATACGTCTATCCAACATATGAAGTGTAATATGATGATTGGTAAAACAATACATACCCTCATACCTCCTCCTTTTTGATTCTACCACACTTGGCATGTATCTATTAAGGCTATATTTTTAGCCTAGTTGTTATTCCAATAAAAAATAGTAGCCGTAGAATTATCTACTTCATGAGTAAAACTCACGAACACATTTATTTATGATTCCCTTTTCTAAGCTGATAGGTACGCAATCTTAAAGTTTTGCCAGCTCTTTAAAACGCTCCAACGGAAGTTCTGATATCCAGGTTTGAAATTTTATCTGCTGTGATTCAATATATATCACCGATTTTTTCTTCGGCTCCCCGTAGGTCTTTATTATTTTTTTGAGATGCCTATTTCGATACGAATCGGAAATAACATAACAAGGAATCTCAGGTACATGATATCGGTTTGAAAAATAGTAGTGTAGATTATTCAGGTTATGTGTCGATACAGCAATAAATAATATAGGAATTCCTTGTTCCATACAATACTTCATAGTCTGGGATAATCCTCTATAATTATCATAGTAGGTTAAGCCAGAGCAATAAGGCTTATAAAAGCAAAGTAATATCCGCGAACTACTTTTAATGATAGAATCTATCTGCATGGGTGTAATGCTATAGACTCTTAATACCGAATCCCGGCTTCCTTCGTGTACTCCCAAATAGGGTACTATTTCTGTTTTTTGATAGACTTGTGTAAATGCAGATACTGGTGTGTGCACCAAGAACATAATAACTACTGCAATACGGAATAATAGTTGCATAGGTCAAGATTTGATTGTTACTATATGCTATGTAGATGGGTAATCAGTTAGATAATTCCCATCCGTTTCTTTCTCTTATGCTTTTGTTGTATAATGACGAACTTTAAGAATTATCCAATATGGATATGATTATTTGTAATGCTTGATAAATGTAAATAGCTGAAAAGAGCTCTCCAAAAAAATAGCCCAACAAAAAGTAACTTTTTTTTGAAACCGTTAATGCGTTATTTGATTTTTGCAAAGTCAGTCATATTGAGAAGGAAAACCCATACCAGGAGTATGTATGTCCTGATACAGGTTTCCTCCCGACGGAACAATTTGTTATGGTAGCGATCATGTGATTGCCAGTAACAATCCCTAGCCAGCTAGGATGATAAGAAAGCCAAGGTCAATACTAATTATGCTGACTATTCAGGATGCCACATGGGGTAGATATACCTGTCTGCTTGTCTCGTTTCTTCATACCTACAACCTCATTACCTCATTTTCACCGAAACCAGACCTCTCCACATAATGTTGAAGCAGGAAAACACAACTTCTACGCGCAATCATGCATTTTTCATATACCTCACACCCAAGCAACACATACTCACTACACAACAAACTACTCCCACCTAACCGATACTGTTACAGAACCATATTTACCAGTACTTGGATCAATTTTGTATTTACCTGGAAGTAGAGTAATAGATGAGACGCCTAATTTTCTACTAACTTCTTGGGGTAAGGTTACTTCTTCTCCTTTTTCCGCAAAAAAATACCCGTTAGAAAGCACCTCTTCTGCTAAGGGGTTTTTAAAAATTAGACGCACTTTAGATTCTTCTTCTAATAACTGCACTTGTGCCATCGACATATCAGTAAATCTTTGATTGATGATGATAGTAGTACGGCAAAACCATATCCCTTTTTCGCAATCAAATTTGGGTCTGCCAATATCAAATGCAATAATTACATCTCTGTCTTTGATGTCTGCACTCGCTTGGTCAATAATACCAATACTCCCTACTAAAAACATAAAAACCGTAAATCCTGCCAAAACAAACTTTTTCATACTCCACTAATTATAGGTTTTTTGTTGGAACGGCTGAAGCCGTAAAATTTCGTAAATCCAACGTTTACGTCTTACCTTGCTGTTTTTGAGGCTCAGGAAAGTTGTCAGAAATAATTCAACCTGTTAAGTTTACACAAATACCAACATACCCTATGTGTAAAACCTCGGAAGCAAAAATACGATTCCAAAAGTGGGGTAGCTTTATCAAACTGAATCAATTTTTTTCCATTCTGAGACAAAGTTTTGTCATTTAAAGCAACTGTTCAGATTTGCGTGGGGCATCCCGATATCAAGAAATATTATTTGCGTACACAGATTTTCTCCATTCATGTCATAGATATACAAATCAAATTCTGTTGAATTTTAAATAAACAAAGCAGCTCTCCTCAGAATTCTATTTCTTTGCAAATGAAAAATAGAAGATGTGCATATGACTNTATCCAATGAATATACTGAAGATAGCATCCGGTCGCTCGACTGGAGAGAACATATCCGTCTGCGTCCTGGTATGTATATCGGAAAGCTGGGAGACGGGAGCAGCATGGACGATGGTATTTATATCTTACTCAAAGAAGTAATCGATAATAGTATCGATGAATATACCATGGGTCATGGAAAAAAAATTGAAATCACTGTACAGGAAGGATCTGTTATCGTAAGAGATTATGGACGTGGTATTCCCCTAGGCAAAGTGGTAGATGTAGTGAGTAAGATTAATACCGGTGCCAAATATGATAGTAAAGCATTCCAGAAGTCTGTAGGACTAAATGGTGTGGGTACAAAAGCTGTAAATGCTTTAAGTAGTTACTTCCGAGTAGAATCATATAGAGATGGCAAGGCTAAGGTGGCTGAATTTAGCAGAGGCGTGCTGACAAAAGAGCAAAAAGAAACAGCTACGAAAGAAGCTAATGGTACCCTAGTTTGCTTTACTCCCGACAATACAATATTCCGGAACTACCATTTTATCCCAGATTATATTGAAAATCAGATATGGAATTATTGTTTTCTTAATGCCGGTCTTTCCATACAGTTTAATGGTAGAAACTTTTTATCGAAAAATGGATTACTGGATTTATTACAAAGAAAAACCAATCCAGATACTATCCGATATCCTATCATCCATTTAAAGGGTGAGGATATTGAAGTAGCCATCACGCATACCGGTGATTATGGCGAGGATTTATATTCTTTTGTGAACGGACAGCATACAACACAGGGAGGAACTCACCAGGCTGCCTTTCGTGAAGCGTTTGTAAAAGTGGCCAGAGATTTCTTCAAGAAAGATTATGAAGCATCAGATGTTCGTCAAAGCATTTGTGCTGCCATTTCAGTAAGAGTACAAGAACCAGTATTTGAATCTCAGACAAAAACCAAGCTGGGTTCTCAGAATGTTTGGGAGGGTGGGCCTTCGATGCGTTCGTTTGTATATGACTTTCTAGCTCGTGAATTAGATAATTATCTTCATAAAAATCCCGCAACAGCAGATGCTTTGAAAAAACGTATTGAACAAAGTGAGCGGGAAAGAAAAGAATTGTCTGGAATTCGTAAGCTAGCCAATGAAAGAGCTAAAAAAGCTAATCTTCATAATAAAAAACTAAGAGATTGTCGTATTCATCTCAATGATGTACCTCCGGTTAAAAATAAAGACGAGTTTTTCCAAAAACAGCAAGAATCTACACTCTTCATTACCGAAGGTGATTCTGCAAGTGGTTCTATTACCAAATCAAGAAATGTAGAAACTCAGGCAGTATTTTCTTTAAGAGGAAAACCCCTGAACTGTTTTGGGCTTACCAAAAAGATTGTGTATGAAAATGAAGAATTTAATTTACTTCAGCATGCACTCAATATTGAAGATGGGCTGGAAGGGCTCCGATATAACAATATTGTCATTGCCACAGATGCCGATGTAGATGGGATGCATATTCGTTTATTGCTTATGACATTTTTCCTCCAGTTTTTCCCAGACTTGGTACGCAATGGACATGTGTATATCTTAGAAACTCCGCTATTCCGGGTACGTAATAAGCAAAAGACTTTTTATTGCTACGACGAAAAAGAAAAGCAGCAAGCTATTGCCGAACTGGGTGGTAAACCAGAAATCACTCGATTTAAAGGGTTAGGAGAAATTTCTCCAGATGAGTTTGCTAAGTTTATTGGTGATGATATGAGAAAAGAACCTGTATTACTTAGTCAGGATGAGCATATCCAGAAAGTATTAGAATACTATATGGGTAAAAATACGCCACAGCGCCAGGGATTTATTATCGAAAATCTACGAGTGGAAAAGAATATTCTCGAAGAAATGCTGGCATAATGTGTTTAACATTAAGCCAGCATTCATTACAATTCATTTTTGCCTACTAAAGCTATACCCTCTCTTTGGGCTACAATGCCAATTTTGCCCTCCGATTCCGGAACTACTTCTACTTTTACCTGAGTAATTCCTTTACGTATAAAACCTAATTCTTTGGCAGCCACACGTGCTAAATCTATCAATCTGGTATTGGTGTGTGCCATACGATCATTGATCTTGACGTACACCACCTTGCCGTTAGATAGATTGGTGACTTTTACATAAGAACCTAGCTTGAGGATGTTGCTGGCAGCAGTAAATTTATTATTGTCAAAGACTTCTCCGTTTGCCGTAAGCCTGCCTTCAAATTTATCATGGTAAAAACTCGCTATGCCTTTACTAACCGCCTGATGTACCATTCCCTCACGCTGTGCGTTTGCTTGCCATGTAGCAGTACAAAAAATTATTGCAATAAGGAACAACCGTCTCATAAGCAACAAAATTTTATGCAAAGAAAGTATATTTATCCCAAATTACCAAGTTGGATTATGCATTTTAATAATGCATCCTGGTAAACGATTCACGACCGTTGCGACTTTTGGAATTTCTATTACCTCCTGAGCGTTTTTCTGGGAAGCCATGACCATGCATTTTTCCACCTTCATGAGAAGAAGGGCGTTTGCGTTGTTCGGCTTCTTCAATTCGGATTTTTCTACCCTTAAACTTCTTGGAAGAAATGGCTTCACGGATATACTCAGCAGCATCTTTACGAATATTAAAGAAACTACTTAAGTCACGAACCGTAACTCGGTAAATCATATCTTTTTCAATATCCGTGGTTTCTGCAATGTATTTAACTAGTTTTTCAGCAGAATCCATTCCATCTTTAATACCAATATTAATAAATAGACGTACGGATTTGCTATCATCAGAGCCACGTTGTTCGTATCCGGCATTTAAGTCTTCCGCTTCAGAATAACTTTGAATGGTTTCTTTGAGCTGTAACCAGATTAGTCTTTTGATTAACTCATCTTTCTCCATCCCAGAGAAGCGCTCGCGAATAGATTCAAGGTAAGTATCTGCAAAACCAGATTGTGGATTAGCGTTTTCGATTTGATCTACATAGAAGAACAAACGTTTACGAACTACTTCAGCACCATCAGGGATATCACAGCGATTAAAGCGTTGTTTTACCAGTTTTTCAATTTGGCGAATGGTAGCAATGTCTTTAGGTGTCACAATAGACATACAAATTCCTGATTTACCAGCACGAGCGGTACGACCACTACGGTGAGTATATACCTCAGGATCATCAGGAAGTTCAAAATTGATGACATGGGTGATATCGTTTACGTCGATTCCTCTTGCTGCTACATCGGTAGCTACAATTGCCTGAAGCTGACGATTTTTAAAACGATCCATTACTTTGGTACGCATTTTCTGATCCATATCACCATGTAAAGGACTTACCTGGTAACCAGATTTCATCAGTTTTTCAGCAATATCCTGACAATCTTGTTTGGTACGGGTAAAGATAATTCCATAGATGCCTGGCGTAAAATCCAACAAGCGTTGAAGTGTTTCAAAACGCAAGTGTTTTTGGGTAACATAGTATTGATGATCTATGTTTTCATTGGTTGTATTAGCGGGTGCCACTGAAAATTCCTGCCAGCTATTCATAAAACGCTTGGCAATACCACGCACTTCATTATTCATGGTAGCAGAGAACAACCAGGTGTATTCGCGGGCCAATGTGTTTTTTAGGATAAAATCAATATCATCTCTAAATCCCATATTCAGCATTTCATCGGCCTCATCCAGCACCACATAACGTACACTGTCTAAGGAGATGGCTTTACGCTCGAGCAGGTCAATAAGTCGGCCAGGTGTGGCCACAACGATTTGGGGGTTGTATTTAAGTTCACGGATTTGTCCACCTATAGGCACACCTCCGTACACGGCAGTTGTCTTAAGTCCGTGTAAATACTTACCATATTTTTTAAACTCCTCTTGTATCTGCATACACAATTCGCGTGTAGGAGAAAGTACAAGAGCCTGCACTTTTTTTTGTGCAGTGTCGGCATGGTGCAGTAGCGGCAGTCCAAAGGCGGCGGTTTTACCGGTGCCCGTCTGGGCCAGCCCTATGATATCAGAAGGTTGAGATAAGAGTTGCGGTATAACTTTTTGTTGGATAGGCGTAGGGGTCTCAAAACCCAGTTCGGCTACGGCACGGGTCAGTTCCTCTCTCAGAGAGAGGCTAGAAAAAGTGATCATTGAATAAAGAACAAATGTTTAATGAGTCGCAAAGGTACGTCAAATTAATAGATTACAAAAAAATATTTTCATTTTAACCTTAACTTAACGCCTTGAAATTTCTTATTTCATATAATGAAAATACTATGTTTTGCGCGTAAGCTGTTGCCTGCATGCCTGTTGTGAATCGATGAAAAAGCGTAATTATCTACTTCCTCACTGTTTTTTTTGCCACAACCTGTAACCTGTGGATATAAAATCTATAGCAAGCTAGCGTCCATTCCCTTTATTTTCTACAGGAAATATCCCCTTAGATAATAGGCTGCCTTTGTAGATAAGAAAGTTGGAAATATGTTTAGAGCCAACTATCGGATTCGAACCGACGACCTTTTCATTACGAGTGAAATGCTCTACCAACTGAGCTAAGTTGGCTTATACAGCAAATATATTGCTGTCTCTTTATTTTACCATAATCGGAAAATGTATTTTACAAAATTGCGTTTTAGCTTTGTACCATCAGGAAAACCATCCATTGTTCATGAAACCATCCATTCCCCAAGGCACCAGAGATTTTTCTCCTACAGAGGTTCGTAAAAGACAATATATTCTACAAACCCTTAAATCTATATTTGAATGCTATGGATTTGATCCTCTGGAAACACCTGCTATGGAAAACCTGATTACACTTACGGGTAAATATGGTGAAGAAGGAGACAGATTGATCTTTAAGATTCTGAACAATGGACTGTATGAGAAAAAAGACGCAGACAAGGAAAAACTTCAGCAAGAATGGCAACAGATGTTGGCGCGCCCATATACTTCTGTAAATATTACGGAAAGAGCGCTTCGCTATGATCTTACCATTCCTTTTGCAAGGTATGTAGTCATGCACCAACATGAAATTGCATTTCCTTTTAGAAGATACCAGATGCAACCTGTGTGGAGAGCGGACCGTCCGCAAAAAGGACGCTATCGGGAGTTTTGGCAATGTGATTGTGATATTATTGGTACTGAATCCCTTATTTGCGAAGCTGAATTACTCAATATCTATGAAATAGCTTTTCAAAAACTGCAGATACCGGAGATCCTTATTAAAATCAATAACAGGAAAATTTTATTAGGCATTGCAGAAACTGCGGGTATCCCTACCCAGATGATGGATATGACTGTTGCGCTGGATAAACTGGATAAAATAGGATGGGAAGGAGTGGAAAAGGAAATGCTGCAAAAAAATATTCCAGAAAGTGCTATCGCAAAAATTAAAAGCCTGACCAGCTTGGAAGGAGATAATTTTTCAAGGCTATCCAGCTTAGAAGTAGCCTTTCAAGATGCAAGCCCCACAGGATTAAAAGGAATTCAGGAATTAAAAGAAACCCTTGAGCTCTATAAAAAACTAAGACCTGACACTGCACATGAAACATCCTCTGTGCAATGGGACTGCTGCTTGGCTAGAGGGCTTAATTATTATACTGGTTTTATCACTGAAGTAGTCTCACAGGCTGTAAAAATTGGTAGTATTGGAGGGGGAGGCAGATATGACGATCTAACAGGATTATTTGGATTAAAAAATATATCAGGAGTAGGCATCTCCTTTGGTATCGACAGGATTTATGATGTCATGGAAGCTTTACAATTATTCCCAGCATCGCTTACTACTAATACGAAGGTGTTGATTATAAATTTTGGAGGCGAAGAAGCTGATTATGCTATGGAGGTATTAAGAACATTACGGACGAATGGTGTTTCTGCAGAGTTATATCCGGAGCCCGTAAAATTTGACCGACAAATGAAATATGCTCATAAACGAGCTATCCCTTTTGTGATTTTGCCAGGGGAAGATGAGCGAATTGCCGGGAAATTAAGTCTTAAAAATTTTGCTACCGGAGAGCAACAACTCTTGTCGCGAGAGGAAGTTTTGGCCATACTTACACAATAACCATGGAAAAAATCATTACTACGGGATGTACCTGGCCAGGAAATGATCCGCTCATGCAAAAGTATCATGATGAAGAGTGGGGAGTGCCTGTATGGGATGATAGTAAATTGTTTGAGTTTATGCTCCTAGATGCTTTTCAAGCAGGATTAAGCTGGAAAACGATTCTACACAGAAGAGCGCATTTTGCTAAGGCATTTGCCAATTTTGATGTTGAAAAAGTAGCCCGTTTCCATGATAAAAAGATAGCCGAGCTGCTGCAAAATCCGGGTATAATCCGCAATACCCTAAAAGTGAAATCCGCCGTTCAAAATGCCCAAAAATTTCTGGATATTGCCCATCAATACGGAAGCTTTAGCGAATACATATGGCAGTTTGTAGATGGAAAACCCATAATAAATTATTGGGAACACACTTCACAGATTCCAGCCAGATCCCAGGAAAGTGATGCCATGAGCAAAGATTTAAAGAAAAAAGGTTTTAAGTTTTGTGGCACTGTAATCTGTTATGCGTTTATGCAGGCGTCAGGCATGGTAAATGATCATTTAATAAGTTGTCCTCGTCATCAGGGTGTATATTCCTCCTAACATTTCAAGGGTTAGCATTCGCATTTCCCTCGGCCGGCATTGTTGTTTTTTTCGATTTTCGCTTAAAAGGCGAACTTCTTTCCTGATTTGATTTATCCTTGGAATCACCTATTTGTGTAGAAGCAGGAGGAATTACTTTGATAGGAGTCTGAGCATGGCGAAGCATGGAATCAGCTTTAGAGGCAGCCATAGCATTGATAATAGAATCATTGGCTGCTTGAAGTTGTTGGATTCTCTCTTGTACACGTATCTCTACAAGAGAATCCACTTGTGCATTCGTATATCCTTTTCCTTGTTGAGTTGCTTGATTGTTACAAGCAATTAACAGCAAATTGATAGCTATAAATAAAAAAAGTCCTGCCCTCATATAAGCGCCATTTCGACCTGCTAAGGTAAGATACTACATGTGTAAGACACATAGATATCTTCAAGAAAAACTTTTTCCTAGCACGTATTGTGTAGGAGCGTATGCAATATACATGAGGTATTGTGCGGAAATGACATAAAAATGCTATAAGAGGCCAATTAGTCTTCCTTCCGATGACAAATGCAATAAGGTTTTATGTAAGCATAGCTAGTTTTTGCCTTGAAAGATTTTTATTTGGAACACCACATGAAATGTGTGATATACATGGTGGAATAGGTTTCGATGTGCCGGATGGTAAGGCTAAAGAATTACGGAAACAGGTATTGACTGGATAGAAGGTATAGTCATAGCTTCTGAAAAAAAGCTTCTGATAGGCGCAATAACACCATATAGAACTGGCTAATAGGATGGATATAAGTGCTGCGTGCAGCAATCAGATTATAAATGATGGAAACAGATTTTTAGAAAATAAAGTCTTATCAAAATGGAGCAGGAGACTGTGCAGCCCAGCTGATACGGAATAGCTTTAAAGAAATTAATCAAAGGGATTTTGCTTCACTTGAAATCATGTATGCTAAAATGGACTCTACACATCAGAAAAAACCACAAAATCGATCACTATAAAATCCGTAGTATAATGTTAGTTCAATATAGAATTATCATACAATCTGAAAAATCAAATTTCTATTTGTTATATTTATAAAACAAAAAGCTTATGATTTCTCTGATTTATATCTTTTTGACCATGTCTATAGCCTGGATGGTGCTTCAATATGAGAAGCCAGTTTCTCCGGCTGAGAATGCCTTACGTGTAGAATCCATTGATCCGCATCAAATAGACAGCATCTATCACTATGCGAAAATATATCCAAATGGTACAGAAATTTCTGTGGGCATAGTACAGGGAAATCAGGTACATTATTATGGCGTGATACGTACTGATGATACGCTTTACTCTGAAGTAAATTATCAAAAAGCATTTGAAATCGGGTCTATTACCAAAACCTTTACGACTACAATACTGGCGAATAAAGTATTAGCAGGAGAAATCGTCTTGGAAGATCCTGTTAACATTTATTTTGATTTTCCTTTTAAAGATGGCATACAGTTTACGTTTTTAGAATTAGCTACTCACACCTCAGGCTTACCGAGACTGCCTTCAGATTTTACAAAGTATGCTGTATTCAATTTTGATAATCCCTATAAGAATTATACGCGTGAAAGGTTAGACAACTATCTCAAAAACGATATCAAGCTAGCATACACTCAAGGAAAGTCACATACCTATTCAAACTTGGGCATGGGTTTGCTTGCTTATGCTTTGCAAAACCAAAGCAGGGCTACCTATGAAGATCTTGCGTTCCATATCATTTTTAGCAAATACAATATGAATCAATCCTCTACTGATAAAAAGAAGGTAATGGATGTTTTGGTTCAGGGGTTGGATAGTGATGGTAAACCCACTTCCAATTGGGAACAAGGTGCCATGATAGGAGCAGGAGGTATATATTCTACTGTAGAAGATATGGTGAAGTATATGCAAGCACATTTTGATACTACTGATCAAGTGCTCGCATTAACCAGAATGCCCTTTTTTATTATGGAAAATAAAACTGAGATGGGTCTGGGATGGTTTATTCGTCATAGAGCAAATGGAGACACATGGTACTTTCATAATGGAGGTACAGGGGGCTATACATCTTCCATGTTGTTTAATGCATCCAAACAGTTTGGCGTGATTATATTAACCAATATATCTGCTTTTCATGACGATGCCACTAAGATTGACAGGCTATGTGCTTCACTGATGAAAACAATAGAATCATTGTTACCCTCGCAAGAATCAGAAATGGGACCAATAAATTAAACTGCCTTTTTTTCTTTTATAAAGAGAGACAGGAATGCACCTCCCATAATAGCACCATAAATCGTGCTATTGACGGGGCTGGAAGTAATGGCGCAGCTGCCAGAGCTACAGCCAATCTGTTGCCAGTATATATATCCTATAATGGCTCCTATTATAATGCCCATAAGTGTTAAAGCATATTTTTTCCCAAACAATAATAGCTTACGTAACATAATGCGGAAGTGTTTTTAATAGTCTAGGTGTTGGTAAGTAGAGTGTAGTGTCTTTCGTTTTGTGTTAGCATCCATGTATATAGCAGCCTTTTATTGAACTTCTTCAAATTGGATCTCTTTTTCTGGTGTGGATTTGTGCGTATTGTTTGTGTTACACGATGGTGTATTGTGACATCCGCAACCCAGGTTAAATATTGGCATGAGGGAAAATGCTGTACCTAGGATGGTAATCATCCAATCTTGCATCCAAATACCTTGAATGATGATTGCGAGGCCAATAAGTAAACGAAATACTCGTACAAAATTCCAATTAGTGATAAATCTTTTCATAATGTACATCATGCAATGCTGTCAGCATGGGAGTTTCTTTAGGTTTACGAATCAAGTGAATAAATACTTCAGTGTCTTTACGAGGAGGAATGCTGTTGTAGCAAGAATCCATACGATGAATAATAAATTCCGGTTCAAACAACTTTTTATAGGATGCAGTCGATCCCCCAAATGGAGGTCCAGGTGCTTCAAAAAATCGATCAAATAATACTCCAATTATACGTCCTTCAGGATGTAATAAAGAGCTCGCTTTATGTACATATTCATTTCTTCTGTCGGGGTTTATGGCACAAAAAAATGTTTGTTCAATGATCACGTCGTATTTGCCTATATGCGTAAAATAGTCTTCACAAAGTATCTTGATTCCTTTTTGATCCTGAAAACGATTTTGTAATATTTCTATTGCTTTAGGTGCGATATCAAGCAGGGTGAGAGAAGTATAGCCCATGTCTAAAAGGGCTTGAGCTTCGTAAGCATTACCACAGCCTGGTATTAAAACAGATGCATGTTTATCTGGGTACTGCGCCATAAAATCAATGATGGCAGGCGATGCATATCCAATATCCCATTGAGTACGCTGTGCTACCCAGAGATTTTGCCAATAATCACTATCGAGCGAAGGAATGAGATTTTGAGAAGCTATGGGTTGGGATTGCACAGTAGATTTATTTTTCCTCTACAACTTTCTTCACTTGTAGCCAACTGCCGCCATTGGTTACTGATGTAATGCCATTTTTTTCTAAGATTCTCTTAGCCTGACCACTTCTATTACCGCTTTTACAAAACACCACAATATGCGATTTGTCTTTAAACTGGTCGAGGTTAGATTCAATTTTATCCAGTGGGATATTTACAGCACCTTTCACACTACCAGCTGCAAATTCCTCGGGCGTGCGAACATCCACTAAGAATGCCCCATTTTGGATAGCATCTTTTATATTCCCTGTGTCGTTTTGTGCTTGTGCTATAAAGTTTTTAAACAATCCAAATAAAGCAATTCCTATTAAGGATGCGACAAAAATGATTTTAAGACCTAGTTTCGGCATGACGTTCCGGATTTAAATAAATAAATAACTGAGTGTTTATTGAAAATTTTAGAATTTTCATTCTATAAAGATAAATCATTTAGCAAACATTATTGTCTGTTGATAAGCTACATGAGTAATGTAACATCCATATGCTCCTTATTTCAAGCTTGGCTAAAACCTATTTAAAGTATTGATTCATAGCACTCAAAATAAAAAGTTTGTGCTTCTATGATTGTTTGAAAAATGTGGTACTTTTATATGCAAACGAATCCTATATGAGTTTCACCCGATTAATTGGAGTGATTTTGCTATTAGCAGCCATTATTATTTCTTGTAGTAAAAACACAGAAGATACTTATCCATATGATAGTGATCCTGAGTTAGATACAACTATCTATCAATTTGCTTGGCTAGATAGTACGTATGTATATTGGAGTTATTATGTGGATTCTTTATCACAGTATCATGAATACACTTGGGATACTACCTTTCCTAAAACAGGCATAATGGATGTAACCATATACCATGATACTGTGTATGTGCTTGATTTAAAGTTTCAGCCTACACCTTCTAACAGTCTTATGTGTTTTAATACGAGAGGGAGAGGAAATGTGGGATTTTTGAAGATGAATGATACGTTGTGGTTAGAATTTTTATCAAAAAGGCAAACTAGCAGCGAAACACATATACTAAGAGCTTTAAAACAGCCTTAACCCCAGTTAGAGAGGGTGTTTGCTTAGCAAAATAAATAAAATATACACGCTCACTACAACCCTTCAAGTTGCAGGCAATATTAGTACAAACCATTACACACAAATCCACGTAACAAATGAAAAGATTGATCGTAACACATCAAAAGTCAAAATTTAAAGTATATACAGGCGAAAAGCTGTATGGGAAATAGTGTTTGACGATAATAGTCTGGAAGCTTCGCTCATGGTTAGGGATAAAGTTTTCAGAGTGGAGAAAGGTCACGATAAAAACATGGAATTGAAATATCAAAATCAAGTGCTTTTCAGATTTGAATTTGATTATATCTGGGGCGGAGCAGAAATTACATCAAATGGAATTGATACCGGCTATGACATAAAAGGGCGGTGGTTTAAACCAGGAACTCGACTTACTGATCATAACGATAAAGATTTAATTATTGCAGTTAAGAAAAATGACGGATTGGAAGTAACTATCTTGGACGAAAGTATTTCCGAAGAAATGATATTAGCTACCGTTTATTATCACATTTATTCGTCAGCTGGAAAAATGTTATCAGTTATGATGATTTCGAGTATTTAAGCTTATAAGGATTACTGCCTACAATAATACGCTAGCACACTCTTGATTTTTTACTTATTCAGACAGTATTCAGGAAATTGAATATCAGTCCTGTTTTACTCAGATTACAATTCACCGTCGGGTGCTCGTGCCACTGCGAATCCGTTTTATGTACGAAAAGTGTAACACAGGAAAGATTGTACACATAGCATTGCTATATTTCAAGTGTCTATAAAACAAAAAGCTGCCTTTTATTAAAAAGACAGCTTTTTCAATTAGTACATAGGCACTATGCACCCGTAGTAATAGCAATGCCTAAAAGTTTATAGAATTCTTTCAAGATGGCGGGATGACCTGGCCATGCGGGAGAAGTAGTAAGATTGCCGTCTGTAATAGCTTCGTGTACTGGAATATCTTTCCAGGTACCACCCGCTCTAACAATATCCGGACCAATAGCCGGATAGGCAGTAAGAGTTCTTCCTTTTACTACATCTGCAGCAGTCAGGATCTGAATACCATGACATATAGCTGCAACAGGTTTATTCTTGTCAAAAAAGTGTTTCGTAATCTCAATTACCTTAGCGTTTAAACGGATGTATTCAGGAGCTCTCCCTCCACAGATATACAAACCATCATAGTCTTCAGGATTTATCTTGTCGAAGCTGGCATTTAAGGTAAAATTATGCCCCCGCAATTCAGCATAGGTTTGAAAACCAACAAAATCATGAATAGCAGTAGCCACAGTTTCTCCGGATTTTTTATCCGGACACACTGCATGCACATCGAGACCTACAGAAAGTAATGCCTGAAAGGGAACCATCACTTCATAATCTTCTACAAAGTCTCCGGCCAACATTAAAATTTTCTTTGCCATAGTATGTTGTTTTTTGTGAAGTAATGAATGCATCAATCCATGAAGTTAAGAAGGATCTTTCAATAACCACTATGCTTTAACATAATATAAACCTTCTCTAAGCTCATGCCGACTATGCAGTTGAAGCACTTACGGCCAACTCTCTGATTTTCGATACAAAAGATTTTACCTCTTCAGTATGGGTATCAAATGCACACATCAGGCGTACTTCATTAGTAGCTTCATTCCATATATAGAAAGGAAATTCTTTTTGCAGTATAGGTATCCAGTCAGGGGGCATGCAGGCAAAAACTGCATTGGCCTGAGTAGGTTTCGTTAATTGGATTTGTGGTATTTCAGAAAGCTCCAGTGCCAACAATGTAGCCATGCGATTGGCGTGAGATGCTGTTTTTTTCCATAATCCATCTTGTAATAATGCTTCAAATTGTGCTGCAATAAATCTTGTTTTAGAGGCTAATTGTAAGGTTTGTTTCTGTAAATAATGATATGCAAATGAGCGATGGATTCCACACCACTACGGCATCTCCAAACATCATTCCTAATTTTGTACCGCCTAAAGAAAGCACATCTACCCCTGCTTCTCTAGTTAATACATTCAGATCACAATCTAGATAGGCAGCAGCATTCCATAATCTAGATCCATCCATGTGCAGGTATAGATTGTGTTCCTGAGCCAGCTGTTGAATGGCCTTTATCTCTGCTGGTGTATATACTGTTCCATATTCAGTGGCCTGAGTGATAGATATTACCCTGGGTTGCGGAAAATGTATGTCTCCGATTCGAATGATCTTTTCACGAAGTGCTTCAACGGTAAGTTTCCCATTGTGATCTGTAGTGACAGGAATAAGCCTACTACGGGTAAATGCTTCTGGTGCTGAGGATTCATCATTGTATAAATGAGAGCAATCAGCGCAAAGTATGCTATGTGTGTGCCCTGCAAGGCCGGATAGACTTAAAATATTAGCGCCAGTACCATTGAACACAAAAAATACAGAAGCTTGCTCCCCAAAAATACTTTTCATGAGATGGGTTACCCTTTCCGAAATCTTATCCTTGCCATAGGAGATTGCATGGTCTGAATTGGCCGCCTGCAGAGCCTCCATTATTTCGGGCAATACACCGGCATAATTATCACTGGCAAAACCTTTCATAATAGTTGTTTTTTATTAGAGCATGTATAGATTAACAAGCTACATTTTTCAACAAAATACTGCTTTATTGACTTAGTTACTAAAGACTCATGTGATCCTATTTCTGGAGTATGTAAACCTGTTTTTGTATATTTGATTCGTTTTGCACCATGAGAATGGCATGACTGCACGGATAAAAACAAAAAACTCCACCAATGAAAAAAATCGTACTCGACTTAGCCGTTTCTCTGGATGGATTTATTGAAGGGGCAAATGGAGAAATCGACTGGTGTATTATGGATGAAGAAATGGATTTTGAAAGCTTTCTGTCAACCATCGATACAATTTTTTATGGAAGAATAAGCTATGATACATGGGGAAATTACCAACCAGAAAAACAGTCGAGTAATGCGGAGCTAAAACTTTGGGAAGGAGTACACTCCATGAAAAAATATGTTTTTTCCAGTCAGCCCAGACAAGACGAGCGCGCCATATTTATTCAAGGAAATATTTCTGAGCGTGTTGCTGCAATAAAAAAAAAAGGAGGCAAGGATATCTGGCTATATGGAGGTGCTAGTCTGGTGAAAACATTTATAGAATTAAACCTAGTAGATATATACAGACTTTCAGTTCACCCGGTGGTATTAGGTGGAGGTAAACCATTATTTGAACCATCTCCGAAACGACATAACCTGAGTTTATTGTGTACAAAAAGCTTTAGTTCTGGCGTAGTGCAGCTGATCTACGAAAATAAACGCTAACATCTTCACCTGCTTTTCTTTCAGACAAGGAGGAAGAATTTATTTTTTCAGATTCACATACTTTGTTGCCATAAGATAATTTTTATGATTTGAGATTGTATTATTTATGCAGTCTCTTTCATGCATTTGTTATCTCCACAAGTGCCCAGGGGAAAGGGCTATAAATGAAAGGAAAATGAAACAAATCATATATGCAGTTGGCTGGCTATTATTAGTCATAATAGGTTGTAAGGAAGGCACAAATGGAAATTCTATACAAGAAAAAAAGCTACATAATATTTCATTTCAATCAGGTTATGAATTAGTAAATGGCTTGAGTATGTATTACGAGATTTATGGAAAAGGAGACCCGCTGGTATTAATTCATGGGGGAGGATCTACTATTCAGACAAGTTTTGAAAAGATAATTCCTACATTAGCCAGTAATAGAAGGCTCATAGCTGTAGAGCTACAGGCTCATGGAAGAACCAGCGATAGAGATGCCGACTTGAGTTTTGAACAGGATGCTGATGATGTGGTTACCCTACTTCTGAGTTTGGGTATAGAAAAAGCAGATTTTTTAGGCTTTAGTAATGGAGCTACTACAGCATTACACATTGCTATTCGATATCCACAGTTGGTTCATAAAATAATACTTGCCTCTCCGCTTGCAAAAAGGAATGGTGTACCTGCATGGTTTTGGGAGATGATGCAAAACGCAAGTTTGGATAATATGCCTGAACAACTAAAAACTGCCTATAAGCAAGTAGCTCCAGATAGTAACAAGTTGCAAATAATGCATGATCGAGATGTGAAGCGCATGTTACAGTTTAAAGATATCCCTGATGAGCAGATCCAATCAGTACAGGCGCCTACCCTTATTATTATTGGGGATAAAGATGTAATAACTGTCGAACACGCTACGGAATTATCTCAAAAGCTTGCTGATGCAGCGCTTGCTATTATACCGGGAGTTCATGGGGAGTATTTCGGAGAAATCACCACACTAACCCCAGATTTTAATGAAGAGGAATTAGTTGCGCCAGTACTTATTGAAAAATTTCTCCGTAAAAAAACAGATACACACTAAGAGATGATATACCTACGGAAGATGTAGCGTTGTACTTACTGTAAATAATATATGCTGCCATGCTTAAAACAACACCCTTTATTTTGTTTGATGGAAACTGTGCAGAAGCCATGAATTTTTATCAAGAATGTTTAGGTGGAAATCTAACCTTATTGAGGTTAGCAGATACACCTATGAAAGAGCATTTTCCGGAAGAGAAGCACCAGCGAATAATATATGCGCAATTACAACATGGTGCTATAGACATTTCCGCTACCGACTGGATGGCTTCTCCTACCTTAGAACCTCGCCAGGGAAATACGTATAGTATTTATCTTACCGGAGATACCTACGATGAATTAAAGCCAGTATTCGAGAAACTTTCGAGGGGTGCAGACCCTGATGAAAGAACCTTTATGGAATTAAAAAATGTACCCTTTGGGGTATATGGCCAGTTTACTGATAGATATGGAGTTTCTTGGATTTTTCGAGCTGCTCATTCTAAATGAATTTAACTTTTAAAAAGAAGCCTTATTCAAAACTTCTACAAAATCTGAGTATATGAAGATCAGAGGAACTGTACTTTGCTTACCTATTAAAGATTTAGAGAAAACCTTCCATTTTTATAAAAGAATGTTTACTCAATCAGAAATTCATCGCGAAGATGCCATGATTATTCTGGAACTCCCCAAATTGTCTATTTTCCTGATGGATACAGTTTCGTTTGAAACCTATAGTTTGCAGACAGGTCGTAAAGCGTTGTTTCCTACAGACGATCAAGCAGGTATTATTATCAGTTGCGCACTTATGTCGCAGGAAGATGTAGATCATGCGCTGCAGGATGCTCCTAAATTTGGAGGGAAAGTAGTGAATAAAGCGAAAATGGACGAGCAATATGGTGGCTATATTGGCTATATTTCAGACCCAGACGGATATGTATGGGAACTTGTGTTTCCTGTTTCGAAAGAATAATGCCCATACAAGTGCAATGTTATTATGCATATATTATGCCGGTAGTATCGGTGCTTTGAGATCGTGGTTGCTATGGCATAATAAAGCCACTTACTGAAATAATGATCAACCAATTAACCTAATAATAATGAAAAGCATGGACGTAAAATTTGAAGCAGGTGTCAATATCGCTTTGAAAATTCCAAAAAGTACTTATGAACAAACCTTAGCATTTTATCGGGATATTTTGCAATGGGAAGTGGAGGAAGTTGCGATTACGCATCCTACCATATCCCGAACACATAAACTTAAGTTTGGTCATAATGTTTTATGGCTCGATTGTATGGATCATTTTACCCATTCCGAAGTTTGGATGGAACTTACTACACCCAGAATTGATGAGGCAACCCGCTATTTAATCTCACGAGGTGTAAGCCCTTGCGATGAAATTGAAGCCATTTCAGCTGATATGCATTGGATAAAGGATCCTGCTGGCACTGTTTTTCTTGTGCATCAACAATAAATTTATCACCATAAATACGACTCTAAAAGTATTAAAAGCTCCATTTTTCAGTATTCGATTTAGCGTCCTAAATGGGTTAAGAGGGAAAAATGTATAGGGCACTGTAGCCTAAAAATAATAAACAATATATCCGACATAATGAATTACTATTACCATAAAGCAGATCACCGGCTGTCTGACTATGTACAGACAATTTTGGTAATTGATAAGTGTGCCCCACAAAAACATTCTGAAGTTCCTTTTTATACCCATGGTATGGCAGCTATGCTCTATAAGGCTGATCATCAAACCACCTTATATGGGCAGTCGGTACCATCTCAAGAGTGGGATTCGTGGGATGAAACAACATGGATCGTATTTTTCTTTAAGCCCTTTGCACTGGCTACCATTTTTAATATATCGGCAAAAGAGTTGCAGGAAAAATCTTTCACGCTCGCTGATTGGCAATCAAAAAAGGCTAAAGCACTAAATATTCAGCTTAGTCATGCTCATTCTGCTTCTGAAAAAATAGCAATCCTATCTTCATTTGTGCATGCACAGATTCAAGCTAATCAAAGAAACTGTGATCTTATCCGATTATCCACCGATTATATCCTGCAACATTCAGGTACGGAAACATCGACACAGATATTACAGGAGTTAAATCTTACAGAGCGAACTTTTCAGAGATTATTTAAAAAGTATGTAGGTATTTCACCAGCGGCATATAGAAAAATTTGTCAGTACTATGTAGCCTTTACCCACTTAAAAAGTGGACGTTTTGAGAAACTCTCGGATATAGCCTATAAGAATGGCTATTTTGATCAAAGCCATTTCATTCGTACATTCAAAGGGTTTAGCCATATTACCCCCAAAGAATATTTACAATCCGGACTTGAGTGATTCTTGTGAAAATTGTCGGTTTTATACAATTTCCTCAAAATAGAGCTAGGTAATTTTGTCCTGCATAAAAACTTAGAGATATGAATAATCCAATAACACCTTGTCTTTGGTTTGATAACAAGGCAAAAGAAGCGGCCGATTTTTACAGTAAGCATCTAAAGCATGCAAAGATTTTGTCTCAAAACCCTGTGGTTAAAGAAATTGAAGTTGATGGAGAGAAGATTGTATTGTTAGACGGAGGACCTGTGTATCAGCCCAATCCATCTATTTCCTTGTTTTATATGGTAGATACACCTAAGGAAATAGCACAATTATGGGAGGAATTCTCTTATGAAGGTTCCATATTGGCTCCTTTGGATAAATATGACTTCAGCGAAAAATATGGATGGCTTATTGACAAGTACGGCATTTCATGGCAATTTTGCTTGGGAGATATACGTGAGGTCGGGCAGCGTATTACTCCTTTTTTCACTTTTGCCGCACAGCAATATGGGAAAGCTGAAGAAGCACTGAATTTTTATTCAGAGATTTTTAAAAATTCAAAAATAGACGGAATCCTGCGTTATGGGAAAAATGAAGCACCCGAACAGGAAGGCACTATTAAGCATGCACAAGTAGCTTTGAATACAAAAAAGGTTATGTTCATGGATAGTGTCCAATATCCAAAGTTCCAGTTTACAGAAGGCGTTTCCCTCATCATACATTGTGAATCTCAGTCAGAAATTGATTATTACTGGGAAAAGCTTACACAACACGGAGAGGAAAGTATGTGTGGATGGTTGAAGGATAAATATGGCGTTTCATGGCAAGTTATTCCAGTAATGTTATCTGAATTGATGAGCAATCCTGAAAAATCAGGGAAAGCTGCACAAGCATTTTTACAAATGCGCAAGCTGGATATAGAAAAAATTGTACAAGCTACTCTGCAATAATAAAATGATCATAGGTGTATTTCTTCATAAAAGAGATTTAGTTAGACCTTCTTTGTAAATGTGTATAGGAATACAAATTGATAGCTGTATCTACGGCAAAATGTTGTCATATGCAAAGAATACTTTCTGTCTGAATCGCCATATTTGCAATAAAACAATGAATTAGAAATGGAACCAACTAAAATTACAATTGAAGCAACCGTAAAAGCACCTGTTAGCAAAGTATGGAATCATTGGACGCATCCTGAGCATATTGTAAATTGGAATTTTGCCAGTGATGATTGGCATTGTCCTCGCGCAACAAATGATCTTCGTCCCGGAGGAAAATATATGGCACGTATGGAAGCAAAAGACGGCAGTTTTGGCTTTGACTTTGAAGCAATTTATGACGAGGTAGAAGATCAGCGTAAAATGGTTTATACCATGCCCGATGGGAGAACGGTAATCAGCACTTTTGAAGACCTGGGAAGTGCGACTAAAGTCGTAACGATATTTGATGCAGAGCAAACCAACCCTATCGAAATGCAGAGAGATGGATGGCAATCTATCCTTAATAATTTCAAAAAATACACAGAAGCTTAGACTATATACCTACGAGAACTACTACACCGATCGTTGCTATACAAATACTTCATCGTTATTGATTCCCTATGTAGCATATCCTTATAAATAAGAGATAAGTAAAACAACATGATTTCAAAATCTGGGATCATGTTGTTTTTTTATGCCACAAGTTGTTTATAGCTGATAGAGCTTCTTACAGTCATTAAAATAACTTCCACTTTCTTGTGCAAACCTGATGAAGGAAGAAATAATGCATTGAATTCCAGTAATAATAGCATACTCTAAGTAAAGGAACAGCTGAAATGTCTTAATAAATAAATGGTTTAACCTTTTATATGTCGAAATGAGGCAATAATTTCGGTATGACAACTGATCCATTCACTAGTTTGTGACGAGTCAATAGGGGAGGCTTTATCTGTTTGTTTTTTTAAAAACCACAGCTTATGAGAAAAATTCAGCGGGAAGATATTCATACCGTGTCTATGCACAGTAATCTGACTGAACAAGCTGTGGATAAGGCATTGAGAGAAAACGTGTATCATGATAGGCAGGCATGGCAGAAATTTCTGCAATTGCTTTTTTTCTGCTTAGGTATAGGTTTTACAGTGTCAGGGTTAATTTTCTTTTTTGCCTATAACTGGGCTGCTTTACACAAATTTGTTAAAATCGGCTTGATAGAAGGATTGCTAATAGCCACCATAATGTGGGTAGTACTTCTTAGAGTCAAAACAATCTATAAAGACATTTTACTCACCGCGGCATCCCTTATTGTAGGAGTATTATTTGCTGTATATGGTCAGGTTTACCAAACCGGAGCGAATGCTTATGACTTCTTTTTAGCATGGACAATTTTTGTGGCTCTATGGGTTTGGGTAGCCAATTTTGCACCGTTATGGTTGTTATTTATGCTGTTACTCAATACTACCCTTATTTTATATGCACAGCAAGTAGCACAGGACTGGTCTGAGGTTACACTTTCTACCCTATTATTCACGATCAATGCATTTGCCTGGATAGTCGCTCACAGATATCGACAAAAGGGTGCTCCTAAATGGTTTATCTATACAATGGCACTGTCTGCGATCTGCTTTGCTACAATGGGTATTGTGATAGGCATTTTAGATAAATTCTATTTTTTATTTCCATTTCTAACTATCGTTACGGCCATTACTTATGGATTAGGGTTGTGGTACGGTATAAAAAGTAAAAATAGTTTTTATCTGTCTGCTATACCATTTAGTCTTATCATTATTATTTCTTCGCTGTTTATGAAAATCTCTGATGACGCACCGATGTTCTTACTGGTCAGTTTATTTATTGTATGCAGCGTAACATTTACCATCAAAAACTTGATTGACATTCAAAAGGCAAAATCGAATGATACATGAAAGCGAAATAAAGTCCATATTAGGACATCTTCAGAGCTGTCAGGAAAAGGAGGTCATATTTGATCAGAAGGCAATTACGGCAGCGTATGAACAAGAAAGAGGAAGGCAATCGCTGGCAGTGAAAATACTTTCCGTATTTGGAGGTAGTATGGCCAGCCTCACTTTTTTAGGCTTTTTGTTTATTGCGGGTATATATAATTCAGGATCTTCTTTATTATTTTTTGGTGGTGTACTAATTGCTGGTTCTATTTGGCTTGGGAAAGAGTATCATAAAATTTTGTTTCACACCATGAGTGTGTCTTCCCCCCCCCCCCCAAAAAATCTGCATCCTATTTATTTTACTCGCATTAGGCTCGCTGGTGGTAGTGCAGAGCTATATCCAGATTTTTGTAGCCTTACTTATTGCTGGGGGTAGTGTATTGACGCTTATTATTATTAATAATGCCTATGAATTTACCAATCTCTATGTAGTAGTATTGGTAGTGTCTATTGCCTATATGTTTCATAAAGAAGCCAAACTCATTCTGAGTCATAAGTGGATAGCCAGATTATATGCACCTTTGAAAATTGGTTTGATATTTAACTGCATATCAGGATTTATCCTATTGACCATACATTCAGGAATCGCAGTTTATCTACTGCTAACTTCCGCTGTAAACATTGCGCTCATCTTGTTCCAAATATCCAGAATCCTTGTGTTATTCCATCCTGTAGCAATAAAGACGAAGGTACTGATATATACACTCAGTTTATTAGTCCTACTACCTACCATGATATTTCCGGCAATATCAGGTTCTATATTGCTATTGCTTTTGAGTTTTTGGGTTAATTATAAAACGGGTTTCGTAATAAGCGTGATTTCCAGTTTCTATTTTATCTGCCATTATTATTATGATTTAAACTTTTCTCTGCTTACAAAATCATTGTTTTTATTCGCGTCTGGGATATTTTTTCTTGCCCTTTATGTATTTACCCAAAAAAAAAATGAGCGTTGAAAAAGTATAGAAATATAATTGTTGTCTTGAATCTACTTTTATTACTGATATACTTTCATTATTCCGTAATAAAAAAAGAAAACTTATTAGCCAAAGGACAATTGATTTTATTAGAATTAGCACCCGTAGATCCCAGATCGCTGATGCAGGGAGATTATATGGATTTACGCTACAAAATAGCAGAAGATCTTACAGAAGATAGCCTTCCCAAAAGAGGTTATTGTGTAGTGCGACTAGATCAAAACATGCGGGCAGAAAAAATTAGATTTCAGCCTGATACAGCTCCTTTAAAGGAAGGAGAATATCTTATTGAATATACATCGGTCAATCGATGGAATATCCGTATAGGTGCAGAATCTTATTTTTTTCAGGAAGGAGATGCTGAGAAGTATGATAAAGCAAAATATGGAGGTGTAAAGATTGATAAACACGGAAATAGCCTATTAATAGGCTTGTATGATGAGCATTTTCAAAAAATTGAATAGCGGTTCTCTTTTTTTGCTCGTACCACTTTGCTATGATATAGGTATGTTTCCCATCATTTTATCTCTTATATATTTATGAATACAGCGTTAAGGAATGATGTGATTTTATTAAAACCATTACATATTCAGGAAGCAGCAGCTTTTTATGATCTGTATGTTCAAAATGGGTATATCGAAAAAAAGCCAACACAACCTCAGGAATATCTAAAGGCAGCTAAGACATTTACACAGCATATCCTTTCACTTTGTCAGCATGTGTTTACTATACGCACTATGTTGAATCCTCAGTTGGTTATTGGGGATTGTGCTTTACATCATTGGGATGCAAAAAAGCAGGAAATGGAAATAGGAGGCACGTTATTACCTGCATACTGGGGAAAGGGGATAATGCGAGAAGCCTTTATCTTGTTAGAAGATTTTGTAAGAAAAGAATACCAAATAATTTCCCTTGTGGCACATACTGAAGTTAGCAACCATAAAGCACTGCGGCTTGCAGAAAAATTAGGCTTTACCAAAACAACGCTCAGCGGCGATACCATTTCTCTCAAAAAGCAAATTAACTAATTGCTAAAGTTTAATTCCACGAGAAGATTTACTTTGCAATACTTTGGTTGCCCTACGCATTGTTAAGCTGATTCACCTCGTATAGGAAGCCTTTGTGCAATTAGTTGCCAACCATTCAAAAGCCATCAAAAGTAAATAAACATGGAATCACTACTTAAAGCATGGAAATCCGGTAGAAAATTGTTACTGCCATTTTTTGACCACTATTCCGCGGAGCAATTAAACTTCATCCCCGTGGGATTTAATAATAATTTAATCTGGAATCTGGGGCATATTATCGTTGCACAACAATCGTTAGTATATAAAGGCTCCAATTTGCCAATGCATATTACTGAGGATATTGTGGAACTATACAAACCCGGTACGAAACCAACTAGAACCATAACAGCTGCGGAAATTGCAGAACTAAAAACCTTGCTGATTTCCGTTATTGATCAAACAGAATCGGATCTACAAAAGGGAATCTTTACACACTATAATGAACGCCATACTATCACTGGGTTTCACCTCGCTTCCCTTCAGGATGCACTGGAGTTTAATAATTTTCATGAAGGACTCCACCTGGGATGTATGATGAGCATCAGAAAATTTCTATGAGATCAGATGCATTAATAGTGTGATTTTTTGAAAAAAAAATTAGCATAATTTCTTTATGGTGGAGACTGCTTCAGCAAATCAGTCATCCCTATTTGGAACATCTCTCTCGAAATATGGTTTTGGGGTTTACCCTTATTGTGAAAGAAAACCCCTCTTTTTGATACCTATTTCTCTGATTTGGAGATAAAAAAGGTTTATTGCCCAATTTTTTTAAAGGGCTACAGCAAATCATGGAATCTGATATTCGTTTTTTGAAAATGAGTCAGAATGAAAAAGAGACCTATTGTTAGAAAGCATGTGGATATGGTGCTAAGGTTATGCTTTTTTAATTATAAAGTGTCTCTTCAAAAAACTTCATATGAGACCATAATGGAAATAGGGCTGGGTACGGTAACTGCCATCATGATTCTATTTTTAAAATGGAAGGAGTAGCCTGATCAAATAATGATTATTGCTAAGTGCATTTCCCCATTCATTCACAGTTATACCCTATCTATTTAGTTCCGTCTTTAAGGGTGCGTTTAATCTTTCTATGGAGTACCCATACAGATAGAATAAAACTGGTCAGGGCAATCAATGTAAGCCCCCAAATAGAAGAAGAAACCATATCTACGGTGCCTTTTTCTATAACTAGGGTTCGGAAAATCTGTAAATAATGTGTGAGTGGGATACAATTCGCAATAGATACTACCCACGAAGGCATTTGACTTAAAGGCCAGGTAAATCCGCTAAGGATAAAAGATGGAGTGGCTACTACCATCAGTATTTCCGTGGCTTGTAGCTGATTGGGAATTAATATACTTACTAAAATGCCCAAAAAACAGACAGCTAATAAAAACAAAATAGACGAACCCCAAAATGCAAATCCCTCAATGAATAACGGAATGCGATATACCAAAGCATATACGTAGTACAATAAGTAAATAAAGACAGACATTAACAAATAGGGTGTTATCTTCACTAAGATCAGCTGAAAGACATTTGAAGACTTATCTATCAACTCCCTGAATGTTCCTTTTTCAAATTCAGATGCAAAGCTCAAAGCTAGTCCGAGCATTAATACTTGTTGAAGTACAGTTAATAGTACTCCAGGAAGCATAAAATATAGATAGTTTCCTGATCTGAAATTTTGCCGAATAATGGTGGTCTTAAAAGGTTCATACTGTTGAGATGCTAGATACGATGGGACTCCTTTTTTCTCTAAACCTTTTATTTGAATACCGGCTTTTAATGTCGCCACGGATACATTAGCAGCCATCATCGCATAATTCGAAGTAAGGGTATTAGAAGTGTTTACAAATAAAGTCACCTCCGTAGGTCTGTTATAGTTGATGTTTGCTGCAAAGTTTTTAGGGATGCTGACAACTACGGGCGATTCCTTCCTTAAGGCTTCCTTCTGAGAATTAAAATGATCTGGAAGTACAGTTGCTACATAGATTACTTCATTTTCGTTCAGCATATCAATAAGCTGGCGAGATAAAGGGGTATTGTCTTCATCCACTACTATAACAGGTAGATTGGTCACATTCCCTTTTTTATATACAGAGCCTACTAGAATGCCGTACATAATAGGCGCCCCAAGAAACAGCACGAGGAGTACTCTATTTTGGAAGAATAGCTTAAATTCTCTCCCTACAAGACGCAAAAAGTTTTTCATGGGTGATTATTTGTTGTCTTCCACAATAAATGAAGCTTTGGTGAGTAAGTCTTTGGTTTCTTCCGTATGCACAGCCTTCAATTTTATCTCAAACACAGCTTCCTGTTGTTCAAAATCGGGATAGGCCGTGCTAATACTGGCATAGGACGACAATGCTTTAATAGTTTCTACACGAGCCTGAATTCGCTTATGATCTAAATAGGGTATTTGAAGGGTTTTTATTGCTCCTTTGGAAAAATCTTTCATCCTACTTTCGGGTACGGTTATACGGAAGAAAGTAGCATCGGCAATATATCCAGAGGCAAGGCTATAACCTGCTAATGCTAATTCTCCTACTTTCAGATTAATAGTTTCTATCGACATGTCCTGAGGTGCAATAATGTATCGTTCTTGAGCAGCTGCGTTGACTTCTGAAACAGCACCTAGGGCTCTTTCTTTTTGACCCAGAGCCATTTTTTGCTGCTCCATGCGTGCACCTTTCTCTACGTCTGCCAATTCTGCCTGTGCAGCTAGATATTGGTTTTTTGCACCTTGATATTTGACATATACTTCATCATATTTCTGTTGAGATACCAGAGAGTCTGCTAATAAGTTGTGCATTCTGTCTAATGATTTGTGTGCAAATTCATATTGCTCCTTTAGCCCATCTACTTTGGCTCGCAATTGTTTTATCTGGCCGTCGGTAGCTCCTTTTACGGCCATTTCATATTGTGCCTGAGCTGCCTCTAAGGCTCCCTTGGCTTGTAAGGATTTGGCATCTACTTCAGGAATTTCGAGTATCATAAGTGTATCACCTTTGTGTACCCATTGGCCTTCTGTTACTAGAATTTTTTCTACCCTGCCAGGTATTTTGGTAGTAACAGACAATTGTTCTCTTTCAATTTTTCCTTCCAAGATTTTGTGTTTGCTTGTCTGTTCAGACGAACAGCTTTGGCAAAGTGTTGCCAATCCTATTATATAAACTAGCTGTTTCATGATTATCGGATAATGGTTTGAAATAAGTTTCCGTTCGCTTTTAATAGTTCAGTAGCTGCCATTCTCTGGCCAAGGATTTGTTGATAATAATTTAGAGATTGTTTATAGTATTCATTTTCAGCTTCCAGACGTTCGGTAACATCTGATAAACCTTCTTCAAACTGTCTGGAAGCTAGAAATAGGTTGTTTTTTGCAATTGTTTTTTGTTGTTCGCTCACAGCAATTTTTTTCATTGCCAACTCATAATCAGCTTTGCATTTTTGTTGTAACAGATTTAGTTTTTCTCTAGTTTCTTCTAACTTATTTTCCTGAATTTGTATATCCAGTTTTGCTTTTTCTATAGCTGATTTATGTGCCTTCCCATCAAAGAGATCCCATTTTAATCCTATCCCTACTAGGTAATTTGGAGCAAGTTGTAGATGATTAGAATTTAGGTGTACATTTCCTAGATAGGGTACGTCGTGAATGGTGGCACTGGTTTGGAAAGCATTTACATAAGAGATATTGCCAAACGCAAATAGTTGTGGCAGTAAAGCACCCTTCTCTTTTTTCAGTACATATTCATAAGCTTTCTGTGAGCTTTCAAGAGCAAGTAATTCTTTTCGATTCATTTCCATGTTCACCTCGGGTAGGAAGAGTACTTCTAAAACATAACTAATTTTTTGAAGTTCTTCTAAAGAAAGTCCCGTAAGCTCTTCTAATTTATAATATAGCAGGTCTCTATTGCTTTCCACCTCTGCTTTTTTACTTTCTAGTTCGAGCATGGCAAGCTTTATTTTATCTCTATCATAGGGAATGGCTACACCGTTTTCAATAGCTTTAATTACTTTGGCATGTTCCTTACTCAGTCTTTTTTCTGAATCCTGAATCAATACATCTACTTCTTTTAATAGCATAATCTGATCGAAAGAAGTGATGATTTCCTGTGCAATCACATCATAACCAGCTTCCGTCAACCAAGCCTGTGCTTTATATTTTTCCTTTAAAGCTTTTTGTCCATAGGTGATTTGTAAGCCACTAAAAATAACTTGGGTAGCAGTTACACCGGCTGCTGCAGCTTGAGTAGAAAAATTACCCTGAGTAGTTCCGTCAAATAGCTGAATTCCAGTAATAGGTAATGTGCGCGTAGGAATATCCATATCCCAATTGGAATGAATATACCCATACATGGCGTTCATCGACAAATGAGGCAGTAGTTTACCATTCACTGTTTTTCTGTCTAAAGCCACTTTTTCGTTTTCCAGTCGGGCATTTTGTATCCCCTTTTGGTGGGTAATTGCATGATTCACGCTGCTTTTAAAAACAGATAGGGTTTCTTGTGCCTGAATACACTGAGTTCCTGTTAGACAGATCAGCAAACAGACTAAGGGACGAGCAATAACTTTTAAGATATCCATAGCTATTAAGGATTGGATACCACAAAATTGAAAGATTTATCCCGGCTATTTTTTCAGATATCTTAAAAAATGAAACTATTTTAATCCCCGGATTACCGACAAAGTTTGTTGCGAAACACCCAGATAAGAAGCGATATGTCCTAAAGAAGCATTTAATAACAAAGATGGGTTTTCTTCCAAAAGCAGATCATAGCGTTCCTGAGCCGTCTTAAACTGGCTGTTGTAAAATCTTTTTGAGAATGCAATCAGATTGTCCAGCAGAATCTTTTCAATTATGTGGTTAATAGTAATGTTTTGATTCGATAAGGCTCGTATGGGCGCAAACGGGAGCAGTGTAACACGTGAGGAAGTCAATGCCTGAAAGCCAAATAAGCTTGGTTTGTCATAAAAAACACTCTCAATGCCTGAAAGGAAAGAGTTTTCTCCAAAAAAAAAGTGGGTAATATCTCTTCCTTTTTTGAAATAATAAACTCGCGCAAATCCAGATTCAATAAAGTAAATATGCTTTAAATAGGTGTTGGGTTCAAATATAAAATCCCCTTTGGCAAATTCTTTGGTTTCGCTAATTGAACCAAAGAATATTTCCAGCTCCTCGTCGATGTGGTAATAATTTTTTAAAAAGTCGATCAGGATCACAAACAAATATAACAAGGAAATAGCATTAAGGGTATCTCTTCTGCCAGAATACAATATCCGGAAAAAATACTCCTTCTGTGTGCAAAAATTTCAACAATGACCACGGCCTCAGTGGACTCGAAGTAAATGAGTTGGGTTAAAAACAGCTACTATTTTTCCTAACTTTGATAGGTTGGACCAGCTTTTTTCCATATTTCAAGTAAATGAGGCAGAAGCAAGTGTAATCAATGCTTCGCCAGATACTCCTCATAAACATGATTATGAGGAATTGATTGTTGTTTGCCATGGTGTGCTGGAGCATTTTATTGATTTTAAGACCACCACAACAGAGGCTCCCTTAGCCAGTTTCGTAACGAAGGGGAAAGTACACCGAGTAATTCCAAAGTTGCAGGATGGGAAATGCGAGGTATGGGTTTTGCGTTTTAAAAGTGAGTTTATTCCCGAAACAGTATTTCAGCTTTATTCTCTATTTCATGATCACGCTGCCGTACATTTTCAAAAGGGTGCTTGTTTTGACAGGTTAGTAACTATTTGTGAAATCATTCATGCAGAAATGCAGCAACCTCTTCCTGATCTTGCGGTAGTAAGACATTTGCTGAGTGCTTTATTTACTATGATTGAGTCTGAAAGGAGAAGACAGGGTGAATCAGAAGACGGAGCAAAAAGTAGCAATAGCACTACCTTTCAGAATTTCTTAAAGATTTTAGAAGAAAATTTTCATCGACCTGAAACTGTGGAGTTTTATGCTCAGAAGCTATTTATGAGCGCCAGAAACCTCAACGCTATTTGCCAACAGGTAATGGAGAAGAGTGTTTCTGAACTCATTGAAACACGAAAGCTAATTGAAGCAAAAAGCTTACTGACTTATACTGATAAGACCATTTCTGAAATAGGTTTTGATCTAGGCTATAAAGAGAAGTCCTATTTCACGAATGTTTTCAAAAAGCGAACAGGACAAACGCCAACAGAGTTTAGAGAAGAAATGAGAAAGCTCATTTCCTAAAATCACAACAATCCTTCCGATTTCTGTTACCAACGGACATGAAAATGTCTGCAACTTTGCCATATAAAATTTACAAACCTTAAAAAATTAATTACACATGGAAAATGCAACAACATGGGTGTTAGACCCCGCACACAGTGAACTAACTTTCAAAGTAAAGCACATGATGATTGCCAACGTGAAAGGCAGCTTCAATAACTTTTCAGTAGAAGTGGATGGAAATGATATCCTTACTAGTTCTGTATTGGTGAAAATAGATACTTCATCTATTGATACCAATAATATCGATAGAGATAATCACCTTAAATCAGCCGATTTTTTTGATGTAGAAAACAATAAGGAAATTCTCTTTAAAAGCACCTCTCTGAAACAAAAAGATGGAAATGAATATGAGCTGAAGGGGATGTTAACTATCAAAGGTATAAGCAAAGAAATTACTCTGGATGTGGAATTTGGGGGTATTAACAAAGATCCCTGGGGTAATGACAAAGCCGGATTTACTGTAGAAGGAAAAATCAACAGAAAAGAATGGGGATTAAACTGGAATGCTGCATTAGAAACTGGTGGTGTACTGGTAAGTGATGAAGTTAAAATAGCAGCAGAGATTCAATTTGCAAAACAAGCTTAAATCTATACTATGAAAAATAAAGTCGTAATTATCACAGGTGCCGGTATGGGACTTGGGTATGCAGCAGCCAAGGAATTGGCTTCAAAAGGTGCCAGCCTGATGCTGGTAGATTATAATGAAGAAGCATTAGAGAATGCAAAGAAAGAGCTTACCCAAGCTTTTCCGGACGTAACTATCCTTACCACTGTGGCAGATGTTTCTAAGGAAGAAGCTGTCAGAAAGTATGTGGATGAAACCGTGAAGCATCTTGGAAGAATTGATGGGTTCTATAATAATGCAGGTATTGAAGGGAAACAAGCCAGTATTACGGAATACGATATCAACATCTTTAAGAAGGTAATTGATATTAACCTTATGGGTGTGTATTATGGCTTGCGATATGTAATTCCAGTAATGCAAAAACAACAATATGGACGTATCGTCAACGTAGCCTCAGTAGGTGGTATTCGAGGTGTACTCAATCAAATGCCCTATGTAGCTAGTAAACATGCGGTATCGGGTATGACGAAAAATGCAGCCTTAGAATATGGAAAAGAAGGAATTCTTACCAATGCCATCGCTCCGGGAGCTATCCTTACCCCAATGGTGGCAGAGGCCTTCCGCGAAGTAAATCCCAAAGACCCTAAAGCAGCCGAAGCAGAATATGCGAAACGTAATCCTACAAGACGTTTAGGACAACCGGAAGAAGTTGCTAAAGTAGTAGCATTTTTACTTAGTGACGACAATGGATATATAAGTGGACAAACCATTGCTATTGATGGTGGTGAATCTAATATATATGGTAACTCGTAAATACAATTATGGATCGGATTACTTTTTTAAAATTCATGGCCATGTTGCCAGTAGCAGGAGTAGCAATGAAGCTGAATGAACTAAATAAATTGACAGAGCCTATGGGGCGTACAGAAAAAATGCCTGTATTGTTTCTAGGACATGGCAGTCCAATGAATGCCATAGAAGAAAATGAATTTGTAACCGGCTTTCGCAACATTGCCAGCGAGATTCCCAGACCAAATGCAATCTTATGTATTTCAGCGCATTGGGAAACTCGAGGCACATTTGTAACAGCTATGGATAATCCGCCTACCATTCATGATTTTGGAGGCTTCCCTAAAGAATTATTTGCCGTACAATATCCTGCACCGGGAAGCCCCCAATTAGCTAGAGAAACACAAGCGCTTATTTCCAAAACGCAGGTAGGGCTAGATGATAAATGGGGTTTGGATCATGGTGCATGGAGCGTAATAAAACATTTATACCCCAAAGCCGATATCCCGGTTATTCAAATGAGTTTGGATTACAGTCAGACGCCACAGTATCATTATGAATTAGCACAACAAATACAGTCGCTACGAAAAAAAGGAGTACTGATTATAGGTAGTGGTAATATTGTGCATAATCTCCGGATGGTAGAGTGGCAAAGACTTAATGATACTTTTGGCTACGACTGGGCAATTGAAGCAAATGAGAAAATGAAGTCTTTTATCCTAAATGGTAATCATAAAGAGCTCATTAATTTTCGCTCTCAGGGAAGGGCATTTGATTTGGCAATTCCTACACCAGAACATTATTTACCCTTATTATATACCCTCGCCTTACAGGGAAAACAGGAACCGGTAAAATTATTTAACGATAAGGCAGTGGCAGGTTCACTGACAATGACTTCAGTTAAAATTGGATAATGTTTGGAACACACATTCATTATACTGTTAGATCTTTTGGGTACGTTTGCATTTGCCATGAGTGGTATAAGGCTTGCATCCGGTAAACAAATTGATTGGTTTGGCGCATATATTATTGGCCTTGTAACTGCAATTGGTGGGGGTACGCTCAGAGATCTGCTTTTGGATGTAGTACCCTTTTGGATGCTGGATGCTAAATATTTTTTAATCACCGCACTGGCACTAGTCGTGGCCATTTTCTTTAAAGAAAAAATATTCAAACTCGGAAGTACGCTTTTTTTATTTGATACTATAGGATTGGGATTATTTTCCATTGTGGGTATTACAAAAAGTGTAGAAGCCGGATTGCCGTTTTGGGTGTGTATTGTTATGGGTACTATTACAGGTTCTGTAGGAGGTGTAATCAGAGATGTACTGTTAAACAGAGTACCATTATTATTTCAAAGAGATATTTATGCACTCACTTCCATTGCAGGTGGATGTGTATATTTCCTGATCCAACTCTGCCATTTGCCATTTGGATTTGCTGAAGTGTTGGCAGCAGCAACAATTATTATTTTTCGATTGCTAGCCGTAAAATTTCATATACATCTTCCTCATTTAAAGTCTATCGACCATAATTCCGATTCCAATCCATCTACATAAATCAGGAAATTAAGACGATATATCTGACTACTCATTCTCGAATTCATTTTTTGCCAAATTCAAAAATGCCTTAAACAAGGTGAGCGCGCTTTATACTGAGATTCATATTAACTTTGTAAGGACATGCGCAAGAGCTATCAACATTTATTTTTTGATCTGGATCATACTCTATGGGATTTCGAAAAGAATGCTGAATACACGCTTAGGCAATTGTTTGATGGATATGATTTAGCTTCGAAGGGTGTTCCAGATTTTAGTGCCTTCCTTGAAACCTATAATCAGCATAATGATCGGATGTGGGAGCGCTTTAGGAAAGGATATATCCGTAGAGAGGAATTGCGATGGAAAAGAATTTGGTTTACACTACTGGATTTTAAAATCGCTAATACTTCACTTGCTTATGAGATGAGCGCTACGTATCTGGAAATACTACCCACTCAAACTCGACTTACCCCTTATGCGAAAGATGTGTTGGAACATTGTAAGAAAAAGTACACCATGCATCTCATTACGAATGGTTTTGAGACTACACAATGGCAGAAATTACAATATTCAGGCATTGCCTCTTATTTTTCACATGTAGTTACTTCCGAAAAAAGCAATAGCATCAAGCCGCGCAGAGAAATTTTTGATTATGCACTGCAAATTACTGGTGCTAGTCAGGAAAACAGCATAATGATTGGAGATGCTTTAGAAATTGATATTCTAGGTGCAAGTAATGCAGGTTGGGACCAGCTCTACTATAATCCTTCACGTAAATCTCATAACCATAAGCCCACTTACGAAATTAGCTGCTGGAGAGAAATGATTGAGCTTTTCTAAATCTGCTATAGGGTGTTTCCGAAAAATAAATAACAAAGCAGGATAGAAGTAATAATCCCTACCAGATCAGCGAGCAACATAGCGCCTATAGCATATCGTGTGTTTCGTATTGCTACAGCTCCAAAGTATACGGCTACCACGTAAAAAGTTGTATCCGATGAACCCTGCAGAATACAGGTGAGTCTTCCTGCAAACGAATCTGGCCCAAAAGCTGTCATGGTATCAATCATCATTCCTCTGGCTCCGCTGCCACTCAGTGGTCTAATAAGCGCCGTAGGAATCCCATCTACAAATCGGGTATCGGCACCTAGAAAAGTAAAAAAGCTTTTTATGCCATTGATGACTACGTCAAAACTTCCACTCGTTCGTAACAAGCTAATGGCCACCAACATGCCTACCAGGTAAGGTATAATTCGTATAGCAGTTTCAAAACCTCCTTTTGCACCCTCAACAAATGCATCAAATACATTTATACGTTTATATAGTCCGCCGGCAACTATTACCAACAGGATTGTGAGAATAAGCCCATTGCTAAGTACACCGGAAAAAACGCCCAGTTCGGTCGCACTGAGTTGTGTGACATAGACTACCAGTAAGGCAATTACAGCCGAAATACCGCCAATCCAGCCAATGATTACTGGTTGAAAGATTCTGATTTTTTGCCGAAATGAAACAATCAACATAGCAGCCAAGGTAGCTGTAAAAGTGGCAATCATACAAGGGATAAATATATCCGTAGGGTTTTCTGCTTTTAATGCCGCTCTGGCCGCAATAATACTTACAGGAATCAAGGTAAGTCCAGAGGCATGAAGGCATAAAAACATCAACTGTGCGTTGGATGCAGTGTCTTTATTTGGGTTAAGTTCCTGCAGGCTTTGCATGGCTTTGATCCCAAAAGGAGTAGCTGCATTATCCAACCCCAGTAAGTTGGCTGAGAAATTCATCATCATATGCCCCATAGAAGGGTGTCCTTTAGGAATTTCGGGAAAGAGCTTTGAAAAAAATGGACCTATTATTTTAGATAAAAACCGAATGCCTCCGGCTTTTTCAGCAATGCTCATCATACCCATAAATAAGGCCATAATACCAATCAGGGCAATACATATATTGACAGCAGTTTTACAGGTTTCAATAATTCCATCAGCAGGTTTGGTAAGCTTTCGCTGAAGTTGTGCAAGGGTAAATGTTTTTTCCGCTGTAAACCCAGAAATGTGGATAGTGGAGCCATCCACAATAACTATATCAGCAGCGTGGGTGGAGTCTGCAAGTTTATAATTATATTTTTCTAAATAGCTTAAAAATGCGTCTCTGGAAGAAAACCCCTGAGTTTCTGGTTGGGCATATAAACTATAATAAATGGCTGGTTGGGGGTCGTCTGCCTTACCCGTAACCATACGGCTGAAAATGGTTGTATCGCCTGAAAAATATCTAAATGCAGCGACTGAGATTGCAATTAGGATAAATGCCGACCAAATTCTGCTTAATGCCATGGGTTTATTAAAAATGCTGGGGTGAGCAAAATAGCAGAAATCATTGGTTTTACATAGGATTTGACAAGCTTTATGGCCTAGTAGGTGTGTATCTATATGTCAAATGAGGTCTTAATCCTATTCCAGTTTTATAGACTGTTGCTAACTTTTTGTAATCGTGGAAATTATAAAATATGGAAGTTTATTTTGGTGTTTTTACAATAACGATTGCATAACAACTTATCTATTTTATGAATGCATGAGGTGTGTAATTTTGTGGCAGAAAAACAAAAGATAAAAAGACTAATTTTAGGGTTTATCGGCGAGCAAGCATACAAAATTTATTGTTTATTGTTTTGTTAAAAAAAACGCTATTTTGTGTTAAAATGTGCTTAAAAACATTTTTTACTTTTACAAACAGTAAATAGATATTAAGAAAGGTAAAACAGTACGAGTTTGCATTAGAAGGCATGCGTAAGAACTTCGTACTACGAGTCTATATAGATTTTGCCCCACGTAAACTTCATTATGAACGAAATTCCATCCATCTATATTTACTTCCTGATAATCGGTTTAAGTGCTTTTTTTAGTGCACTGGCCATGCCGAGAGTGATTGTAATTGCTAAAAGGAAAAGGTTGTTTGATTTGCCTGACAACAAGCGAAAGATTCATAAAGAAGTAATTCCTAATCTGGGTGGTATTGGTATTTTTTTTACCAGTATGATTATCGCCAGTGTGTTTATACAAGGAGAACAAACAGGTTGGTGGCATTATATGGTGGCTGCAAATCTGATTTTGTTTTTAGTAGGAATTAAAGATGATATCATTACCCTAACTCCCGGAAAGAAATTTTTTGCGCAGATTCTAGCCTCTGTAATTATTGTTTTCTTTGCCGATATCAGACTCCAGTCTTTACATGGGATTTTTGGGGTGTACGAACTGCCATACTGGATTAGTATTGCTTTTTCTATATTAGGCTGCATATTTGTAACTAATGCATTTAACTTGATTGATGGCATAGATGGACTGGCGGGTAGTATTAGTGTACTTGCTGTAACTTCTTTAGGAATATGCCTGGCGTTGTTAGACAATATTAATGCGGCCTATTTTGCTTTTGCACTTGCTGGATCTATTATAGGATTCCTTCGTTATAATCTAGCTCCTGCCAAAATTTTTATGGGCGATAGTGGAGCTTTGTATATAGGTTTTTCTATTTCTGTATTGTGCATTCTGTTTTGTAACAGCTTTACAGAAGGAAGCCTGCTGGCACGTGCTATACACTCTCCTTCGGCTTCGCTGATTATTGCACTGGCTATATTGTTTATACCTATTTTTGATTCCTTCCGGGTATTTATTACTCGTATTGCAAAAGGAAAACATCCTTTTCATGCCGATAAGACCCATTTACACCATTATCTTCTGGATATGGGTTTTAGCCATTCTCGTACGGTGACCATTTTAGTTACTGCCAACCTGATCATTATTTGTATTACCCTGATGATACAGGATTACAATCCCAATATAGCTATAATGGCTATATTGGTTATTACTTATACCCTGTTCCTGATCCTCTATTATATGAGGAAAAACAGATTGGCTAAGAATGAAGAAATGATCCGGAATGTATTAAATACTAATACTTCTGGAGATGCCAGAAAATTCAAAGACGGAGGGAGTAATAAGCTGTCTTCCTCAGATTTGAATCAAAATGCTCAAATTGTTATTCCGAGGATTGCTCCGGATGGCGGGCATTAATATAAGCATCCTGTAATTCTTGTCTTTTCACTGGCACAACGCCTACCTGTCCACAGACCAACCCTCCGGCAATATTGGCTAATATGGCAGTATCCCTCAGGTTTTTCGTAAGTAAATACCACATTGCAGTAACTGCAATTACTGTATCACCTGCACCTGAAACATCTGCAATATCGCGTACATAAGCTGGGACAATACCTGAGCTATTTCCATCATTAAAATAAATTCCCTTCTCGGAAAGTGTAATCAGCGAAATCTGATGGTTGAGTGTTGATCTAAGTTGCTGATCAGCCGTATGGAGTGTGTCCATATTAACAGGATCCAAACTGATATGCAATCCTTCTCTGATTTCCTTTAGATTAGGTTTGAAGATGGTTACTCCATGATAAGAAGAGAAGTTTCTCTTTTTAGGATCTACTGCAGTGAGTGTACCTGTTTCCCTACAGTGAGCAATAATTCGATGTATGATATTTTCCTTTAAAAGCCCTTTATCATAGTCTTCAAATATGAGAATATCAGGCTTTTCAATTTGCAGGAAACGCAAAACCTTGTCTAAAAACGGATGCTCTTCTTCTATAGTAAGCACCTGATCGGTTTCGTCATCTAGCCTCAGTATTTGTTGATTCCGGGAAATAATTCTAGTTTTTGTTGTTGTAGGTCTGTATTTGCTCCGGCAAATTAAACTGGTTTCTATGCCGGCTTTTTCTGCTAACTCACAGAGGATATTTCCTTGTTCATCATCACCTACTACACTAGCCAATGTAACTTTAGCCCCCAGAGATACACAGTTTAAAGCCACATTGGCAGCGCCACCTAAGCGATTTTCCCGTTGTTGTAAGGCTACTATGGGTACCGGAGCTTCCGGAGAAATTCTTTCTACATCTCCCCACCAATAGCTATCAAGCATCACATCTCCCACAACCATTACATGCAAATCTGAAAACTTGTCAAATAACGTTTTAATTTCCTTGCGATCCATTCCGTTGCATACGTTTATTCATAAAATGATACACTGGAATGCCAATTAATACAATAATCAGGCCGGGCCAGGTATATTCTTGTTTATATAGCAGTAAGATGATACAGATGGTTGCTGCCAGCAAAATGTAGAGGAAAGGAATAACAGGATAACCAAAAGCTTTATATGGTCTATGGATATCAGGTCTGTTTTTACGCAACACAAAGATGCTAGCAATGGTCAGGATATAGAATAATAATACAGTGAAAATGATAAAGTCAAGAAGATTACCGTACTGTCCGCTCAAACAAAGCAAGCAGGCCCATATACACTGCATCCAGAGCGCATTGCCGGGTACTCCACGCGCATTCAGCTTGCCGGCTGAGGGTAGAAAAAGTTTATCGTTGGCCATGGTATAATATACTCTGGCTCCTGAAAGTATAAGACCGTTGTTGCAACCAAAGGTGGCTACCATGATGAGTACGGCAATTAATGCAGTTCCAGAGTCGCCAAACATTTTTAAGGCTGCGGCAAGGCCTACTCTGTCTGAAGGGGCGCCTGCAATTTCTGGAACAGTAAGTGCATATAAATACATCAGGTTGGTGGCTATATATACCAGCGTTACTACCAGCGTACCAATAAAGAGGCTTAAACCAATGTTGCGTTCAGGCCTTTTCATTTCTCCTGCAATAAAAGTTACATTGTTCCAGGCGTCACTGGAGAATAAAGCACCCACCATCGCTACACCAATGGCTATTACCAATTGAGAGGGGCTAAGCGATTGATGTACGATCATAGAGTCAGAAATAGTAATTTTTTTGGCAAACCAAGGATCCGACCAGTTTGCTATCCAGGCACTACTGTCTTTCAGCATAATTAAGCCAAAGACAATCAAAGCGGCCATAGCCGCCAACTTGGCAAAAGTGAAAAAGAATTGAATCCATTTTGCATTTTTTACCCCAGTGGCGTTAATAGCGGTAAGAATTAATACGGTAACCAAACCCGTAACCTGGGCGGCAGTAATTTTAAAAGATTTTATAAAGCCGAGGTCAACTGGTCCGAAAAGCACATTGTCCTCTCCCATCCAAGGCACGAGATAACCTGTAAATTTTCCAAAGGCTACGGCTACTGCAGCAATAGTACCTGTTTGTATGACTGCAAAAAAAGCCCAGCCATACAAAAAACCATACAATCGACCATAAGCTTCTCTCAGGTATACATATTGCCCCCCTGCTTTCGGGAACATACCACTTAGCTCACCATAACTTAAAGCAGCAATTAAAGTAATAAAACCAGAAAGTAACCATACTACAATAAGCCATCCGGCGCTGCCTACATTTCGTGCAATGTCTGCACTTACAATAAAAATTCCTGAGCCTATCATGGATCCGATAACCAAAAGAGACCCATCTAACAGACTCAGGGAGCGATGAAATTGTGTTTTATTTTCCAATGTAACGAAGTTATTGCACGAAAAATAATACTATTTTTTCTTAATCGTACCTTTTTGTGCTGCGCGTTCGTTCATGCCAGTAATAACATCGTTGGTAATATCAAAGGTATTATCTACATAGAGAAGCGGACTACCAATTTCTGCATAGGAAAGAATATAATGATATCCCTTGTCTTTATTGTATTCAGCTAAAAAACTGTTGAGGTCATCACGTAATTCATTATTAAGGGTTTCTCTATCTTTAAGTAATTGATCTGTGAGTGATTGTTCTCTTAATTGCAGACTTTGCTGCATTTGGATTAGCTTTTTTTCCATGGCTTCACCTTCTGCTTGGGTAATAGTGCCAGATTGTGCTTTACGCTGAAATTCTTCAATATTTTCTTGCAACTGACGAGCAGAACGTTCTAATTCTGCTGACATTGCGTCTTGTTTTTTATCAAATGCAGCCTTCTGTTGTTTAAGATATTCATAGTTTGCTTCAAAAGAATCCAGATTGATATAGGCGATTTTTAAATAATTTCCTGTGCCCTCAGCAACATCGTTAGAGTTTTCTACCAGTTTCTGGTCTTTGGGTTTGGAAAAATGAAATCCAAATAATACAAGCACTCCTACAAAGGAGAGTATGCTGAATACGCTAGTGATGTTTTTCATATAAATTGCAGTTATTAGTTGGGATAACTAAACGACAAAAATAAGCTTCCCTGTGTATTTTTTTTGTTTAACCTAATAAAAAACTTATAAAACTTTAGCTTCCGAATAATATTGTGACCGAAATCTAAAATATTTGATAAAAAATCCTTTGAAGGTTTTTATACATAGAATTTATGCATGTGATGTAGCTTTAATTATTTATTGGAAAAAACAACTTAAACGTTGCCCCTACTCCTACGTGTCCGAAAGCTAGAATATACCCATTGTGGTTGGTCATTACACGTTGACAAATTGCCAAACCAACTCCTTTTCCCGTATAGACAGATTGTTGGTTATGTAAGCGCTGAAAAAGTTTAAACATTTTATTTCGAAATTTATTGTCGAAACCAATACCGTTGTCCGAAATAGATATTCTGAAAAAATCCTGGTGTATCAAGGCGTTATTGATTTCTTCTAATTCAGTTCCTTTGGTTGTATCGAATCGAATAGAAATAAATGGACTTTCTTCTGCTTGAGTAAACTTAACGGCATTATCCAGCAAACATTTGAAAAGTAGATGTAGTTGCTTGGCGTGCCCATGTACTTCCGGCAGAGAATCAGCCGAAATGTACACTGCATTTTCTTTAATATCTTCATCGAGCTCTTCTAATACTTCTTCCAAAATTTGGTTAAGGTCAACCATTTCCATGTTTTGTTCTTTAACCAGACTGGTGAGGTTAGAGAGATCATGAATCAATCCGTTCATTCGGATAGCAGATTTATGGATACGCTCTAAGGAATTGATTTGAGCTTCATCCATATCTTTATTGATATACATTAAATGATCACTAAAAATGCTAATCTTCCGCAGTGGCTCTTGCAGATCGTGAGAGACTGCGTAGGCTATTTGTTCTAATTCTTCATGCGAACGCTGGGTATCGGCAATTTTAGCCTGTAATTTTTCTTGATACAGTGCATTTTTCTTTAATTCTCTAAGCAATACAAAAAATAGAAGCAATGTAATAATGCCAAAAACGACCAGTAAATATTGTATTGTAGAATAAATATTATCCTGAAAAGAACTTTCTGTCTGAAAATGTACATTAAGTTCTTTCATCTCCTTATCGCACATATTTTTGAGATAGCCTAGATATTCTTTCCGGGCATTTCCCCAATCCAGTAGATACCCTCCTAATGTAGGGCTTACTGCTGGGATGGTATCTAGTCGGGTCAAATTTTCTTTAATAGCATCTACCCGCTGATATACACCAATTCGGAGAAGAGTTAATCGAGTAGCCTGTTCCTTGTCTTGAGCAAAGCGCGATCGTAAAGTTTCAGTTTCTTGAATAATTTGCTGATACTTTGTGAGTAATGCATGTAAATAAGAGCTGTCGCGAGTAATCAGATAACCTCGCTCATTTAGGTCAATATCCTTAAGATTACTCTCTAAAGCATATAATTGAGAAATTACCTGATGGATATTATCTACCTTATCCGAAAACTTAGTAAGTGCTGTAAATTGTCTCAAACTATAAAATGAGAGAACGGTAAGAAGGATAAATGACAAACCAAAAGCAACTGTAAAAAGTCGCAATTTCTTTTTCATACCAGAATGATTTTAAATGTGCTTATGGTTTGGGGTAAAAAATAATAGGACAAGAAGAACTAATTGGGTCAGTTGTCTTGTATTGACTAATTTACACAGTTAAAAGTCTAATTGCAAAAGATTTATTTTATAGTTTTTTAGCTGAGTGGGTTTTGTTTTTTTATTTGGTAAATAAATGTTTATTTAATAACTTAATAGGTTGTTTGCGCTCCTATGCACATCCATTATTTAGTTATGAATAAATAGGGGTTGTGTGGTCGTTGGATTGAGGGGTACCTGCACATACAATTACGCTGCATTTTTATCAATAAGTACTCAAACACTTAACTTTCATAGCAGATAGCTTATTTATCCGGGAATACAATGCAAAGGCAAGTATAATAGATTTTGTGGTGTAGTATATATTTCAAATGACGTGCAGGGTAAAAGCATACATGGCTGTGCATAAGCCTTACAAATGTAAAGGAAACTTAGATCATGTTTGTTTCCATTATATTGAGTAGTATAATTCTAATAAGCAGATGCGTAAAACTAGTTTTGCTTCGAGAAAATAAAATGTAAGTGCTATCTTTGCATGACCGCAGCAGCTAAATATTCCCATTTACATAATGTAGTGAGAGCTGGACACACGGTCTTACAAAACTAAGTGTGTTATGACTAAGTATATTTTTGTTACAGGAGGGGTTACCTCTTCCCTTGGTAAAGGAATTATTGCAGCCTCACTGGCAAAATTGCTTCAGGCTAGAGGATTTCGAACTACCATCCAAAAATTTGATCCTTATATCAATGTGGACCCGGGTACACTTAATCCTTACGAGCATGGAGAATGTTATGTAACGGAAGATGGTGCAGAAACAGATCTGGATCTGGGGCACTATGAACGTTTTCTGAATTCTTATACTTCCCAAGCCAATAATGTAACTACAGGGCGTATTTATCAATATGTGATAAATAAAGAGAGAGAAGGGGCCTATCTGGGCAAAACTGTGCAGGTGATCCCGCATATCACTGATGAAATTAAACGCCGGATGACACTGCTGGGTCAAAATAACCAATACGATATTGTTATCACAGAATTAGGAGGAACGGTAGGAGATATCGAATCGCTGCCTTATATAGAAGCGGTACGACAACTGAAATGGGAAAAGGGAGATGAAAATTGTATTGTTGTACACCTAACACTTATTCCTTACCTCAGAGCTGCAAAAGAATTAAAAACAAAACCTACACAACATTCTGTAAAAATGATGAGTGAAAACGGATTAAATCCGGATGTGCTTGTTTGTCGTACAGAAGAACCTTTGTATAAAGACCTGAAGCGTAAGATTGCTCTTTTCTGTAACGTAACTCAGGATGCGGTAATTGAAGCTTTAGATGCAGACACTATTTATGGTGTTCCCCTCGAAATGATGCGAGAAAAGCTGGATCTGATCTGCTTGAAAAAACTAGGCCTTCCCTATGGGGAAGAGCCTCAGCTCGTGAAATGGAAAGAATTTCTGAATAAACTCCGTTACCCTAAATCTAAAGTAGTAGTGGGGTTGATCGGAAAATACGTAGAGCTACAGGATGCTTATAAATCTATCCTAGAAGCCTTGATCCATGCCGGTGCAGTGAATGAGTGTAAGGTAGAAGTAAAAAATATACACTCTGAATTTTTAACACCTGAAAATGCCATAGAAAAACTACAGCAACTAGATGCTATTCTTGTAGCTCCTGGTTTTGGATCAAGAGGTATTGAGGGCAAAATAGAAGCTATCCGCTATGCTAGGGAAAATCAGATCCCTTTTTTTGGTATCTGTCTGGGTATGCAAATGGCCTGCGTGGAGTTTGCCAGAAATGTACTCCGTCTGCCCAACGCACATTCTACAGAAATGAATGCTGATACGGAAGACGCTGTAATCTGTATGATGGAAGATCAGAAAAACATTACCCATATGGGTGGAACTATGAGACTGGGTGCTTATTTCTGTGATTTAAAGGAGGGCTCAAAAGTGGCTACTATCTACGGCTCTGGTACAATTTCTGAACGTCATCGCCATCGTTATGAATTCAATAATGCTTATTTCCAGCAGTTTGAAGATGCTGGTATGATACCCGTAGGTATAAATCCGGATACAGGTCTGGTAGAAGTGATTGAAGTAAAAGATCATCCCTTTTTTATAGGAGTGCAATTCCACCCAGAATATAAAAGCACTGTGGAAAATCCTCATCCGCTTTTTGTAGCCTTTATTCGTGCTGCTAAGGAAATGCAGGAAATAAAGAATCAGTCGGTGAAGGAATATGAGGATGAAGCGTCTTCCAATTAGTTTGCTGCCCTTTTCTTAGTACGCTATGAAAACAATAACCTTAGGTATTAGCCCTTGTCCGAATGATACATTCATCTTTGATGCTTTGTTACATGGGAAAATAGATACGAAAGGATTGTCTTTTGATTTTGTACTGGAGGATGTAGAAACGCTCAACCAATGGGCAATGGCAGGAAAATTAGACGTAACCAAATTGAGTTTCGCTTCTTTCTTTTACGTAACGGAGAAGTACCAAATGCTATCCAGTGGTGCTGCGTTGGGAAGAGGTGTAGGTCCTTTATTAATTGCTAAGCGTCCTTTAGACCTTCAGCATATGAGCCATTATACTGTGGCCATCCCTGGGAAATATACTACAGCAAATTTATTAACTTCACTTGCCTTTCCTAAAGGTTTAAATACCAGAGAATATGTATTTCATGAAATTGAAAATGCTGTACTCTCCGGAGCTTGTGATGCAGGAGTGATCATACATGAAAACCGATTTACCTATGCTTCCAAAGGATTAGTAAAATTGTTGGATCTGGGTGATTGGTGGGAGCAAAAAACAAATGCTGCTATTCCTCTGGGGGGGATTGCCATCAAAAGATCCGTTCCTAAAGAGGTCGTACATACCCTCAATGACTTAATCAGAGAAAGTGTAAGATATGCATGGAATACATATCCAGACTTGGCTCCCTGGGTTGTGGAACATGCGCAGGAGATGAATGAAGATGTAATGAGGCAGCATATCAACCTATATGTAAATCGTTACACAGAAGATTTGGGTGACGAGGGCACGCAGGCAGTAAACACGTTATACGAGCATTTTCTAGATTTGGGCATGACATCAGGGAAAGAGTTGGATATCTTTGCCATTTCCACCCCCGCCTCATAAATATTAACTTTCTGGAGTATTATTCCTCTGCTAGAACATATAAATCTGGAAGACTCCTTCCGAATCCATTATAATCTAATCCATAACCCACCACAAAAATATTGGGTATCGAAAATCCGATATAATCTGCTTGTATAGGGTATTGTACTGCATCGGGCTTGTAAAATAAAGTTGCGATTTTGAGAGATGCTGGTTGATGTTCCTGCTGCAATTGATGTGCAAATTCGTACAAGGTCTTCCCTGTGTCTAAAATATCTTCCAATAGAATGACATCTTTATTTTTCAGCGAGCAATCAAGCCCTAAGACCGTGGATACATGCCCTGTAGTTTGGATACCCTGATAGGAGCTAAGTTTAACAAAGGTGATAAAGGGATCAATGGTTAATGTTCGAAGTAGATCAGCAGCAAATATAAATGAGCCATTTAAAATGGAGATAATGACAGGTTGTTTTCCCTGATAGTCAGCACTCACTTCTTTTCCTATGGCAACGATACGATCTGCAATTTCTGTTCTTGACAAAAATCTGCGAAAACGTAGGTCATGAATTTGTTGGATATCGTAACTCATTTTACCCGAAGTTTCTGACCCACTTTTAGTTCTTCAAAATTCAAATTATTCCATTCTCTCAGCTGCTTCATGGTAATGTTATGTTTCTTAGCAATGCTAAAAGCAGTATCACCTTTCTTCACTGTGTAAAAAGCAGGGTTGGAAGATGAGGATTCGGATGATTTATTTGTTGTCTCCGCACTGGGCTCGGGAGCAGGTGTTTCCACGGCTGGTTGCTCTGCCTCCTGAGTTTGTGAAATCTGACGAGTAGCATATACTACTTTATCAAGTTTCATTTTTAACCTATCATATTCATCCTTAGGTTCGGGAATGGGAGGAGGAGCAATAGGTTCTTGAACGGGTACTGGAACAGTTTTGGGTGTGATATTTTCTTTAGTTACGGTAATTTCCTTTGTTTCCGGAGCACTTACTGTTTTGGGTACTGGAAGTGTTTCTTTAACAAGTACAGGTTCTTCAGGTTTTTCTTCAGGCACTTCCTCTTTGGGTGGCTCTTGTGTTTTTACAACCTCTGGCTCTACTTTGGACGGAACAGAGGTGTTTTCCTGAGGTTTAGGAGTTGGAGTGATAGGAGCAGGGGGGGGAGCTGCACTTGTTACTGTAGGAGAGGTTACAGGAACTGGTTTAGGAATATTGACACTCATAGGTTTAGCAGGTAAGCCTATGTCTTTGGAAGTTGAATTGGCAGTAGCAGGATTTGTTTGGGGTAGTTCTGCTGTGGGTGTTTTTCCTTGCTGTTCGATTTCTTTTTTTGAGAGATAACCCGGACGAGTTCGGGTACCTCCCGGAGGTACAGCATTGGGATTGCTACCAGCAAAATTGGGTCGGTCANCAACGTTTTTAGCAACTTTAATAGTTTCAGGTTTGCNAGGAGCAACTTCTTGCAAGTATAATAAGGCTCCGGGAGCAGGTTCTTCTCCTACAGAAAGCCGATTAAGTTGTCTCAGGGTTTTTAATTGCATCCCCTCATATTGGGCAGCCTGTAATAGGGTTTCACCCGGTTTCACTACATGTAGTGATGTTTTTCCTTTGTTGTGTTTTTTCTCAAGGTATATAAACATATCAGCTTCCAGGGGAGCATCAGGGAGGTCGTTGATATCAAGGAGTTTAGAGTATAGAATTTTGTGCTTTGCAGCCATTTTGAGTAAATGAGTGCCCTTTTCTGCATAAAATGCACGTAACCCATGTACACGTACCAATTGTCCGTAAGGAGGCTTTTCATTACTGTTTACCTCAGGCGTTTCAACAGGAGCATCTGTTTCTACCAAGGCATCCAATTCAGGAACTACTTCTCCCGCAATGACAGGAGCAGGGGTTTCAGCCTTCCGAATGGGGTTTTGTTCTTCAGACATGGCTGCATAAGTGTACTGTTGTAATTTGTAATCCTCAATAATTTTGATCAGTAATTGCGCATAGCGTGGATTGGTAGCATACCCACATTTTTTAAGGCCATATGCCCAGGCAGCATAATCTGTGAGTGATAGCCTGAAAAGCATATTGTAGCGGGTGTTGTTTTTGAGGTAATCAGAATGATCACGATAAGAATCCTCAGGAGTACTATATTTCCTAAAGCATTCGTCGGGGGCATCATCTGTATAAGCAAATGTTTCTCCCGTCCAGTTTCTTTTACATTTGATTCCAAAATGGTTATTGGCCTGAGTGGCCAAGATACTTTTCCCTGCACCAGTTTCATGAATGGCTTGGGCTAGTTTTACAGCAGCAGGAATTCCTGTGCGCCGCTGTTCTTCTACTGCCAGAGGTGCGTATTGGGCAATATATTCTGAAACCAACGCTGAATAGCCACTATCTTGTGAAAACACTTTTCCTGCAGTAAGAAGGAAAATCAAGAATAGTAAATGGGCATTGTATCGCATAATCAGTATTGTTAGAATATAATTAGGATGCTTTGATTTTTCTTATCAACATAATTCCATCTCGTACGGGAAGTAAAATGTGTTCCACACGATCATCCCGGCTTATCTTTTCATTGAAATCATGTATGGCTTTTGCATTTTTACTTTGCTCTTCTCTAGGTAATATTACTTCTCCATCGTATAACACATTATCAGCTAAGATATATCCACCTACAGGTACTTTATCGAATACAAGATCATAATATTTGGAATAATTTTGCTTATCAGCATCTATAAATACCAAATCGAAGTTTTTATCCAAACTAGGTATAATGCCTGCTGCATCTCCTATATGTTGAATAATCTTTTTCTCAAGTCCCGCCTGACAAAAATAACGAAAACAAAATTCTTCAAGCTCTTCGTTACAATCTATGGTATGTAAAAATCCGCCCTCTTTGAGCCCCTGTGCAAGACATATAGCAGAATAACCTGTGTATGTTCCGATTTCTAAAATGTTTTGTGGGGCAATCATATGACTGATCATTTTTAATATTGCCCCCTGTAAATGTCCGGAAAGCATGACGGGCATCTGTATTTTCAAATGAGTTTCCCGATTTAATGCCTCTAGGACAGGAGTTTCGGGGCTGGTATGGTTTCTTGCATATGTCTCAAGCTCTTGGGATAAAAGTTGTTGTGTCATCGGGATTATTTTTTCTTGAACTAAGTAAAAGCAAAATAAAGGCTATAGCGCCATTAATGATCAATAATTCTGTACCAATAGTATAGCCCCCTAACCATTTTTGTTCATGGGTCTTAAGGATATAACATAACACTGGAGATAATAGGCAGATCACAGGGACAAGAGTATGATTTACCGATCTTCTGGTAAATATTCCGAAGCTGAATAAGGCAAGCAGGGGACCATAGGTATATCCAGCAACTACAAGCAGGGTTTGAATCAGAGATCCATTATCAATTTCCCGGAAAAAGAAAACACAACCGAGAAAAACAATTGCCATAATATTATGTACAATAAGTCTGATTCTGGCTTTTTTCTTTTCATCCCAGTCTGTACGAGTTTTCATGTTAAGTATATCAATACAGAAAGAGGATGTTAATGCCGTTAAAGCGCCATCGGCACTAGGGAATAGAGCAGAGATTAACCCTATGATAAAAATAATTCCAATAAAAGGAGGAAGATAGTTAAAGGCAATTTCAGGGAAAATACTATCCCCGGCAATGATTTTTCCATCCATTACAAGCTTGGTACCCTGTTCCGAGATTTCCTGAAAGGAAGCTCCCTGATTTAAAGCGAAGAGATACAATAAACCACCTAACACTAAAAAAATAAAAACTACTATGGCTTGTAAAAAGCTAAGGGTAATCATGTTTTTTTGCGAGTCCTTGAGTGTACGCACGCTAATATTTTTTTGCATCATTTCCTGATCCAGACCGGTCATGGCAATGGTAATAAACGCACCTCCTAGAATTTGTTTGAGGAAAAAATTACCAGACAATGGATTGGTATGTAGAAACTTTGTAAATCCGTTTTGGGTCATGGTATTCCATGTTTCAGCAAAGTTTAACCCCAACGTTTGCATCACATACACCAGGCAAATAATTAATGCTAGCAGCATAAAACTTGTTTGTAAGGTGTCGGTCCAAACAATGGTCTTCACACCTCCCCTATATGTATAAAGCAGGATAAGAGCCAGAATTACAATAGCAGTTACTTCGAAAGAAATACCTATTTTCTTCAGAATAAACAACTCCATTACTTTGATCACTAGATATAGCCTAATGGTAGCTCCTAAAGTGCGCGACAGAATAAAAAAAAGTGCACCTGTTTTATAAGAAGTAGTGCCCAGTCGCTTATCCAAATAGGTATAAATGGAAGTAAGCTGCATTTTGTAGTATATAGGTAGCAGGATGTAAGCCACCACAAAATAACCCAGTAAATACCCTACTACTACCTGGAAGTAATCAAACCCATGTAAGCCTACAGTTCCGGGGACAGAAATAAAAGTCATGCCCGACAAAGAGGTGCCTACCATTCCAAAAGCTACTACCCACCATTTACTGGATCTATTTCCAATAAAAAAGGATTCATTGTTCGAATGTCGGGAAGTATAAAATGCAATGCCAAGCAGTAATAAGAAATATCCAATGATAATCGATAGCAGTAGCGTGACGTCCATATGTGTAAAATAAATAAAGTTTGGTGTGTTGCAGAGATAGTAGCCAAAGGTTTATTCCCCGTAACAATTCCTTAAACTATTGTTCATGGTTTGGTAACCTTTTGCTAAAGTTTAGCTAACAACTCGGCTGCAATTTTGCAAAAAATAATCTGTCTGTGCTACAATTTATCGGTAAAAATGCGCTAGTTATTATTCTTTGGAGCATATTAGTACTTGTTTCATCAACCTTATATGCTCAGTCTAAAGGTGTTTTAAATGGTGTTTTACGAGATAAAGAAAAAGGAGAAACTGTTATTGGCGCCACGATATCTATTCCGGGAACCCCTATAGGTACAGTAAGTGATATCGACGGTAAATACCAGCTTGTATTAAATCCAGGAATATATCGTGTGGAAATTCATGCTGTAGGTTATACACCTATTGAAATACCAACCATGAAGATTGAAGCTTCGGATACACTTACTCAAAATTATCTTTTGGAAACAGAAGCTACAGAATTACAGGCAGTTACTATAGTGGCTAAGGCAGATAAGGAATCGGAATCTGTGTTATTGCAAGAACGAAAAGAAGCTACAGAAGTAGTGCAAAAAATAGGAGCTCAGGAAATGTCAAGGAAAGGTGTTTCTAATGCAGCAGAAGGCGTTGCCAAAATGGTAGGGGTAGCAACGCCTGATGCTAAGCTGGTTGTTGTGAGAGGATTGGGAGATCGCTATAATTATGCAATGTTGAATGGACTTCCAGTGCCATCCACTAATCCTGACCAGAAAGTTATTCCGCTGGATATTTTTCCTGCCGGAGCCATAAAAAATCTTTCTGTTTCCAAATCGTATGCTCCACAATATTATGGCGATGTGGCGGGTGGAATGATTGATATTGTTACAAAAGATTATGCGCCACAACATTTTGTACAAATTGGAGTAAGTACGAGTGTTAATACTATTACTACAGGTAAACAATTTTTACGGAGTGCATCTAATGCATCTGGCTATACTTCTCAGGCAGCCCTGGGTTATGCTGCTACACACAGGAGTTTACCCGGAGAAGTTTCCGCAGTTAAATATTATGATTCCAGAGAAATGGGTGCCGTGAAAAGCCCCTTTCAAACCCGTTTCTCTCCTCTTATGCAGATAGCTTCACCCATATATGGTTTACATATAGCTACAGGCAATTTTATAATGCGTAATGCCCATGGCAAAGGTTGGGGATACTATCTTTCTGTAAGTCATAAAAATGATTTGAAATTTTCACCGGGTACGTTAGCCCTATATAATGCTCAGCAATCTCCCAGATACCAATACAAAACGGAAAACTATAACTATAATGCAAATACCACATCCCTGGCTAATGTGGTGTATAAATGGAATCATAAACATCAGATTGGATGGACATCTTTATACGTAAATGATGCCCATGACAACTGGATTGTACTACAGGGTACGGATAATGATCTGGGAACTTTATACTCCCGTCGTAACACGTATCAGCAAAATACATTGTGGGTGAATCAATTTTATGGAAAACATGAGCTCGGTCTTCATAATAAAATTACCTGGGGACTGTCCTGGAATCGCACTGATGGCAACATGCCAGATCGGATACAAAATACATTTCGTGTACATGAAACTACTCAGGGACAATTGTACACATTTGCCTCAGATGCTGTAAGTAACAATCATAGGTTCTTTGCAAGATTGAAAGATGATGAATATAACGGCAATATGGTATTTACACATAGAAATACAACACGACAAACAGGCTTTGTAGGTATTACAGCAGGTATTAATGCACGATACAAATCGCGAGTATTCTGGTCACGACAAATCGATATGAAAATTGCGGGTGGTGATCCTGTGCATCCGGATGATATAGATAATGCATTCTACGGACGTACACTGGGTGATGGCGTAAGCACAGGATCTTATAAGTATGTAGAATCTTATTACGCACCCAATAATTATGAAGCTGAATTAAAATTAGCAGCAGCATTTGCTAATTTGGAATTTACTTGGCAAAACTGGCATATTTTAGCGGGACTGAGAGCTGAGTATGCTTCTCAATTAGTCTTTTATAAAAAAGGTTCTGATACTTATGATGCATCGTATCGTCAGGCCGATTTAACTGGATGGGATTGGATGCCTGCTATAAGTGTAAAAAAGCAGATAACACCCAAAGCTAATTTACTTATAGCTGCTAGTCGTACGATAACAAGGCCTCAGTTTGTAGAGATGGGACCCTTTCGATATAATGAAAGCTTTGGTACACAGGAAAGAGAAGGTAATCCTTTGCTGAAAAACAGCACCAATTATAATGTAGATGTAAAATACGAGTGGTATCCATCCACTTCTGAAATTGTTTCTGTGAATTTATTGGGTAAATATATGCTAGATCCAATTGAGCTTGTAATTGTGGCCTCTGCAGATCCCCTCCTGACTTTCGTGAATACCAACAGAGCTTATGTAGGAGGATTGGAATTGGAGTATTCCCGCAATCTGGGAAAATGGTTAAAGAAAAATGCAGCACTATGGGATAATTCTTCCTTAGGATTTAATCTAGCACTTCTTTATTCTGCCATACAAATTGATGATCTGAAAAAATTACAATCATTAAGTCCCATTGCACTCACAAATACCAGCAGGCCGTTGATGGGTGCTTCTCCTTATATTTTGAATGTAGATTATTCCTATAAACACTACTGGTCGAAAGATAAAAGCAGTTATACGATGTTGACAATCCTGTATAATGTGTTTGGAAAAAGAGTATTTGCTGCCGGAAGTCAGGGTGCGGGAGATATCTATGAAATGCCTTATCATACTTTAGATCTTACCCTTAATACACAGATTCTTAAAAACCTATCTGTCAATCTTGCCGTAGGAAATATTTTGAATCCTGATATAATACAACAACAACAATTTAATAGTGGTAATCTGGATGTATTACGCTATAAAAAAGGGCTTGATTTTAGCCTTTCAATGTCTTACAAATTTTAAGAAGAAACCAGATTTTTTTACAGTCTTCTTCTCCATTCATACAGCCAAGATTTTCTGTTTACAACTAGAGTATTCTGTGTTCGATAGCCCTACACCTTTGTGATAAAAGGTGCCTTGTAAAGCTAAAGATTAATTAACACAGAGGTAAAGATCAGGTAATACCACCCAAATAATTTCGCACCATACAATTGAAAATACTATGAAACAATCAACGAAAATTTTTCTGCCCATAGTAGCAATGTTATTATGTGCAGGTGCATGCAAGAAAGAAACTAATAATGGAAACCAGAACCCAGACCCCTCTACTGAGACATTGCCAGATGGATCTGTTTTAACTGGTGAAATTACTTCTACTATAAAGCTTGGTGCAGGAAATACCTATTGGTTAAAAGGTGGTGTACACGTAAAACCTGGCCATAGCTTGTATATTGAACCGGGAGTTACGGTGAAATCAGATCCCGATGAGCCTGCAACGGCCTATTTGCTTGTGGAACCAGGAGCTACTATCATGGCTGAGGGTACAAAAGAATCTCCTATTGTATTTACTTCTGGCAAAAAAAATCCCACACATCAAGATTGGGGTGGAATCATACTTTGTGGAAAAGCCCCAGTAAATGTAGCAGGTGGGACTGTAGCTTCTGAAATGGGAGCAGGAGTAGTATATGGAGGAGATGACCCCAATGACAATTCTGGCGTATTGAGATATGTGCGTGTAGAATATACAGGTAAAAAACAAACCCAAACTAAAGAGCACAATGGTTTTACTTTTGAAGGTGTAGGAGCAGGTACTACATTAGAATATCTGGCTGTGTACAAAGGGGGTGATGATGGTATTGAATTTTTTGGGGGAACCGTAAACGCCCGTTATCTATTTGTATATGGTGCACAGGATGATTTGTTTGATTGGACATATGGATGGAGTGGTAAGGGGCAATTTTGGGTAGGTATACAAGGTGACGATGTGGCCGATAGAGGTATCGAAGCAGACAATAATGGAAGTGATAATGCAGCTACCCCCTTTTCCAATCCAACTCTTTCCAATATAACCTTAGTGGGTTCTACTACAGCAAAAACCGGGGATGACCCTGCTTCTGCTTCAGAAACTGGAAAAACCAGAGCTATTAAACTAAGAGAAGGTACTAAAGGAGCGCTAATGAATTGTATTGTCTATAACTTCAATAGCGGAGTAGAAGTAGAGCACGATCAAACCTTAGCGAATATGGAAGACGGAAGTCTAAGTCTTAAACATACTGATATATACAATGAAAAACTCTGGTCTTTCAAAAAAACCGGTGGTGATGCTTATACAGGCGACAATAGATTTATAGAAGCTGCGTATCACAATCATACTAGTATTACTGCTACTCCTCCATATATTTCGCAAAAGTATATCGGCACCAACACAGATGGTGCTGTAAATCCAGCAAGCATAAACGGGTGGTTTCAGGTGGCTACTTACAAAGGAGCTGTAGAGCAGGGGAATGATTGGACGGCTGGGTGGACTAAGAAATAAAAGGCAAGCATACAATATTTACTAGGGATGGCAGCAAACCATCCCTTTTTATTTGTAGATAATTACGACATAGCTATTTATAGCTATGATCTGTGGTTTTTTATTAACCATTGTCAAACTTTTATATGCCATTGTCTTAATTTTATAGAAAGTGCTATTTAATTCGTTGATGTATTAGTAAATTGTAGATGGAGTCGTGTATCTTGAACCTTTAATTGCAAAGAATGAGGATGTTAGTTTATCTATTTTATTAAGTCGTATGTTAAAGAAAGCAATAGTTACGGTTGTTTTAGGAGTATTGCAGTGTTGCTTACTTGCGAATTCAGGGATATGCAGCATCAATACCCTATATCAGGTTCCGGAAAACCAGTTGCTCGATAGTTGTTGGCGTTTATATCGGGATTATATCTCTAAACTCGATTCAACTAAAGCCTTTACTGCCCTTGATTCTATGCATGAGATTGGGCAGCAGCGAAATTCAGGTATGTTGAAACTATGCTCCTATTTTTTCAAGGGGAAGTATTTGCATGCAAGGCAGATAGGAAGAAATGATTCCATTCCATTAATGTATTATCGTGAGGCAGAATCTTATTTACAATATTCTTCTGTGATGAAAGCAGAAGTTTTATTTCACCAAGCACAATATTATTATTCTCAAAAACAGTTTCCCCTTGCTTTCGAATATTTTCTCAAAGGGAATCAGATGGCCACACAAATTGGCTATCATACATTCCCCAATGCAGATCATTTATTATTGCAATTAGGAAACTCCTATTATCACTTCGGTGAATATGAAAAATCGATACATTTTTTAAATCAATCCTTAGAAGCAGCCGTTTTTGAAAGAAGAAACAAAATTGAAGCATATAATTCGCTTGGTTTGTGTTTCAGAGCTATGGAGCAGTATGATAGTTCCGCAAAATATTTTCGACTAGCCTTACAGGAAGCTATAAGCACAGGTCATAATGCTTGGGTGGGTATTGTGAGTGGAAATTTAGGCGAGATTTATTATAAGCAAAATTGGTATGATACTGCATTGCAATATCTTATAACTGATTACCATTCTGGATTAACCCATAAACAGCTTAAAAGTTCTGTCTATGCGGCCATTCTAATGGCAAAAATATATATACATAAGGCTGACTATAAAACTGCAGAAAAGTTTCTTGAGGATTCCAGATTTATTGCAGATAGTTTAAGGGATGCTGAAGTGTATATGTATTTATATGGTAGTTTGGCTGATTTATATAGAAAGTCTGGAAATGTTCATGCGGCATTGAGTTTTATAGATTCGTTTATGTACTATAATGAATATATAGTAAAAGAAAAAGATGCAGCAGCCATAGAAAAAGCAAAACTAAAAATCGAAACAGAAACTCATCTAGCAAATATTAAACACTTAGAAGTTGAGAAGCAGACCCAGGTATATATAAGAAACGGCATTGCTATTATTGCTTTTCTATTATTAATTATTGCATGGCAACGAATTCGTCGCATACGTTTAAGGCAAATGAAAGATCTTCAGATCATGGCCTTAAAGCAGAGAAAGGCAAGGCAAGAATTAGAAACCGCGCAAACACTATTGCAGTATTATACAGAGACCTTAAAACAAAAAAGCAGAATGTTGGAGCAGGTAACCACCGAACTTGAGCTCCTGAATGCTGTGGAATCTGATGGGTCTTATGAATCCATGAGGTCTTATGATGAGAAAAATAATATTATAGAAAAATTGCAAAATGCTACGATATTAACCGATGAAGACTGGATAGAATTTCGTAAGCTTTTTACCCGAGTACATACTACCTTTTTTATACAACTACAGGAATTGTTTCCCAATCTTACTCAGGCAGAAATAAGATACCTCACTTTATCAAAATTAGGACTATCTATTAACGAAAAAGCTTCTATGTTAGGCATCTCCCCTGATTCTGTACGTAGAACCCGACAAAGACTCCATAAAAAAGTAGGGCTGACCGAGCAGGAAATTTTTGATAAGATTTCTAAAAAAGACACACTAAATAATTAATTATATAATTTGTAAATACTTGATTTATATGTAACAATTTCTTGTCGCATTATTGTCTTGTATAAAATTTGATAAAGTATGAAACAAATTCAAACTTTCGTCTTTCTAATCCTAAATGGATGATTCACGAAAGTAAAACATCGAATACCTATGTTTTTTCACCATGTAAACCAATTCTTATGTACAAAAAAATTACATTGCTTATTTGCCTCATGTCCTTTTGGGTGGGGCAAGTATTGGCCACGTATGTCCCCGTAACAATTGCAAGTGGCTATAACGCAGATGTGGTAGCCGAGGGAATAGGATTGCCATCTGCCACTACCACAACACCACTAGATGCCACAGGTGGAGGTGCTAATTTCGTTTTTGTAGCGGAAGACTATCAAAATAATGCTACCTGTGCCCTCCCAACTGCACCAAACTTCCTACCAAACAGCGGACTCTTAAGTAGTCCACTTCCTGGATATAGCGGATTAGTTTTCCAATTGGCAAGCTATTCGGGTATGAACTGTCTGCACTTGTCCACACAAAATGAATCAGGCACACTGACTTTTGCAACCCCAATGTCTGCTGCTGAAGTCTATTTACTTGCTAATTCTGGAAGTGGGGTTTCTACATTAGATATTGTAATTACATTCACCAATTCTGATACCCAGCAAATCAACGGATTATCTCTCGCAGACTGGTATGGAGGATCCAATGTTGTAATTAAAGCTGCACGTGTGGGTAGAAGCACTACTACATGCGGTGGTATTGAGGTGGGAACTAGCCCTTCTGGCCCAAATCTATATCAATATTTGCTGCCTATTAAACCAGCAAATTATTCCAAACAAATTGCTAGTATCCAAATTACTAAAACAAATGTTACAGGTACTGGTTTTCCCAACATTATGGGCGTAAGTATAAATACTCCCTGCGAAACACCTACAACACAACCTACAGCACTTAACCTGATTGCTAGTACTGCTCAAATTGATGGTTCCTTTACTGCAGCCACGGGTAGTGTAGATGGCTATCTTGTAGTACGTTACAATGGTGGTGATGCACCTACTGATCCTGTAGATGGAACTGTATATGCAGTAGGTACATCTTTAGGTTCTGGTACAATCGTATCTGTAGATGCTTCAACTACCTTTTCTACTACAGGAGTGTTTGCAAATACCACCTATGATTTTTATGTGTATGCTTATAATAACGTAGATTGTGGTGGTGGTCCCATGTATAATCTTACGGCTCCACTAACAGGTTCACAAACTACAGCTCTTTGTGGAGGACCGGGAAATATTACAATCCCTGTAGGTCCACTGGAAACGTACACAACGCTTACTGATGCATTGAATGCTATTAATACTACCGGTATCAGCGGACCTGTAATTATCGAATTAATGTCTGGTTACGATGGGTCTATGGAACCTTCTTATCCAATTACTTTCCCTTTCAATCCTTGTATAAGCAGTGCAAATAACCTGATTATCCGACCTGCTGCTGGTGTTACAGGTTTAGAAATTACATCTTCAGGTGCTAACCCTACTATCCTTTTCAGTGGCGCTGGTAATATTACTATTGACGGTCGCCCGGGGGGTGTGGGAACATTGGACCCTGGAAATCTGAAGATTACTAACACAAACAGCAGCGGTGTTGCTGTAAGTTTTGTAGATGACGCTGTAAATAATAACCTTGTTTTCTTAGACATCCAGGGTGAAAATACCTCAGCTACTTCCGGATCAAACCTTAGTGGTGTAATCTATTTTGGGGAAGGTATCACCACGGGTAACGATAACAATACCATTGCATTTTGTAATATCCATGCAACAAATACAGGTTATCCTGCCATAGGTGTAAGTGCATTTGGTAATTTCTCCACGGTTGCTAGCTATAATGATAATAACACGGTTGTTAACTCCTATATTTATGATATTTTCTCTCCAAACAATCAGTCAACTGGTATCAAGCTACACCAAGGTAACAATGCCTGGAATATTGTATCTAACCATTTCTATCAAACCGCTCCACGTACCTACACATCGGCACAAAATCACCGCGCGATATGGGTTACACCCAACAATACAGGTTCTAATACCATGTTGGAAGGAAGTGGATTTACTATTACCAGTAACTATATAGGAGGTTCTGAACCCTTTGCAGGTTCGTTGCCTTGGGAAATGACTGCGGATGCTGCTACACTGGGTATCAGATTTATGGTAATGGATATCTCTGTAGGATATGGCTCTCCCACCACAATAGCAGGTAATATCATTCAAAACATTGTCGTAAATACGGGAAGTACCTCAACTGCGGGAAGCTTCTGTGGTATCTTCCAAAATGCTGGCGCAACTAATATTTTAGCCAACGTGATTGGTGCTTCAGGGGTACCCAATAGCATTGTACTTAATCGTACAGGCACCAGTACTACACTAGGTACTATGATTGGTATCCGTATTACTAGTGGTAATAACTTGGTAGCGGGTAATACAGTTACAAGCATGACTACAGCTTCTCCAACCAGTACTATTGGTCATAGTATTTCAGGAATTGATGTAGTAGGAGGTACAAGTAACCTCATCACTTCAAATACGATTACAGATCTATTTGCTTCGAATACGGCTACAACTGGATCACAATCGGTAAATGGTATTGCTGTAACAGGAGGCACTAACATCGAAATTACTGCGAATACCATATCTAACTTAACAAATGGACATACAGGAACAGGTGCTGCTAGTGTACGCGGTATTTACATTACCAACTCACAGGCCTTAATCCAAAATAACGAAATATATAATCTAAGCAATGCGACGTCTTCCACCAGCAGTGATGCAAGTGCAGCTGTAGTAGGAATTTACTCTACCACAACTGCTGGTTCCACTATCAAAGGAAACATAATCCACGAATTAAAAACCACTAATACGACTGTTGCATCTAAGTTAACAGGTATCTATCTGAGTGGAACTGCCACTGCCGATGCAAATTTTATTTATTTCTTATTACCAGGTAGTGATAACACAGGTGTAATTGCTTCTGGAATACAAATTAATAATGGTAATGCGCAAACTATTTCCAATAACATGATCCACATGGGTTATGATGAACTAGGAAATAGCATTACCTATCCCACAATGTTCCGTGGAATTAGTCGCACGGGTACACCTGCGGGAAGTAGAATACTATATAACAGTATTTATATTGGAGGAAGCAATGTAGATGCTACGGCTACCACGAACACCTTTGCTTATCATATTGCTGGATCCCCCAATGCTCCGGATAGCGTATTGAATAATATTTTCGTTAACGAACGCTCAAATTCAGTTCCAGGCGGTGGTAAACATTATGCAGCTTATATAAACGGAAGTGGCAATACTTATATTGACTACAATATTTATCGTGCAAATGGTACAGATGGGGTAATGGGATATAATGGTGCTGATGTTCCAGTTTATATTCCATTCTGGTTGCCTGGAGATGGAAATAGTATTTCTGCTGATCCTGGCTTTGTAAATACCTTAATAAGTGGAGCCGGTGGTACACCTGATTTACATATAGGACCCAACCCAACACCAGTAGCCAATGCAGGTATTCCTGTAACTACAGTGTCAAATGACTTTGATGGAAATGCGCGTGATTTGAATAACCCGGATATCGGAGCTCATGAAGGAGCATTTATACCTGCTACTATATTGAACATTACTAGTGTAGTTGCTGATCCGCCAATTCCACAATGTACCCCAACTGATAGAAATATAACAGCAGAGGTAAATGCAGGAGGTGTACCAGTAACTGCTGTGACACTTTACTATTCATATGACGGTGTGCCCCAAACCCCTATTTCTATGACAGGGGGGCCAACTACTTGGATGGCAGTATTGCCAGCATCTTCACCAAACCAATTGGTCGAATGGTCTGTAGGTGCTACAGATGGTTCCACCTATGTAGGTATGGTAGGGGCATCTTATAAAGATGAATCACCGATTGTTTTTGCATCTGCAGATAAGGATACTGTTTGCTCAGGCGAACAAGTATCTCTATTGGGTACTTCAGAGTTTGTGCTTGGAAGCGGAAGCCAAGTAACACAAGCAGCTACTGGTACAGTAGCTCAGATTAGCCCTTTCATGCATTACTACGGAAATGCACGTACACAATATTTGATTAAAGCTGCTGAACTACAGGCATTAGGAATGTCTGCAGGTAATATTACTTCTATAGCCATGGATGTTGTAGGTATTGGTTCTAATATAACTATGCAAAATGTATCAATTAGCATTGCTCCTACTACATTAATAGATCTTTCTGCTTCTTATGAAAATTCAGGACTAATAGATGTATTTGGACCTCAAAATGTAACCCCCACAGTTGGTATTAATAGATTTGATTTTCATACTCCATATATGTGGGATGGTATTTCAGACATCGTAGTACAATTCTGTTACAGAAATGGTAATACGGGTAATGGTTCTAATGCTTACACGGTAAGATTCGACCCAACAACCTATGTGTCAAACAGAATATCCAGATCTGATAATAGTCAACCCAATATGTGTTCTGTTATATCAGGTAGTAGCAATGGCACAAATTCAGGTCGTCCGATGTTTATCTTTAGATCTACAGGTAACTCATTTGATTGGTTATGGTCTCCAAGTGGAGCAACAACCTCTACTGATGTAGCTACACCAGTAAATACTTCCTCTGCGCCAGTTGTAGAAACTTACTATGTAACAGCTACTAATCCTATCTCAGGTTGCTCTACTTCTGTATCTGTAGATGTTGTAGTACAAAATATACCTGATATGCCACTTGTAACGTCTTCAACACAATGTGGTACAGGCATACCTACAGCCACTGCGACTGCAGTTGGACCTGGTATTATAATGTGGTATGATCAACAGACAGGTGGTAATAATATCCAATCAGGTGGTAATACCTATACTAATCCTATTACTACTACAACAACATTTTATGTATCTGAGTTGGATGGATCCTGTGAAAGTGAGAGAGTATCATTAACAGCCACTGTAAGCATACCAGACCCTGTAGAGGCTACCACTGCGATGACTACTATATGTCCTAATACTACTATTACACTGGAGGCCGCACAAATGGGAACTAGTCAAGTATATACCTATACTTGGACAGTAGATCCAGAACCAGGAAGTGGTATTATCGGATCTGTTACTGGTGCACAGCCTAGCATAACACCCACAGATCCAGGGGTTTATACTTATTTCCTAGAGGCTACAGATGCAACCGGACCTAGTGTGTGTATCGCATATGATACGTTAGAAATTACCGTGGTGAAAAATCCAGAAGTTGAAATCGCCATGAGTGAAGATACAGCATGTTCTGGCGCTGAAATTGTTCTTACTGCCAGAGCCAAATATACATTTGGAGATGGTGCTTCTACTTCACCTACAGGAACAGGTATTAATGCTCAGATTAGTCCATTTTTACACTATTATGGAAATGCTCGTACCCAATACCTGATACGTGCGGACGAATTATCAGTTGCTGGGCTTTCAGCAGGAGAGAATCTTTCTTCCATTGCGATAGATATCGTAAACGTGGGTGCAAACATAACCATGCAAAATGTTAGTATCAATCTCGCTCTAACTACATTATCAGATCTATCTTCTAGTTTTGAAAATACTGGACTGATTCAGGTTTATGATAACGCTGCTTTAGTTCCAACAGCAGGTATTAATACCTTCAATTTTACCACTCCATTTGTTTGGGATGGTACTTCAAACTTGATAGTTCAATTCTGTTATAGGAATAATAATAACGGTAATGGTAATACAGCATATACAGTTAAATACGATCCTACAAGCTATGTTTCTAATAGATTTTACCGAGCTGATGGTACTCAAACCGGTATCTGTACCTCAACTACCATGAGTGGTACAAACAGTGCTAGACCTCAATTTATATTTACAACTACAGGATCTCCAATTGATTGGGTATGGTCTCCAACAGGTGCCACTACAGAAGATAATATAATTACTCCTGTAAATACAACGGGTAGCATTTTGCTTGATAATCATTCGGTAACTGGTACCCATCAAATTACTGGTTGTAGCGCTACAGCTTCAGTAGATATAGCTGTGAAGCCAGCACCAGACCAACCTATGGTTACATCATCTGTACAATGTGGTACAGCAATACCAACCGCAACAGCAACACCTGTAGGACCCGGAATTATCCTTTGGTATGATCAAGCTACTGGCGGAACTGTACTGCAAACAGGTGGCAGTTCCTTTGCAAACCCCATCTCTACTACTACAACATTCTATGTAGCAGAATTAGATGGTACTTGTGAAGGAGCCAGAACACCAGTAACGGCTTCTGTGACTACCCCTGATCCGGTGGAAGCAAGTCCAGATGGTATTAATATCTGTCCAGGAAGTACATTCACCATAGAAGCTACACAAATTGGAACTACACAGAATTATACCTACAGCTGGACAGCAATTCCTGAAATAGGTAGCGGCATGTCAGGCTCTATGCCAGGACAGACATTCCCTGTTACACCTACAAACCCCGGAACATACGCCTACACGGTAACAGCTGTGGATGGTGCATGTATTACTTATGATACTATTCACGTTACGGTTGATTTGGTTCCTGATGTATATATAACACCTGTAAGTGGAAATGTTAGTTTCTGTGGTACCAATCCAATCTTCTTAAGTGCTAGTACAGAAAATGTACTCTTTAGTGAGGATTTCGATGGCGCAACATACGATATGGTGTCTGAAAACTACTCAACAGGTACAAATCCTCCTAATGCAGAGTGGACAGTAAGAGCTGATGGTTATGTGTATAATACTGGCGTTACAAACTATACTTTCAATACTCCGACAGCTACTCAATTTATTTTGACAAACTCTGATGCTGTAGGAAGTGGTGCGTCAGTAGATACAAGAATTACTTCTCCTGTTCTAAATACTTCTGGGTTTGCTACGATGAGCCTTAGTTTTTCACATCATTTCAAAGCCCGTCTTTCTTCTACTGCTTATGTTGAAGTAACTACAGATGGAACTACTTGGACATCAGTAGCTAGTTATACAGGAACCGACGAAGGTGCTCCCGATAACTTTGTTTCAGAAACCATAGATTTAACTGCCTACACTAATAATCCAGAATTCCAATTTAGATTCCGCTTTGCGGCAGGATGGGATTGGTGGTGGGCTATCGATGATGTGGTGTTAAAAGGTTTGGTTGAAGGCCTAGATGTAGCATGGAATGCTACCCCATTAAATGATGCCGGTCTGCCACCAAACTCTGGAATAGCTGATCCCACAAATCAAACTATTGGGGTAACACCAGTTCCTGGTGCCACATATACCTATACTGCAACTGTGTACACTGCTGCATCTTGTCCATCTATCGGTGATGCTACATTAAACATTGTTCAAAATCCTATTGCTGGATTAGCACCCAATGGATCTAATGCTAGTATAACACATATTCCAGGGGTTACCTACCAATACACAGATGCGTCTTGTAATTTGATTACAGAAATTGCTACCACTACTACCTCTTCATTAGGTAATGTAAATGTTTCTGTAACAGTAGAATCTACCGTTCCAATGGTGGGAGGTAATCCATATCTGCAAAGACACTATCAGATTACATCTAATACATCTGCCCCTGCTACCGTAACGTTGTATGCAACTCAAGCAGAGTTTGATGCTTATAATTCGGTAGCAACTTCATTGCCTCCATTGCCCACGGGTGGAGTAGATAATGGAAATGTAATGGTTTCTAAATTCCCAACTTCCAGCTTCTCATCAGGTACTGGTGAATTAATTACACCTACATCCGTAATATGGAACGCTGCTAACAACTGGTGGGAAATCACCATCGAGGTTAATAGCTTTAGCAAATTCTATATCCATACCGGAACCTCTGGCCCTCTGTTTGTAAAACTTGAAAGCATCAAGGCTACTAACGTAGGCAAACGTAACCGCGTAGACTGGATAACGGCTCAAGAAAAAGATGTAGTAAGTTTTGACGTAGAAAGAAGTATCGATGGTAAAAACTTCCAGCTTCTCGGAAGCGTTGAAGCAAAACAAACCGCATCAAATTATACTTTCTGGGATGAACAACCTATTGAAGGAATAAACTACTATCGCTTACGTATTCACAACAATACAGGCGAGGTGGAATTCAGCCATATAGTACAAGCTTATGTAGCTGCAAGTGGCACCTTCACAGTACAGGCATTCCCTAACCCAGTATCTGATAACCTTACGGTGAAAGCACTGGGCTCACAAGGAATGAATCCCAAAGTGGCAATTACTGATGCGACTGGTAAAGTATTGCAGCAATTAACCATGGAAGGAAACTCAATTAATATTCCAATGGCCAATATGCCTTCTGGTATCTATTTCATTCACTATAGTGATGACATGCATACTCATAGCCTGAAGGTAACTAAGCAATAATTTTTTGTACCCGTTTTGTTCTATTTCTAGAGGTCGTCTCAAATACATGAGACGACCTCTTTATTTTATCTCCCAAGACTATATTACTTACCACTATTTAATAGTTAAATATTTTTTTATGTAAATTTGACTAAACAGAATACATAGAGTGGGTGAATATTTCATGGGGTGGGCTAGGATATAAATGGGTCTTTAAAATGTACATCCCCGCTTCTCTCTTCTTACTTCGAGAATTTAATATTGTTACCCTCTGGTTAAAAGTGTATTTTTGCCGCGCTTAGATAATAAAGCTTTACCAGTCAAATTAGTGATATGAAAAACACACCTTTCACGGACATTCACATTGCTTTAGGGGCTAAAATGGCCGAATTTGCAGGATATAACATGCCTATTTCTTATGTAGGCATTAATGAAGAACACCATGCAGTACGTAAAAATGCGGGTGTATTTGATGTAAGCCATATGGGAGAATTTCTGGTGGAAGGGCCAGATGCACTGGATCTTATACAAAGAGTTACTTCTAACGATGCATCTAAATTAGTAGCTGGTAAAGCGCAATATTCCTGCCTTCCTAATGAAAATGGAGGAATTGTGGATGACCTGATTATCTATTGTATTGAGCCTAACCAGTCCTACTTACTGGTGGTGAATGCTGCCAATATTGAGAAAGATTGGAATTGGATAAGTAAGTATAATACAAAAGGAGTTTCCATGAAAAATATCTCAGAGGAAACAGGTCTCTTAGCTGTACAAGGACCCAATGCGGTACAGTATATGCAGGAACTCACAGACATGGATATTACCAATCTGAAATACTACACCTTTGTAATGGGTACATTTGCCGGAATTCCTGATGTGCTGGTAAGCGCAACGGGTTATACAGGTGCAGGTGGCGTGGAAATCTATTTCCCTATTAAGGGTGACAATGCTCAAAAAATTTGGAATGAAATCTTCAGAGTAGGAAAACCTAAAGGGTTACAACCAATTGGTTTGGCTGCTAGAGATACGCTTCGACTAGAAATGGGATACTGCCTATATGGTAATGATATTGACGATACCACAAGCCCACTTGAAGCTGGACTGGGTTGGATCACAAAATTTACTAAAGACTTTACCGCTAAAGAAATTTTAGAAAAGCAAAAAGCGGAAGGTGTTAGCCGTAAACTGGTGGGTATTGAAATGATAGATCGTGGAATCCCAAGACATGGCTATAAAATTCAAAACATGAACGGTGAAGAGGTGGGCTATATCACTTCTGGAACTCAATCACCCAGCCTGAATAAAGCTATTGGTATAGCTTACCTGAGAAAAGATGTAGCAGTGGAAGGAACAGAGATACAAGTGATGATCCGTGATAAGGGCGTAAAAGCTAAAGTAGTAAAAATGCCATTTGCTTAAATCAGCTAGGGCATATCAAAATATTAAATTATCCTTTTTAACAAACTTAAAGAACATATGCTACCAAAATACAAGCGCGTCCTACTAAAATTATCTGGAGAGTCACTTATGGGCGACAGAAGTTTCGGAATGGACCCCAAAATGCTTGTGCAATACGCACAGGATATTAAAGCCATCACAGATATTGGTGTACAGGTGGCAATCGTAATAGGTGGAGGTAATATTTATCGTGGCATGAATGAAGCTGAAACAGGCATCGAACGTGCACAGGGAGATTATATGGGAATGCTTGCTACCGTAATCAATGGTATGGCACTCCAAGCTTCTCTGGAAAAAATCGGCGTGAAAACTCGTTTACAAAGTGCTATTAAAATGGAACAGGTTGCAGAACCGTACATCCGCCGTAGAGCTATCAGACACCTGGAAAAAGGACGTGTGGTTATCTTCGGAGCCGGCACAGGAAACCCATATTTCACTACAGATACTGCTGGGTCCCTCAGAGCCATTGAAATCAATGCCTCCGTAATATTAAAAGGAACTAGAGTGGACGGTATCTATAGCGCTGATCCGGAAAAAGATCCTACAGCAGTCCGCTACGAAAAACTAAGCTTTAGCGAAGTAATTAGCCGTGAGCTTAAGGTTATGGATATGACTGCATTTACTTTATGTCAGGAAAACAATCTGCCTATTATTGTGTTTGATATGAATAAACCCGGTAATCTGCTAGATGTAGTTACAGGAATGCATGTAGGAACCATCGTTAACTAATTGTGATTACATGTCCTCAATTGAGTCTGCAATCCTAAACTACATTTATAAAATACTTTGAAAGACGATAGCTTAACTATCGTCTTTTTATTTATCGCTATGTATTATAACCACTCATTTGGATAAAGATGTTGTTTTAGTCACATTCATACATCTGCATGGGCCTGTTATTATATTCTTATCTATTGTGCTTACCTTAGAACTATATTCTAATTTGCCTGCCCAATAACAAAACTTATGAAATACTATTTGTTGAGCATATTGCTAATGTATGGCGCTCAAGCATTGAATGCTCAGGATATCCCTATATACAAAGCTGAAAAACTGATGAAACGTGTAGAAGAAGGGAAAGATACTATGTATATACTTAATTTTTGGGCAACCTGGTGCGCGCCATGCATTAAAGAACTGCCGGAATTTGAAAAGCTGGAAGAACAGAATACCCAAAAACCAGTTAAGATTATTCTGGTAAGCCTCGATTTCCGTGAAGATGTACCTGAAAAATTACAACGATTTCTTCAACGTAAAAAAATAAGCTCTGATGTGGTTTGGTTAGACGAAACGAATGCAGAATATTTTATCCCATTGATTGAACCTCTGTGGACAGGTTCTATTCCTGCTACGGTCTTAATCTATCAGAAGAAGGAATACAGAAACTTTTTTGAAGGGACAATTACTGCCAGTCAACTACAGCTTCTTATGGACAAGCAATTGAGGAAGGAATAATAAATAATATTGGGAAGAATTATTCACAAGTTATGATTTGGAATCGGTCGTATTGGCAAATTAATCGTCTCCTGCTGAGTGAAGCTATGGAGCCGGTAATGAGCTGGGCATTCCGAATGGCTTTTACTGCTATAGTTCCTGTTTTGTGGGGAGCTTATACCCATCGAATGGAAGAAGCTAGCTGGATTACGCTGACTGCAGAATGTATTTGCTGGGTAGAATTAAAAGGAGCATTTTCTCAGCGTATGCGAGTAGTAGTTGCAGGCGTACTTCTGGCAATATTCTTCGGTATATTAGGTTGCATTACTTCTACCAGCATCTTTTGGAGCGTAATAGCCATGCTAGGGACTGCGTTTTTTGCAGCGCTGTTCAAAAATTTAGGAGATCGAGGAAGCGGATTGGCTATTTGCGTGTATGTAATTTATATTATTGCTAATGCTTTTCCTGTTACAGAATTCACAGCTATACAAGATCGCATATACCTTATACTGACAGGTGGACTATGGGCACTTTTGGTGAACACGGTGTTTTCAATTTTTTTAACCCAGCAAGAATCTTATCGTAGAAGTATTGCCCTAGTTTGGAGAGCTAATTCTGCCTTACTTCAACAAATTGATAAGGGATGGGATGGAAAAAGTATGAAAAGCTCAATCCGTGATGTCTATTTGAGAGAAAAAGATATCAGAACAGCTATAGATAGTTCCCTGCAGTTATTTGAAAAACTAGCACATCAATCTGGAAACCCAGATAGTAGAGAATTTCATTTAGCGCAACTCAGAAAAGCAAGCTCTCTCACAGCATCTTTATTTATAGGAATTAGTGAAGAACTGGAAGGGATGAGACTTAAAGAAATTCCTGAGGATATTCGTTTGCGATTGCATGCGCTACTGGTATCCATGCATCAGACAACGGAAAGAATTTCGCAATATGTACTATCCTTAAAACCCGAAGATGCCTTACTCACGCGAGTTAAAATTAGTAAACTCAATAAACGGATTGCTTTTCTTAGAGATACTACCAACGAAAAATATAAAGATCAGATGGAACGGATTGCCTTGCTGTCTGGTAGGATAGTCATGCTGATGGAAACATCCTTAGATCATCTGGAAAAAATGGGTGGAGATATTCCGGTGTATAATTCTTATTCGCTTATTAAAACTTTATTTATTCTTCATCCCCAACATTGGATCAAAAACATCAGACTTATCTTCGATTTGAATAGCTTAACGGCACGTTATGCTTTTAGAAGTGCTGTGGCTGCTGCAGGCGCCATTTTTCTATATAAATGGCTCGATATTGAAAAGGGATACTGGATTGCATTTACCGTCATGGTAGTGGTACAGCCATACTTTGGGGCAACCATCCGCAAAGCTTTGGAAAGAGTTTCTGGAACATTGGCAGGTGTATTAGTTGCAGGCATACTCACCAGTTTTACTGCAAACAATTATCTACTAAAAGTCATCTTACTGTTCCTGTGCTTTTTTTTTATGGTGTACTCAATCCGTAAAAAATATGCAGTTGGCGTATTCTTTATTACCATAAGCTTAGTATTACTTTTTCAGGTCGAATCACATTATGATTCGTCACTAATATATATCCGTGCATTTGCTACACTTGCTGGAGCTGTACTGGGAATTACGGCGGGATTTGCTGTGTTGCCTAGTTGGGATAAACATCAATTGCCACTCTATTTTACTCAGGCTATACAAGCAAACTACCGCTACTTTGTACACACTTTTTTGGATTCAGGTACTGAAGTTTGGACCCGATACAAACGTACTGCAGAATTGGCCAATAGTAATACTTTTGATTCATTTAATCGTTACATGCAGGAACCGGGCATTGGAAAAAAAATATACATCTCCTATTATCAACTCATCATGCATAATATCCGTATCACTCGAGAATTAAATAATATACACATCGAGCTAGATACGACTCAGCATGGACAAGAACATGCATTAATACCTGCCAAAGAAAAAATAGAAGACTGTCTGACCTGGTTTCAGCGGATTGAAACAGAGCTTATTCGAATTAATCCAGCGATTAAAACCATAACCATAACTAAAATAACACGCGACGCGCTCTCTGTACACCAGGTTTTTTACCTAGATAAAATACTCGCAGAACTAAAAGCAATCTATCCCGACCTAAAAGATTATGGCAAAATCAACCCTCAGCTTAAGGAATCAAGATGGTAGTTTTCCATGACTAAAGATGCTATCTGCTCCAAATAGTATTGATCTGTTTCGTCAAAACTACCCACATGCTGACTGTCGATATCTAATACACCCACTACCTGTGTAGGATCGTCGGATGCATGTAAGGGTATAACAATTTCAGAGCGGCTAAGACTACTACAGGCAATGTGACCTGGAA